>Ga0116156_10005947_pt1 | contig 10038 bp, 4 predicted proteins | sample AD_UKC045_MetaG_FD_89891 | JGI IMG/M metagenome (GOLD analysis project Ga0116156, IMG submission 89891) | Active sludge microbial communities of municipal wastewater-treating anaerobic digesters from USA - AD_UKC045_MetaG | ecosystem: Engineered > Bioreactor > Anaerobic > Digestate | place: USA... | reverse complement strand
GGTACATACTTACACTGATGCCACAGGATCTCCTTTTACAGTATCGGTAACAGCTTTCTTGAATGGTCAGTCAATCTCAAATACAACTACTGCAACCATCTCACAATTTGATTTGCAGCTTTCATTGGTTTCGGATACAACGGCTTGTATTTGTGAATATAAAATGCCTTATGGAACAGAATGTACAGGCGCACCATTTCAAGTTACGGCTACCGAACAAGGTGGATCAGGAACTACTTATCAGTGGTTTGGACCAAGTGGTTTATTGGCTGGGCAAACCTCATTAACAGTTACTCCTGATTCAGCAGGTTATTATTATGTTGTTGCAACGGAAGGGCTTTGCACAACACATGCTGGTGTAAATATTAAAACGTACGATTCGCTAGATCAGCGTGCTAACATTTGGTACTTCGGACAAAATGCGGGAATTGACTTTAATCCACTACCGGAAGATCCTGCTGTGGCAATCTCTAACCCGGTAATGGATACCCCTGAGGGAACATCTACCATTAGTGATCGAAACGGACAAGTAATTTTCTTTACCGATGGTGATAAAGTTTGGAATCGATCGTTTACAGAAATTGCCACTGGTATTGGTGGCAACAACAGTTCAACACAGTCGGCATTAATTGTCCCGTTTCCGGGAGATGAAACTCTTTATTACATTTTTACCACAACCGCGATTGATGGTATACCAGCTGCCTATGATTTGAGGTATTCTGTTTTCGATTTGACAATGAATGGAGGAACCGGTGGCATGGTAAATCCTGTGGGCACCTTATTATTTACAAAAAGCACCGAGCGCATTACCAGCAATGGCAATTGGTTAATTGCGCATGAGTTTGGAAATAATTCTTTTCGTGCATATCCATTAACTGCACAAGGCATAGGTAATCCTGTGATATCAAGCATTGGTTCTGATCATGTATTTACACCGGTGCAAAACGGCCAGGGGTATATGGAGTTTGGTGGACAAGGTAATCTTGCTGTTGCGTTATCAACACCTGGAGTATCGAACTTGGTAGAGATTTTTGATTTTACAGATTCGAGTGGGGTGTTTTCTAACTACCGTGTGGCTGATTTAAATATACCAGCAGGGCAAGTATATGGCCTTGAGTTTAGCGGATCAAAATTATTAACAACCTGGAATGATGGTACTGATTCAAAGATTGTAGAATTCTTCTTCAATGCAGGTGATACTGTTTATTCTGTTAAACAGCCACCTATTGACGTACCTGGTCAACAAATTGGTGCAATACAAACCGGGCCTGATGGATCGGTATATGTAGCTGTAGAGGGAGCGAGTTCGCTATTGACAATTCAAGTTCAGCCTGATACAACATTAGCATCTACTTTTACATTAAATGGTTTTCCATTGGTAGGCGGAACAACAAGTCATTTAGGCTTACCAAACTTTGTACAGACCTTAGCGAACCCTGCACAAACACCCGGCATTAATTTTACAGGAGTTTGTCAAGGATCTCCAACGGATTTTACAGCGAGTGGAAAAGATTCAAACATCGACATATTTGACTGGGTTTTTGGCGATGGGATTACCCTTAACGATGGTGGGCCGCAGGTATCACACACTTACCCATCAGTTCCAATGACGGTAACCTATGACGTTACACTTACTGTTCGTAATAAATGCGAAGATCCTGTTGCGGTTTTTACCAGACAAGTAACGATCTCACCTCCACCAGCAGCGCCAACATTTTTGAAGCCAGGTGACTCCCCTGTTCTATGTGCCAGTACATTGATCTTAGAAGCTACGCCTGCTACCAATCCCGATCTTGCAAATCTTAATTTTGCATGGACCATTAATGGAGCAGCAACAGGAACTACAACACGTGAGATTACCGTAAATCAACAATCTATTTTTGGAGTAACGATAACCGATAATCTTGGATGTTCTTCAAATGGCCAGTTGTTAATTGCAGATAACAGACCACAATTAAATCTTCCTCCAAACACAGATGTTTGTCAGAATATAGTTTTGCCATTACTTGATGCGCAAAATCCAACACTCGGGACAACATATGCATGGACAATAAGAACGGGTGGAGTAACTTCACCAGCAGGAACTATACAACAACAATCTGTTGATACTTCTGTTCCTGGAGTATTTGAATATGAAGTTACCGTAACCAGTCCTGGTCCGTTTGGTTGTAACGCAAAAGATTCCACCATTTTTAATGTAATACAAGCGCCTGATATTGCAAATCTGGTTGCTAACAATACATCATCTTGTGTTCTTGATGATGGAAGTATTCAATTTGATATTACTGGCCCAGCCAATGGACTTTACACTTACTTTATTTCAGGGCCTCTAGCTACCTCAGCAACTGATCAAGTTTTAGGACCAGTTAATTTTCCAAATCTTGCTGCCGGCAATTATGGAATTACCTTACAAGATCAGGTTTCATTCTGTTTTGATATTGACGTGGCTACCATAAATGATCCTGCCTTTACGATTACGTCAATGGTGCAGCAAACAAATTGTGATCCGATTGTTCTACGTGTTTTTCATACTGCTGTAACCGCTCCGATTACCTACCGAGTTATAGATGTAGCTACTTCTTTGGAAGTCATCCCATCAACAGCGGCAACGGCAGTTTCATTTGATATTGTGCCAGGGCTTCCACCAGGTGACTATAGTGTTGAGGTGTCTTCAGGAGGTTGTGTATTCTCATTGCAACAAACTCTAATTTCAAATCCGATTGCTGCTGTGAATTTTGATCTTAGTGATATTTGTAATGGGAATTTGACAGCAGTTTCTATTCCTGCTGCCACAACATTTGATTGGTCAGCTTCCCAGGTTGGAAGCTTAGTTACTCCGGGGTCAACTTTAGGAACAGTAGCACTTAATGCAGGTACATGGAACATAACGGTAATAGGTAATGGCGTGCCCCCAGGAAATTGCCCAGGAACATTCACAGATATTATTACTTTTGAAAACTTTACAGCAACACTTACTCAAGGTGATGCATGTCAGGAGCAAGTTTTGCTATCAGCTACACCAACAGGGAACTTTACATATCAATGGACCCGTAACGGAACTGACTTTCTTGCGGGGAATTTCCATACTGCAAGCATTGCAGATAACGATGCATTATTTGCCTTTACCGCTACTAGCGGATTAACAGGTTGTGAGTTTGTGTCACCACCGCTACAAGTTAAAGTTGATGGTTTATTAGATGCATTCTTAACGACCGAGCCACCATGTGAAGGAACTCCATTTACAATAACAGCTACTCCAAGCCGTCCGGCAGGGTTCACAACACAATGGACTTATACAGCATCAAACCAGCCAACAACAAATTTGCCTGATACCGATTTGGATACAGAAGGTAATGCCAGTGGAAATTATGCCGTAACATTAACATCAACCAATATTGCTGCATGTACGGCCACTGCCGATCTCGATATTATTGTCAATCCACTGACGCCAGGCTTACTTAATGAAAATGCATTTATTTGTCCGGAAGGCACAGACGATGTGAACCATGTAGTGCTTGATCCGGGTGCTAATTTCTTAAGCTATAATTGGTTTAAGGAGCAAATACCACTTAACATAACAGACCCAACTTTAGATGTTTCTGAAATTGGTAACTATTCGGTTGAACTTGAAAATCAATTCGGTTGCTTCAGCACAGATCAAACCGTAGTCTTTGAAGAATGTGATCCGGTAATTGTTGGGCCTACTGCTTTCAGACCTACGAGTACTTTGCAAGGTCAGGGAGGAGATTTGGTAAATCAAACCTTCAAACTCTTTACCTTCTTTATTTCCGATGATGACTTTCAAGTCTACATTTTCAATCGCTGGGGCGAAATGATTTATGAAACCAGCCAACGCGACTTCCGATGGAATGGAGGATATAACAACGATGCAGGAAAGCAACTTCCACCAGGCACGTATTCGTATGTAGTGCGATACAAAAGCTCCTACAGACCAGAGGAAGGAATTCAGGAGAAAAGGGGTGGGGTGGTGCTGCTTCGGTAACACGTTTTAACCGCAGAGGACGCGGAGTTCGCAGAGAAATATTTATTTCAAGTTTATATCTCTGCGAACTCCGCGTCCTCTGCGGTAAAGAACCGATTCGGTTTCCTGGTTTGTTAAAATTCACGTCTGCCTCTTTCGTATTCACAACTTTTTTTCATCTTTGTTATAGCTTGTTAACAGGCTATCACTTTTACGCCTATGATTTCCGTCATTTAATTATTGGTTACGTACCAATTCAATTCTGAACCCAACATAATTGGGTCTCCCGTTTACCTATTCCAAATTCATGTAATCATAAAGTTTGATTGAAACTGGTAATTACCTTCATGACCTCAATTCTGGAATAACAGTAAGCTTAAACACTTTCACACTCCAACACTTCAACATTTTAAAAAAATGGAATCTCAAACAAAATCATCCTCTATATTTTCTTTATTTAAACAAGCCATCCGTGGCGATCAACAGGACTTTACGGAAGGCAGTATCGACCGCGCAATATTTCTATTATCAGTACCCATGGTTCTTGAAACGGCCATGGAAGCTCTCTTTGCTGTTGTAGATGTATTTTATGTTAGTCGCTTGCACGATAATGATGCACTCGCTACGGTTACGTTAACCGAGTCTATTCTCACATTAGTCTATTCTCTGGCCATGGGGCTAAGCATGGGTGCAACAGCAATGGTTGCCCGAAGAGTAGGCGAGAAGGATGAAAAGGCTGCCGGAGTTGCAGCTGTTCAATCGCTTTATATTGGTCTTGCCATTTCATTAATGGTCACTTTCGTGGGAATATTTTTCACGAAAGACTTATTGCGTTTGATGGGCTCGAACCAAAATATTATTGATAACTGTTCGAGTTATACTTCCTGGATGCTCACGGGTAACATAACCATTGTGATGTTGTTTCTGATCAATGGAATATTTCGTGGAGCAGGAGATGCCTCACTGGCCATGCGGGCACTTATCATTTCAAATGGTTTGAACATCATTCTTGATCCCATTTTTATTTTCGGATTTGGACCAGTACCGGCATTTGGTATTGAAGGTGCGGCCATTGCTACCAACATCGGGCGTGGTGTAGGTGTAACCTATCAAGTGTATCATTTAGTAAAAGGGAAAGGCTTGATAAAAATTCATGCTGATAATTTTTTAGTGAAGTGGAACATCATCGCTAATCTTCTCAAAGTATCAGCCGGAGGAACGGGTCAGTTTTTAATTGGCTCGGCCAGCTGGATTTTTTTAGTGCGTATCATGTCTTCCTTTGGAAGTGTTGCTCTTGCGGGTTATTCAATAGGTATTCGGGTAATCATCTTTGCTATTCTTCCGGCATGGGGAATGGCCAATGCAGCGGCTACATTAGTAGGACAAAATTTAGGAGCTGGTAAACCTGATCGTGCAGAGAAATCAGTTTGGCGTACTGGTTTTTTCAATATGATATTTCTGGCAGGTATTACCGTTTTGTTTATGGTTATGGCCGGATCTATTATTGGATTGTTTACCGATGACGAAGCTGTACTTCTAAATGGAACACGCTGTTTACAAATTGTAAGCATCGGTTATATTTTCTACGCGTATGGAATGGTGGTAAGTCAATCGTTCAATGGCGCGGGAGACACGCTTACACCTACCTTATTGAGCTTTGTTGGCTTCTGGTTATTTCAAATACCTTTCGCGTATTTCGTAGCAAAGACATTGGAGGTCGGCCCGAATGGAGTTTACATTGCTATTGTTGCCGCTGAATCGGCTATGGCCATTGCGGCTATTCTGTTATTCAGAAGAGGGAAGTGGAAGACGATTAAGATTTAAGTTGAAACTATAGTGAACGGTAATCAGTAAACAGTAATCGGTAAGGATATCAAAGTTTACTGATTACCGTTTACCGATTGTGTAGTCATCGCTTTCGTTCCGTTATCATTCTTCTTAATCTCCCATCTGCGCACGATGAAGAAAAGACTAAGCAACACGGCTACAATCAAAAAATAAATAAACACACGAGTGACGCGTTTTATTTTTTTGTCACGTTCATGAATGGCCATGAGCTCTCCGTAGTTCCGGTGTTGAGCAATTCGCCCGGAACTTAGTCGTTGTCTCCTTAGCCGTATATCATTCCTTCCCATCGTACTTGATACGTAAGTTAAAATTTTTGCGCAAGCGATCAATCGCTCTGTACGTGCGCATTTTTGCTCCACTTTCGGTGATGTCGAGAATGAAAGCAATTTCTTTAAAATCTTTGTCTTCAAAGAACCGAAGTTCCAAAACCTGCAGCATTTCTGTAGGAAGTTCTTTAAGGTAGGTCAACATGCGCTGAATCAATTCTTCATCCCAGCCTTCGTTTGTCTGCTCCATCAACTCGCGAACGCGCAACTCTTCAATGCTAAATACTTTTATCTTTTTCTGCTTGCGATAATGTTTGTTTACTTCATTGCTGGCGATCTTGTATAACCAGGCTGAAAATGGAACACCCCGAAACTGGTAACGGCCTACATTTTTAAGAGCACTTAAAAAGGTCTGTGAGCAAAGGTCTGCGGTAAGATCTTCATCATCTGTTTGACGATAAATAAACCGGAAGATGCGATCGTAGTATTTCTCATAGAGTTCGCCAAAAGCCGATGAGTCTTTCTTTGATCGTTCGAGTATTTCATACTCCTGCTGTATTTCAGCTTCCGACATGCGTTCCAGGTTACAGGGCTATAATGCGAAATCTGTTTTTAGTCACAGTGTAGTTAATGGTTAAAAGTTAATTGTTAATAGTAAATCCGCAAGGCAGTTAATAGTTAAAGGTTAATTGTTAATAGAAAACCCTTAATGCAGATGCTGACTTGTTGCTCACGACCATTAACCATTAACGGATAACTGATAACTTAAAACTCAGCATTACCCGGAAAGCGCGGATACGCTATAACATCTCTAATATTGGTCATGCCACTTACAAATTGAATCAGGCGTTCGAAACCTAAACCGAAACCACTGTGTGGTGCCGATCCAAATTTTCTAAGTTCAAGATACCACCACAAATCTTTTTCAGGTAAATGCAATTCATGAACGCGTTTCATTATTCTATCGTAACGCTCTTCGCGTTGAGAGCCACCGATGATTTCACCAATACCCGGAAAGAGAACATCCATCGCAGCAACGGTTTTACCGTCTTCATTTTGGCGCATGTAAAATGCTTTGATGCCCGCAGGATAGTTATACAGGATAACCGGCTTCTTAAAATGTTTTTCAACCAGGTAACGCTCATGTTCCGATTGGAGATCAGCACCCCACTCTTCGATGAGGTATTGAAATTTCTTTTTCTTGTTGGGATTTGAATTCTTTAAGATGTCAATGGCTTCAGTATATGAAAGTCGTTGAAAATCATTTTCAGCAACAAACTTTAATCGATCTAATAATCCAAGTTCACTTCGCTGTTCCTGAGGTTTGGTTTGTTCTTCGTCAAGCGCGCGCTTGTTCAGGAACTCAAGATCTTCAACGCAATTCTCTAAGGCGTATCGTACCAGGTATTGAAGAAATTCTTGCGCAAGCTGCATGTTGTCATTGATGTCATAGAATGCCATCTCTGGTTCAATCATCCAGAATTCCGCAAGGTGACGAGAGGTATTTGAATTCTCTGCACGAAACGTAGGTCCGAAGGTGTAAATCTCTCCCAATGCCAGCGCATAGGTTTCGCCTTCCAACTGACCTGAAACGGTGAGGTTTGTTTCCTTTCCGAAGAAATCTTCTTTGTAGTTGATTTCGCCTGTCTCTGTAAGAGGAGGATTTTTTGGATCTAAGGTTGATACCCGAAACATCTCTCCAGCACCTTCAGCATCTGAACCGGTTATGATTGGAGTATGGATGTAAAAGAATCCTTTATCGTTAAAGAATTTATGGACAGCAAAAGCCATAGCATGTCTCACCCGCATTACTGCGCTAAAGGTATTGGTGCGTGAGCGCAAGTGTGCGATCTCCCGCAGGAATTCAAGCGAATGCTTCTTAGGCTGAAGTGGAAACTTTTCAGCGTCACTATCGCCCAATATTTCAAACGACTTTACTTTTAGCTCGACCAATTGTCCTTTTGCTGGAGATGGAATAAGTTCTCCGGTAACGGAAACGCAGGCTCCTGTTGTTATGCGTTTTAAGAGTGCTTCATCTGTGTTAGCAAAATCAACGACTGCCTGAATATTTTGTATTGTCGATCCATCATTAAGGGCAATGAATTGGTTATTTCGAAAGGTACGTACCCAGCCACTTGCTGTAACTATTTGTCCTTCAGGCTTGGTTTGAAGCAATTCTTTGATCTTCGTCCTTTTCATCTCGTAATCAGTTAATGGTTAATGGTTAATGGTTAATGGTTATCGGTTAATCGTGGAACTTGATGTTGATGTGTTCCTATTAACTTTTAACTATTAACCGATAACCGCTCCCTGAGCGAGCGCAAAAAACGAAAAATATCAGGTCATTTCATAGCTTAAATTGATCTTGATGCCCCTCGAAAAGTAAAGTTGGCATAAAAACTGGTCGCTCGACTGTTGACTATTTTTTTAACTTTGTCCTTTAAACTAAAAGTAAATTCTCCATGCAAAAGCTTGGCTTAAGCCAGAACCTTCAGCAAAAGTTATCACCTCAGCAGATTCAGTTCATAAAGCTGTTGCAGGTGCCTACTGCCGAGCTTGAATCGCGAATTGAAGAGGAGATGGAAATCAACCCTGCTTTGGAAGAAGGCGAGGATCAGGAGAAACCAGAGAATAGAGAATCAGGCTCGGAATCAAACTCATCTTCATTTTTCAGTAATATAGAATTTGCATTTAAGTCAAAAGGATTAAAAATCTTAATGATTCTTATTTTCTTTTCAACCTTCGGTATTGGTTTACTTCGTCCAATTATTGCTCTTTTTGTAGAGCAGATTTCACACAGTAAAGAATCTGTTTCAATATACACTGCCACAATATTCAGCATAATTAGTCTCACTTCAGCCTTTTCGGCAATTCTACTCGGAAAACAGATTAAATCTAAGAATATTCCTCATTTCCTTATTTTTTCTTCAATGATTGCAGCATTTTCATTAGGAATGCATTTTTTTATAAGTAATATTTCATTGATTTTCATTCTCAATTTCATTTTCGGAATTGGATATGGAGTATTAATGCCGGCGACATTTACCGCTGTCAGCTATTTTTCACCTTCAGATAGAAAAGGCGGAGTTGTGGGAGTTGCGTCTTCATTTCAGATTTTGGGGAATATGCTGGGTCCTCTTTTATCAAGTGGGATAACTCAAATTTTAGGTATCCGATTTTTGTTTTTAATTGCTTCTGTTTCGTTTATTTCTATAGCTCTATTAACGAAATTTTCTTCTCTCTCAATTCTTCAGAAAGAAGAAAAACAAGAATAGCTATTGTTCTTTTGTCATATATAAATGAAACTCCAGATTTTCAATTTCTTGTTTAGAGAAAATATCTGTAAGAAGTATTCTTTCTCTTCCCAGAGGCATATCAGTTATCCATTCAAGCTGATTATCAGCACAAAAAACCAACATAAAACTTTCTTTCCAGATATGACTTGGCTCCGATAGGACTAAATTGCACAACAATTTCGGGTATTCATTTTTAACAATTTCGATTGAGTTAAATGAAACAGGATATTTTTTTAAAGAATTAATTCTGTTAAATTCTGATAAAAGTCGGCTCAATAGTCTTTGAGTTAAAGATTTTACGGCAATTTCTTCTTCTTTATCCGATTCTGCTTCGTGATTTGGTATATTATTTTTGTCAAACAATGATTCATTAATTCGTCCAAGAAAGGCAGTATTCAAAAATTTTTCAAAAATAAAATCTTCTTCGTAAGTCATTAGGTCTTCTCTGGCAGCAATTCTGTAAGAGCCGGTAATTGGGTCAAACAGGAAAAGTTCTTCATCAGATTTCCCGATGAACATTTCCTTTTCACCAAGAAGTTCGCAGTCACTATAATATTTTCGATAATAGTTATTGGCATTAAACAGAGTCATCAATCTGTAATTAATGGTTGAAATAGAATATTTTCTACACGAGAAAATTTCTATT
>Ga0116156_10005940_pt1 | contig 10043 bp, 11 predicted proteins | sample AD_UKC045_MetaG_FD_89891 | JGI IMG/M metagenome (GOLD analysis project Ga0116156, IMG submission 89891) | Active sludge microbial communities of municipal wastewater-treating anaerobic digesters from USA - AD_UKC045_MetaG | ecosystem: Engineered > Bioreactor > Anaerobic > Digestate | place: USA... | reverse complement strand
TGAATAGCAGATCTGGTAGCAATAACATAAGCGCCGGCAAAAGCATTATTATTATCAAGAGCGGGATAAATGAAAATGGCGTTGGTGTCGGCAACATCCCTAACGGTATAAAGAGCAGAGCCGCCGCCGGCAGAGTTGGCAATAGCAATAGTATCGCCGATAAAAAGATTGTAGTTGGCGGTTGAAGGGGCAACAGTGGTGCCGGTGTCAATTTTAATCATGGAATTGTAGGCAACATTGGTGCTGTCAAGACGGCCAAAGTAGGAGAGTTGGGCGGAGGAGAGTTGGTTTTTGAGATAATTTACTGGAGTAGATTTGATAGGAGAGGAAAATTTGGCGGAGATAAGAAAGGAAATGAAGCCGACGGCAAAAACACCAGCGATAATTAACGGTTTTTTAGTTTTCATACAGACTTAATTAAGATTAGACGGTTGGTTGGCGGGAGTCAAGAAGTTATTGAGTTGGAAGTTGGTAAAGTTTGTCAAGTTTGTAAAGTTCATCAAGTTTATAAAGTAAAACACAATCTCCCCCAACCCCTCTTTGACTCACCTTGTCGGCGGGCGAAGCAAGAGGGGAGGAAAAAGTCTCCCTTGTCAAAGGGAGATTTAGAGGGATTGGATTAAGTTCATCAAGTAAAAACATTTAGATCAACCCTCATCATCAATTTTTCCACTGGAAAATGAGGTCTGCAACGCAGGCTCAAATACGTTCCAAAATGATGATTTCGGGTTGATTGAGAGAATTGTTAACAAATGTTATCTCATCCCGATTCAGCTAAAGCTTCATCGGGATTGGATTTTTAGGCAAAATCTTGGCGTTATTACTTGAAATTTAGATCTAAAAATCTTAATTATCAGAATACTTCTTTTTGAGGGCGGCAAGTTCTTTTTCGAGTTGAGCCACCTGGTCATCGGTTTTTTTGGGTTTTTTGGGCTGGCGTTTGATGATAAGGATAAGGGTGGTGATGATAGCCAGGGCGGCAATAATGAGAATAATTAGGCGCCAAGGAATAACCCAGAAAAAGAGGGTGGCAGTGACGAGACCGCCGGCAGAACCGTAGGCGGCTTTGAGGTCGGCTTGGTAACGACCAAAGAGCCATTTTTTGTTGAGAGTATTTTTGAAATCTCGGGTGGTGTAGGGGAAAATATTGGTGCCGTCAAGAGAAACCTGACTGGTTTTGCGGCCAAACCAATTTTTGACGGTAATAGCGCCGACGGGTTGGATGTGGATATCGGAGGAGTTTTTGATAGTGGTAGTAAAGTCAATGGGACCAAACTCAGAAAATTTAGGAGCGGAAAAGGAAAGGACGGAGGCGTTTTGGTTGATATCGCCGGGAATAGTAATGTAGAGAAGAGTGCCGACGTTGGTTTGGATAGAAGAACCGGTGATAGTGTTGTAGAGAGAAAAAGCATCGGGAGTGTAGATAACGGCCGCATAATGGCCGCCGGGAAGAGCATTGAGAGGAGGCATAACCGTCAGCCTAACGGTTTTGGTTTCGCCGGGTTTAAGACTGAGTTGAGAAGGAGAAACTTGAATCCAACTGCTAGCAGACCAGCGGTTATTGAGGTTTTGGGGTAGATCGTCAAGAAAGTTAGGGGTGCCTTGGTTGTCGGTGACAATAAAATCACGGAGACTGACTTTGATGTCGCGGGCATTGGGAGATTCGTTGCGGACCTTGAGAGTATAAGTATTAGCGCCGTCAGGTTCGACAGTGGCTTCAAGGCGGGGAGGGATGGCTGAAATGCCGCTGCCGCCGGTAACAGCAGCTTGACCAAAGACAGTAGAGGTGAAAGATAAAAAGAATAAAAGAGAAATAAAGCTGAGAGCGAGTTTGGTATTTGGGGCAGGAATCATAGTTTAGAAGGTGGCAGTAGCAATAAAATTAACTTGGTTTTGGTAGGTGCCGGCTTCCTGAAAATTGGAAGCGGTAATGCGGTAGCAGATATAACCGCGGTCTTCGGCAGTAGGAGTAGTGTTGCGGCTCATAATGGGGCGGGCATTAGGATAGCCGACGCCAAAGGGTTTGGCATTAAAAACACTGTTGTGACTAAAGGTGACGGGAGAACTGTTGATAGCTTCGAGAGAATAGCCAAATTTGGAATTGCTGACGTCGGCGTTCCAGGTATTGGGAGTATCAATAGTGCAGGCGGTGGCAGGATCACAAGTAGTGTCGGGAATGGTGCTGGTAGAGCCGGCGCTGGTGATGGTGAGAGGAGTGGTTTCAAACACTTGGACAACATAGCCGTTGACGGCGTTGGTGGAACAGGTAAATCTTTGGGCTAAATCATTGAACTGTCCCAGACCAAGAGAGCCAAAGTTAACGGAAGTGGCAGTGGTTTGGGGAGCGCCGGCAGAAAGAGCATTGCCACAGCGGACAACGCCGGCGGTGTTGGTACCAGCCGGGTCGACATAGAAAGTAATAGTAGGATCAATGACAGCGGTAACTCGGACAGATTCGGTCAGAGCAATTTTGCCTAAACTGGTATCGTTGTCAATAATAGTACTAGCAGAATCGAGATGGCGGACGAGGAAGGTGTGGGTGTCGGCGGCGGCGCTGGCTTGGCCGACGGTATGACCGGGGGCGGGAGCGGGATTGATGAGTTGATTGGCGCCGCCGATAACAATAGTGCCGGTAACGCCGATATCGATGGGATTGGTGCCGCCGACGGCCAAAGAACAAGTGATAATATGATAAGTGCCGATAGCGCTGGGACTAACACCGGTAGTAAGAACGGCAGTGGTGCCGACACTGGCGGTGGCCCCCCAAGGACAGGTAACATCGCTGGCGGTTAAATTAACAGCATCAAAACCGCCCTGATCGGGCATACCATCGCTGGGGTTTTCACCGGCAAGACTGGTAGCTTTGATGAGAACTTCCCATTTGCCGCCGGTAACGGAAGTGGTAGGGGAAAAAGAAACGTGATGAATAGCAGATCTGGTAGCAATAACATAAGCGCCGGCAAAAGCATTATTATTATCAAGAGCGGGATAAATGAAAATGGCGTTGGTGTCGGCAACATCCCTAACGGTATAGAGAGCGGAACCACCACCAGCAGAATTGGCAATGGCGATGGTATCACCAATAAAGAGATTTTGGTTAGAAGTGGAGGGGGCGACAGCGGCACTAGTGTCAATTTTGATCATAGAATTGCCAGCGGTATTAGTGCTATCGAGACGGGCGAAATAGGAAAGTTGGGCAGAAGAAAGTTGATTTTTGAGGTAATTGACAGGGGTAGATTTGACTGGAGAAAAGAATTTGGCAGAGATGAAAAAGGAGGTGAGACTGACGGCAAGAATACCGGTGAAAATTAGTAACTTTTTGATTTTCATACGGATTAATTAAGATTAGACGGTTTTTTGGCGGGAGTCAAGAATTAGATTAGTTTGTCAAGTTCATCAAGTTCGTCAAGTTGCAAGTTCATCAAGAAAAAGGGATTTAGGCAGGTTGAAAAAAGAGATTTTTTGGGATAAAGTAAAGGCATGTCTTTTTAGAAATTAAAAAAGGAAATTATGAATAAATATGTCTATTTTTTCGGTAATGGTAAGTCTGAAGGTGATAAGGGAATGAAATTTATTTTGGGTGGGAAAGGAGCTAATTTAGCAGAGATGACTAATTTGGGGATTCCGGTGCCTCCGGGATTTACAATTTCAACTGAGGTCTGTCGATACTATTATAGTAATGATAAAAAATACCCAGTGGAACTTAAAGCTCAAATAGCGGAAGGTTTAAAAAAAATGGAGATGGCAACAGGAAAGAAATTTGGCGATGCTCAGAATCCGTTGTTGGTGTCGGTAAGATCGGGGGCGGCAGCTTCGATGCCGGGAATGATGGACACAATTTTGAATTTGGGTTTGAACGAAAAAGTAGTTGAAGGGATGGTTAAAAAAACCGGCAATGCCAGATTTGTGTGGGATTCTTACCGAAGATTTGTTCAGATGTATTCTAACGTGGTCGGAAATTTGGAGCATGAGAAATTTGAACATGTCATTAACAAAGTGAAAGCTGAAAGGGGTATTAAAGAAGATACTCAAATGACGGCGGAAGATTGGCAAAAAGTAGTTAAAGGTTATAAAGAGATTTATAAAATTGAAAAAGGTAAGGACTTTCCGGAAGATTCTCAAGATCAATTGGATGGAGCTATTGGAGCGGTGTTTGGTTCTTGGAATAATCCTCGAGCAATAATTTATCGACAGTTAAACAAGATTGATGAAAGTAAAATTTTTGGAACGGCAGTTAATGTTCAATCAATGGTGTTTGGCAATATGGGTGATGATTGTGGTACCGGAGTGGCTTTTACTAGAAATCCGTCGACTGGCGAGGCCAAGGCTTATGGTGAGTATTTAATGAATGCTCAGGGCGAGGATGTGGTGGCGGGAATCAGGACGCCAAAACATTTGGAATCTTTGAAGGAAGACAATGAGGCGGCTTATGAAGAATTGATGGCAATTTTTGATAAATTAGAGAAGCATTATAAAGATATGCAGGATGTGGAATTTACGATTGAAAACGGGAAATTATTTATTTTACAAACTCGAAACGGCAAGAGAACGGCGCCGGCAATGGTAAAAATTGCGGTGGATTTAGTGGACGAAGGGATGATTGACAAAAAGACAGCCTTGACTCGGGTGGAAGCGGATAAGTTGGATCAATTGTTACATCCAACTTTGGATATTAAGGCTAAAAAGGATTTTAAAATGATTGCTAAAGGGTTGCCGGCAAGTCCGGGAGCAGCTTATGGTCCGGTGGCATTTAATGCGGATGAGGCAGTTAAGATGACTGAAGCTGGCAAGAAACCAATTTTAGTAAGATTGGAAACTTCACCGGAAGATATTGCCGGAATGAATGCGGCCGCAGGCATATTGACAGCCAGGGGAGGGATGACCTCTCATGCGGCAGTGGTGGCCAGAGGGATGGGTCGATGTTGTGTATCGGGATGTGAATCGATTAGTGTTGATGAGAAAAATAAAGAATTTAGAGTTGATGTTGGTGGTGAAATGGTAATAGTTAAAGAAGGAGAAATAGTAACTTTGGATGGTTCAACTGGAGAAGTCTTTTTGGGTAAGGTGCCGACAGTGGAACCAACGTTGAGTGGTGATTTTGGCCGATTGATGAAATGGGCGGATGAAACTAGAAAACTGGGAGTTCGAACTAATGCCGATACTCCTAAGGACGCTAAAACGGCTCGAGAATTTGGAGCCGAAGGAATCGGGTTGACTCGAACCGAACATATGTTTTTTGAAGAAGACAGAATTTTTGCCATTAGACAGATGATAATTTCTGATACTTTGGAACAAAGAGAAGCGGCTTTGGCAAAGATTTTTCCGATTCAGAAAAATGACTTCAAACAATTGTTTGAAGTTATGGAAGGGTTGCCGGTAAAAATCCGATTGTTGGATCCACCATTGCATGAATTTGTGCCGAAGGAAGATAAAGACATTGAGGCTTTGGCGGCAGAGATGAAGATTTCGTTTGAAAAACTTAAAGATAAAATTGAATCTTTGCATGAAGCCAACCCAATGATGGGTCATCGAGGTTGTCGATTGGGGATAAGTTTTCCAGAGATTTATCAGATGCAAGTAAGGGCGATAATTTCGGCGGCTTGTGAGTTGAAGAAAGAGAAAAAATTAGAAATTGTGCCAGAAATTATGATTCCTTTGATTGGAGAGGTTGAGGAACTTAAGTGGTTGAAAGCTAAATTGATTCCGGTAATTGAAGCGGTAATCAAAGAGGCTGGGGTTAGTTTGAAATATGAAATCGGAACGATGATTGAAATTCCAAGAGCGACAGTCACTGCCGATGAAATTGCCATTGAGGCTGATTTCTTCTCTTTTGGAACCAATGATTTGACTCAGATGACTTATGGATTTTCCCGAGATGATGCTGGTAAATTTATCAAGGATTATATCAGCGAGAAAATTTTGCCAGAGGATCCGTTTGCCAGTGTTGATCAAAAAGGAGTCGGCAAGCTGATGGAAATGGCGGTTAAGCTGGGTCGAGGGGCCAATAAAAAGTTAAATATTGGTATTTGTGGTGAACAGGGCGGCGATCCGGAAACAGTGAAATTTTGTTACCGGATTGGATTGGATTATGTTTCTTGCAGTCCATATCGGGTGCCGATTGCGAGATTGGCGGCGGCTCAAGCAGCAGTGGAAGATGAATGAGTTTGTCAAATTCATCAAGTTTGTCAAGTTGTAAGTTTATTTTAGCTTGACAACATTTTTGTCGTCCTCGCACCTTCGCCAGAGGGCCTCAGCGGCTTGCGGGCGAAAAAATGTTGTCGGCGCCAAAATTAGATGTCAGGTGTCAGTTTATCAAGTAGAAAGTTCATCAAGTTGTAAGTTTATAAAGTAGAAGGAAGATTTGGATTCAACCCTCACCATCAATTTTTCCACTGGAAAATGAGTCTGCGATGCAGGCTCAAACACGTTCCAAAATTATGATTTCGGGTTGAAGTAAATTAGTAAGATTGGATTTTAAGGCAAAATTATGTCATTTCATTCCAAATTTTGGCCCGAAAATCTCAATAAATTTATAAAGTAGAAGGAAATTAGGATTTAAGAGTCTGTTTTGGTAGTGAGTAAATGAAACAATCCCTCCTGGAAAGGAGGGGGTTGTGTATTATAGGTTATTTGTGGTATAATTTAGCTGATTTTCAAAAGGAAATTTCGGCCAAGTTAGCTTGGTTTAAAAATATTTTTTTGGAGGTCGGGACATTAAAAAATAAACTCAAGAAAGTGAGGAAGGATGAATGAAAAAACTGGTGGTACTTCTCGACGTTTTGTTAAGAAAAATGTTTGGTGCCAAGACTTTTTTGAATATGGGTGGTTTGAAATTGATGGCATCAGTGTCTTTTGATCATGGTCAAGAGATAAATTTAGTGTTTTTTGAAAATGTTGACGGCTATCCGGTATTGATGGTGAATATGCCGGATTTTTCTGATGGGTCTGATTGTTGGATCCTCTTAAGAGAACTGTTGGAGTGGTATTGTGGTTCAATGCCAGCACCGATAGTGTACAAGAACGATGAGTTTAGGGGTCATAAATTTAAGGGGTGGAAACCAAAATGGTTTTACCCGATATATGTTTATCTGTGGAATAATAAAGGATGGAGTGAATATAGTCTCAATAAATTGATTTTGAAAGGAGAGATTGATAAATAAGTTTTCTTGAGTTTAACCCGGATCAGGGATAGATTTACCCAAAAAAGGGTAAAACTATTTTTGATCCGGGGATGTTTGTTTCTATAGATAAAAGAGCTATACTGATGAGTCTTGGAAGAGACGAAAAACAAACTATCTTATAATATTGATTTTAAGTGGTTTTTGTGGTAGAATAGGGATTGATGGGAGATTGATGGCTACAGAGCGTGGCTTTTGAAATATTTCATCAAATGTTCTTTAAAAAGGAGGGAGAAAGAAATGTCGGTAATTGATTTGACTTTGGTGCAGAAATTTAAGGATTTTTTTATAAAAAATTTTGAAGTTGAGCCAAAAATAAGGTCGAATGATGATGGCCAGATATTGGCAGCAGCGATGATAGGGTTGGAAAACTGGGTGTCGGTTTGGTTTGATGGATCTGAAAATTTTTGTCTGATGGGAAATTATCGAATTAAAACCTGTGAGTTAACGAAACTAATTGGAGAGATGGAAAAATTTTTTGGTATAACTGATTTGAATGCAGGTTATTGTGTTCATAATCTGTATGCATTGCCGATGGCGGTGGAAAAAGTAGCGACAACAAATCAGGTAACAATTGATTTTTTAAAGAAATGGACAGAGGAGTTAGTAAATGAATGAACAAACAACAAATATTTAAGGTAGCCGCTTTAGCGGATAAGTTAAGAGATACCCCGTTAGATAATTTAGAAGTTGCTATTGAAACTGTGTCTACTACAAGGAGAAGTCCGTTTAAGGGTATATTAACTGGCCAGAGGAGGTTGTTTTTTGAAATATACAACAGGAAGAAAGTAATGAAGATTTGGTTTTTTACTAACCGTTTTAGTAAAAGGGAGATTGATTTGTTAAAAGATTTCTTTCGTCGATATGGAATTAAGCTGATGAAGGAGTCAAGATTTAAATTGGTTTGGGAACTGGAAATATAATTATAGTGGAGGTTGGTATTTGGTATGGTAAAAGTGGAAGAATTATATCAGGTTATTGGGATAGTGGATGCTTTAATGAGAGAGAGTATACCTGATGCAAGAATAGTGGTCAATTTAGAAAAATTTCCTAGTGGAATGAAGAGTAAGAAAGACAGAACATTGTTTTTGGAGACTAAAAAAGATTCAGTAGAGATTTGGATTGAAATTAATAAGGGTTTTACTGAAGAAGAAATTATAAAAATTTGGGGTTTTTTAGAAAAGGCTGGGGCCGAATATTTAAGGACCGGGGACAAGCCTTTATTAAAATGGCGATGGATGCCTGAGTCAGAGGAGGAGTAATGTCAGATAAAGATTGTTTTTTGGTTGAGGCTAGAGTGTTCAATTGGTTTCGTTTGAAAAATGAAATCAGGGAAAGGAATTTAGAAACTGGCGTTTTGACGATAAAAGGGTTTTTTCATGGCAGGGAGGTGTTGGTAGAAGTAAAAAACGGTAGTGCTAAGGTATTTGTTGATGACGGGATTTTGCCCCGTTTGGAAGCAAGACTAAGGCAATAAATTATACCGGAGGGTGAACTTGATGAAATTTAAGCGCAAGCTTAATTGAATCAGTTTATTCCCCGGTATTTTTTTTGGTCATTTTTTTGAATTTTTTGAAGACAAAAATGATGAGGCTGATGAAAGCAATAGTAAGCAGTGGAGAGATAGGGAAGACAAAAAATGATAAGGAAACGGGTTTAATATTGAGGTTGGGGTTGAGTTCAAGAGAAGCGGAATAGTGCCCGGGCCAAAGAGGTGGAGAGAGGGCGCAGGTTTGGTGTTGACAGGTAATTTGGCGAGCGTGATTGGCAAGAACATTGTTATCGTCGAGATTGATTTCGGTAATAATTTTGGAATTTTTGGAAATAATGATTTTGCCGGTAGTTTTGAAAAAATGATCGGTATCGTTTCTGATTTGGGCGGTAAAAGATATGGGGGTAAAAAAGACATCTTTGAGGCGGGGGGAGGTTGAGAATTTTTGGATTTGACCTTGGGTGGTGGGGGTTTCGGTGGCAGCTAAAGTTAAAAGGAGATGTGAGCCGATTTCGCCAGTGGTTTGGGTAATATTACCTTCATTAGCAGAGATTGAGGGTGTCTGATAAACAAAGAAGGTAAAGTAGACATCGGTTGGATTGGTTGATAAAGTGTTAATTTTTAAGACCAATTGTTTTTGGGATCTGGGAGGTAGGGTAAAGGGCTGTCCCAGTTGAAGATCGGCATTATTGAGAGAGAAAATAATGTTGGGATTAGGGGAGACATTTTGATAGTTGACCGAGCCGGTGTCATTGCTGGGGAGGAAGGGGAGAATTTTGGTGTTGAGAGTAATGGCTTGATCAGAATTATTGGCAACTTGATAGGCTTGAGTCAGACTGGCGCCAGGGCGGATAACAAATTCGATTTGGGAAGGGGAAAGAGAAAGGTTGAACATAAGTTAGTTTATCAAGTTTATCAAGTGGAAAGTTTGTCAAGTTTGTCAAGTTCATCAAGTTTGTCAAGTAGAAAGTTTATCAAGTTTATAAAGATCTCAGATCCGCCAGTAGGCGGACAGGTATCAGATAACAACATTTTAGCTTGACAACATTTTTGTCGTGCTCGCACCTTCGCCAGAAGGCCTCAGCGGCTTGCGGGCGAAAAAATATTGTCGGCGCTAAAATCAGATGTCAGATGTCAGATCCGCCAGTAGGCGGACAGGTCTTCAGGAAGACAAAACCCTCTGTCCCGCAGTGGCGGGACATCTCCCTTAACAGGGAGATTTATGATTTAAGATTCAACCATCATCATCGATCTCATCCCGATTTCACTTCGTTTATTGGGATTGGATATGAATTGTCATCTCATCCCGATATCGATTATTATCTCATCGGGATTGGATTTTAAGGCAAAATTATGTCATTTCATTCCAAATT
>Ga0116156_10005936_pt1 | contig 10046 bp, 4 predicted proteins | sample AD_UKC045_MetaG_FD_89891 | JGI IMG/M metagenome (GOLD analysis project Ga0116156, IMG submission 89891) | Active sludge microbial communities of municipal wastewater-treating anaerobic digesters from USA - AD_UKC045_MetaG | ecosystem: Engineered > Bioreactor > Anaerobic > Digestate | place: USA... | reverse complement strand
TGTCGAAGGGCTCCTGGTCGAGGGTTTCGCGCAAATGGGACGAAGCTCGCCGCTCGACGGACTCACACGAGCTCTTCTTCGTCTTTCCCTTATGACGGCCGTCGCCTTCCTGCTGATCCGGTATCACTTGGGACACGAGATCGGCGTGTTGTTGACCTCGACCGCCATCGTCACCGGCGTCATCGGCTACGCCATGAAGGGCGTGCTGGGCAACCTGCTGGCGGGCATGTCACTGTATGCCTGCCGCTCTATGGCCGTCGGGGATTGGGTCGAAATAGACGGCCTGGTCGCCCAGGTGATCCACGTGAACTGGCGGGAAACCCGCGTCCGCTCCGCCGGCCACATCCGCATCATCCCCAACGCCAGAGTCGCCGCGGCCACCATCCGCAATTTTTCCATACCCAACACCCTTCGAAGACATGACCTGATCGTCTCCGTCGGCTACGGTGAGGCGCCCGACGACGTCATCGCCACGCTGCTTGAGGCCGCCGGCACCGTCCCTGAGGTGGAGAAGCAGCCTGCCCCCGACGCCTATATCACCGGCTTCAAGGACTACTGCATCCAGTATGTGCTCCGATTCTGGTCGCGGCACTACGAGTTCAGCACGATCATCCAAGGCCATGTAATGCGGATGGTCTGGTACAAGTTCAACCGCCGGGGTATCCAGATCCCCTTCCCCATGAGTGGGCGGATGCTGCACGACTTCATCGAGGCCGTCCACCCTCAGGAATTCGACAAGCCGCCGCCGGAAGTCGACCGGATTGTCGACGACATGCTCCGCAGCGATTTGGGCCGCAAGCTGTTGGCCGACTCCAGGGGCGTCTCAATCCTCAGCCGGGATGAACTCAGGACCGTAGCGCACCATGTCAAACGCACGCGGTTCACGTACGGCGAAACCCTGATGTGTCAGGGGGAAGATGGAGAATCGTTCTACATACTGATCCGCGGAACCGTCCACGGTTCCATCATGAACCCCGACGCCCCACAGCCTGTCGAGTTCGACCTCCATCCCGGAGCCCTCTTCGGCGAGATGAGCATGCTGACGGGACAGGCGCGAAACGCGACCATGACAGCCTCGACGGACTGCGAACTGCTCGAATTCGACCGAGCCGCCTTTGCCCGGCTGCTCGCCATGCGTCGGGAAATCCCTCAGATGTTCTCCGACCTGGCGACGGCCCGAGCGGCCCAGAACGCAGCCTCCCTGGCGAGGATCCGGGCATCCGCGGTCCTGCCGCCGGAACTGGCCTGTGACCGCATCCTCCACCGTCTCAAGCGGATACTGGGCGAATGGAAAGAGCGATGAGATTCCACCGGTGAACTACTCGATCTACGAAAGGGCTTCAAATAGCATGATATCGCACCGCATTGCCATCCTCGTTCTGACATACTGTCTCCTTGTTTCGATCGCTCCGGCGGATGCCGAGTCTTGGCCCTGCTGGCGCGGTCCTCGCGGCGACGGCACCTGCATCGAGCAGAACATCCCCGGCAACTGGGACCCGGCCGGCGCGGCGTGGAAGACCGAGTTGCCCGGCCAGGGCCATGCCTCCCCCATCGTTTGGGGCGACCGCGTCGTCACTGCGACCGCGACGCCCGAGACGACCGAGCGAATGCTCCTGTGCCTGGACCGCGCCACCGGGAAGATTCTCTGGCAACAGACGGTGGCGAAAGGGCCGCTGGAGAAGATCCACAGAGAGAACAGCTACGCCTCCGGCACGCCCGTCACTGACGGCCAGCGCGTCTACGTCGCCTTCCGCGTCGGAGACGACATCGTCGCAGCCGCTCACAGCCTGGCCGACGGCAAACAGCTCTGGCTCGTCCGCCCCGGCACGCACGCCGGCGAATGGGGATTCAGCAACGAGTGCGCGCTCTACAAGGACAAGGTCATCCTGGACGGCGACAGCAAAGGCGATTCGTTCCTCATCGCCCTCAGTCGCGAGGACGGCCGCACGCTCTGGCGAGTCAAACGAACCAACCAGGGAATCAGCTACAGCGCCCCGCTGATTCGGGAGTTGGCCGGCCGGATGCAGTTGATCCAATGCGGGGACCGACGGGTGACCGGTTTCGATCCCGACAGCGGCCAGGAACTCTGGACCGTGGACGGCCCTTCGCAGGAATTTGCCGCCACGCCGGTGTACAGTGAGAAGACCGGGCTTGTCTATATCAGCAGCAGTTGGCCCAAGCAGGTACTGCTCGCCATCCGCCCCGACGGCAAAGGCGACGTCACGCAGACCCACATCGCCTGGCAGGACACCAAGGGCGCCCCCTACGTCCCCTCGATGGTCGTCGCGGGCGACTACCTGCTGACCGTCAACAACGGCGGCGTCGCGTTCTGTTACGAAGCCGTCACCGGCAAGGTCTTCTGGCAGGAGAAGCTCGGCAAGCATCACGCTTCGCCCGTCCTCATCGAGGGGTTGGTCTACCTCATCAACGACGACGGTCAGGTGAACGTGATCAAGCCGGGGCCACAGTTCGACCGCGTCGCGTCCTATGAGCTGGGCGAGTCGTGCTACGCGTCCCCCGCGGTCAGCGACGGCCAGGTCTTCCTGCGGGGTTTCAAGCACCTGTTCTGTTTCGGCCGGCGATCACAACTGGAGCAACTTTTGGAGAAGAATGCCACGGGGGCCGCCGCGTCCGCGTGTGGGCCGAGAGCTCGACGAACGAACCCGCAGGGGCAAGCCATTTTCGAGCGTCTGTCCGTCCCGGGCATGGAGATCGACAGCGTGGACGGCTTCCAGGGACGAGAGAAAGAAGCGGTCCTGATCTCCCTGGTCCGATCCAATCCGCAGGGCGAGATCGGCTTCCTGCAGGACGTGCGGCGGATGAACGTGGCGATGACCCGCGCCCGCCGGAGGCTCCTGCTGATTGGCGACAGCACGACTCTGTCGGCCCACCCGCTCTATCGTCGGATGATCGAGCACTTCGAAGGCACAGGTGCTTATCGGACTGTCTGGGACGAAGACGTCGCTCCGTAGAGTCGCAAACCGGCGTCGCCAATCAACGAAAGCGATTGTCCTTTCCAAGGCGCTTGTGGTATGCTGACGCGGTCCCTCGACGCGGCGGCTCATGACGGCCGCCGGGGGTTGGATGCGAACTGTCTTGGAGGCACTATGAAGGCACGCGGATTTCTGTTGCGCAGCGCTCTTGTGGCGGCCCTCGGCGGACTGCTCTTCGGATTTGACACGGCGGTCATCTCCGGCGCCGAGCAGGCGCTGCAGGACATGTTCGCCGGGACCTACGCGTCCCTGGCCGCGAGCTTCGAGAACATCCGTTTTCTCGGCACAACGGGATTCTGGCACGGCTGCACGACCGCCAGCGCCCTGATCGGGACTATCCTCGGCGCCTGGCTGGCCGGCAAGCCCTCCGATGTGTGGGGCCGCCTCAAGACACTGTTCGTCCTGGGAGTCCTCTACTTCGTCTCGGCCGTCTGGAGCGGGCTGGCGTGGGATTGGTGGTCGTTCGTCATCGCGCGATTCCTCGGCGGACTGGCCGTCGGCGGGTCCTCCGTGGTCGGACCGATCTACATCGCAGAAATCTCCCCGGCCGCCAGTCGCGGGCGACTCGTGGCTTTGTTCCAGTTCAACATCGTGTTCGGCATCCTGCTGGCGTTCCTCTCGAATTTCATCATCGGCATGCTGCACCTCGGCGACACGGAATGGCGATGGATCTTCGGCGTCGAGGCCGTCCCCGCCGCGGCCTTCATGGTCCTGTTGTTGGGCAACGCACAAAGTCCTCGCTGGCTCATGGCGAAAGGACGTGACGGCGAGGCCAAGGCGGCACTCGAACGCCTGGGCATCGCGAATGTGGAGACCGAACTCCTCGCCATACGCGAGTCGATCGATCTCGATCACCATCGCGTCCGCGAGCCCTTCTTCCAGAGACGATACGTCAAGCCCATCCTGCTGGCTTTCGCCATCGCGATGTTCAATCAGCTTTCCGGCATCAATGCGTTGCTCTACTACTCGCAGCGGATCTTTGAAATGGCCGGCGCCAGCGTCAGCGTCGCGCGTTTCCAGAGCGTGATCGTGGGCCTGACGAACCTGGTCTTCACCATGATGGCCATGGCGATCATCGACCATTTCGGCCGCAAGAAGCTCATGCTCGTGGGCTCCCTCGGCTACATCCTCAGCCTCGGGACAGCCGCTTGGGCGTTCCACACCGAACGCGGCGGCTACCTCGTGCTGGCCAGTTTCATAGTCTTCATCGCATCCCACGCGTTCGGCCAGGGGGCCGTGATCTGGGTCTTCATCAGCGAGATCTTCCCCAACCGGGTCCGCGCCCGCGGCCAGGCATTGGGCTCATTCACCCATTGGTTCATGTGCGCCGCGATCTCCTGGACCTTCCCCATGATGGTGGGCAAGCCGGACGCCCCGGGCGCAAGCCAGGCCGGCGCCAAGGTATTTGCCTTCTACGCGGCGATGATGGTCCTGCAGTTGGTATGGGTGCTCGTGGCGATGCCCGAGACCAAGGGCGTGCCGCTCGAAGAAATCCAGAAGAAACTCGGCATCGAGTAGTCCGGCCGTCGGGGAGCCGGCGTCATCGGCCCGCGTTCACCGCGTCGAACATCGCGACGATGTTCTCCGGCGGGACATTGGCGAGGATGTTGTGCACCTGCTGGAAGACGAAGCCGCCGCCGGGCGACAGCGTGCGGACCTGCTTCTTGACGTGCTCGGCCACTCGCTCAGGGCTCGCCCCCGTGAGGATGTCCCGCGTGTCGCAGCCGCCGCCCCAGAAAGTCAGATCCCGGCCGAACTCCGCTTTCAACTCGGCCGCGTTCATTCCGGCGCACGTGATCTGCACGGGGTTGATCGCGTCGAGCCCCGCTTCGATCAGGTGCGGCAGCAGCTCGCGAACGCCGCCGCAGCAATGGAGCATGACCTTGACGTCGGCCAGTTCCTTCGCACGATTCCACAGGATTTTGTGGCGGGGCTTGAAGAACTCGCAGTACATCTGCGGACTGAGCATGGGGCCGGTCTGCATGCCCAGATCGTCGCCGAAGAGAATGATGTCGATCGACCCGCCCACCGCGGCCAGAAACTTCTCCAGGTTGGCCAGATGGATTTCGACCAGCTTGTCGAGGAACCGATGCGCCTTTCGCGGCTCACCGGCCAGGAGCATGAAGAAGTTGTCGGCTCGGTAGAAGAACTGCCCGGTCTCGAAGAGGTTGCCGCCGAACAGGCCGACGATGGCCCGGTTCGTGCTTGTGCGGAACCGCTGGGCCCCCTCGCGGAGGGCCTCGGCGTCGATCGGTCCCGGCGGGGCCGCGACCCCGGTCCACATGCATTCGCCGAAGGCGTCGGCCAGGGCCCCGTCGTCGTCGGATTCGGCCAGGGGGAAATACGTCTGCTCGAAGTACAACGTCCCGTCGGGCATGTGGGCGAAGACCTTGCCGGAGGCGGACAGAATGACCCAGCGGTCGGCGCGGCGCTCCATGCGGGTCCAGGCCGGAATCAGGCACTTGGCGCCGTCGGGCAGGACCCAGGGCTTCCACGCATCGTCGCCAAGGGCGAAGCCCCGCCCCATCTCGATGCAGTCGACGCCGAAGCGGCTCAGCACGTCCTCATCGACGACCGCAAGCTGCTGGATCACGTCGTAGACCCGGATCGGCGCCGGCGGCAGCCCCAGATGCTTGCGCAGCTTCGGATACGCCATCGCGGCGATGCCGGAGGAGCGATGGCCCGACAGATCGATCGGGATGCGGTCGGGCTCGATGTGGTTCAATGCCGCCAGGACTCGTTCTCTGGATGTCATAGCCATTCTCCATCTGGAGACCGCCGCTCGTTGGCGGCGATTCGATTGCGATGGTCTTTCGGACATCATCCGACTGCCGGCGGCCATTGTAGTCCCTCCCTGTGATTCAGGCAATTGCTCTCTCGCAACCGCGCTTGTGCATCCTTTCACGGCAGGCTATCATGGGCCGCTGTTCGCACAAGGTTCGCTGATGGTTCAAGGACTGACGTATTCCAGGGGCCCCAAGATGTCTCACACTCGTCTCTTCCGCATCGTCTTTCTGACATTCGCACTCTCCGCAGGCGGCCTGGCCGCCTCCGCCCAGGAGCCGGCATCGGCCTCCTCGCTGGCCAAACGAATCCTGGCCGACCCGAACCTGCAGGCGGTCCTGGCCAAGGCCGAGAGCCTGCTCAAGACCGGCTTCAACGCCGGCAGCAGCTACGGCGAGGTGTGGATCCGCGACCTGAACACTTTCATCGAGATGTCGTTGCGGGTAAACGATGCCAAGACGATCCGCGAGGCGCTGTTGACGTTCTTCAAGTTCCAGGGCGACGATGGGAACATCCCCGACGGCTATATCCCCAAGGCCCAGGCCAACGTCGCGTACAAGTACCGCCAGTCGGCCCTCGCGCCGGATTTCCTGGCCCACAAGAACACCGTGGAAACCGACCAGGAGTCCTCCCTGGTCCAAGCCGTGCGGAGATATGTCGCGATCACGAAGGACACCGCCTTTCTCGACGAACAGGTGGGCGGTCTCTCTGTGCGACAGCGTTTGGCCAAGGCCCTTGATTACGTGCTCACCCACCGATTCGACGCGGCACACGGCCTGGTCTGGGGCGCGACCACCGCCGACTGGGGCGACGTCCAGCCCGAGCACGAATGGGGCGTCGAACTCAACGAGAATTCTCACCGCACGCTGGACATCTACGACAACGCCATGTTGATCATCGCCATCGACGACTACCTCTCGCTCGTTGGCGATGCCGACGCTCAATCCGCTCGCTGGCGACAGGCCCGGGACGACTTGCGGACGAACGTGCGGAAACATCTCTGGGACGCAGACCGCCGCAAGTTCAAGCCCCATGTCTACCTCGAAGGTTCCCCCTTCCCCGAGACATTCGACGAGGCCGCGGTCTACTATCACGGCGGCACCGCGGTCGCCATCGAAGCCGGCCTCCTGAGCCAAGAGGAAATCTCGGATTCCCTCAGGCAGATGAGAGAGAACGTTCGGAAGGCATCCGCCAGCTCCATCGGCTTGACGCTCTATCCGCCGTATCCTCAGGGCACGTTCCAGAACCCCTCGATGGGGCCCTATTCCTATCAGAACGGCGGGGACTGGTGCTGGTTCGGCGGCCGCATGATCCGCCAGTTGGTCCGCCACGGCCTGGTCGAAGACGCCTACCGCGAGTTGACCCCGATGACAGACCGCGTCCTCCGCCATGGCGACTTCTACGAATGGTGGTCCAGAGACAACCAGCCGCGAGGTTCCGGGCAATACCGCGGCTCCGCGGGCGTCCTCGGAATCGCGATCGTGGAACTGCTCGCCTGGGCAAAGGAACACCAAGATTCGCCGGCAGTCCTCTGGCAGATCGGCCAGACCGACGGAGACAATGCCGAGCTCGCGCTGGCTCCGCAAGGATGGGGACAGTATCAGAGCGACGGATTCTACGTCGTCGGCGGTTCGGATCCCAAGAAGGACTGGCCGTACGCGCACCCCGGTCCGTCGGACGCATGGGCAGGCGCGCGAAGTCACACCTTCGTGGTGCTCTTCGGGCTCGCCGCCGCACCGAGCGCCGGCGAGTGCCGCCTCGCTGTCCATTTGCTCGACACCCACAGCGCCGGCCCGCCCACGGTGCAAATCGAGATCAACGACAAATCGTTCGAACGGTCCCTGCCGGCCGGGGCGGGCGACGCCTCGATCAACGGCGAGCCGGGCAAGGGCGCCAAGAGAACGTTTGAGATCGCTTTCCCCGCCGGAACTCTCAAGGCCGGGGACAACGAGATCCGCATCACAACCATCAAGGGCAGTTGGATGCTCTATGACTCTGTGGAGATGATCGCCCCCGCCGGTTTGGCTCTGGCCGAGGTTCGATCGCGCACGCTCATCGAACAGGCTCGGCCCCTGCGGGCTCTGATGGAACAAGGCGGCCGGACGTTTCAGCCGGTCACCGTTGCCCTGCGGCACTTCGGTGAGGAGGCCGATGGCGAAGTGCGACTGGGCAATGGACAGGTGGTCCCCTTGCGGCTCACCAAGGGCTGGCAACAGGTGGAACTCCTGGCGGCCGACGTCCAGGATGAGACGACACAGACCGTCACGGTCGCCATCGACGGCAAGACTGTCGCGTCGCGAGACATCGTTCTCAAACCCGTGAAAAAGCTGACCGTCTATATCACGCCGCACTCGCACACCGACATCGGCTACACCGAGATCCAGACCGCCATCGAGGCCAAGCAGGTGCAGAACCTCGTGGACGGCATTGCCGCGGCCAAACGGACCGCGGACTATCCCGAGGGCGCCCGTTTCGTCTGGAACGTGGAGGTCCTCTGGGCGGCGGATCTGTATCTGCGGCGGCTCGACGACCAGCGACGAGCAGACTTCCTCGATGCCGTCCGCAAAGGACAGGTCGTGCTCAACGGCATGTACCTCAACGAGTTGACGGGTCTGTGTCGCCCGGAGGAACTGGTTCGCCTGTTCAAATACTCGACCGAACTGGCCGCGAAGACCGGCGTGCCGATCGACTCGGCGATGATCTCCGACGTCCCCGGCTACACCTGGGGCACCGTCACCGCGATGGCCCAGGCAGGGATTCGCTACTTCTCCGTCGCGCCGAACTACTTCGACCGCATCGGCACCATTCTGCGCGAATGGGAGAACAAGCCCTTCTACTGGGTAGGGCCCGACGGCCGTTCCAAGGTCCTCGTCTGGATCCCCTTCTGGGGCTACGCCATGTCGCACCGCTACGGGACGATGTCGGCCAAGCTCGTCGAGGACTTCTCCGATGGCCTGGAGAAACGCAAGTACCCCTTCGACATCGCCTACGTGCGATGGAGCGGCCATGGCGACAACGCGGTGCCCGACCCGGCCATCTGCGAGTTCGTCCGGGACTGGAACGCGAAATACGCATGGCCGCGATTCGTCATCTGCGGCACGAGTGAGGCCTTCCGCGCGTTCGAGCAGCGATACGGGGCGCAACTGCCCCTCGTCCGGGGCGACTGGACGCCCTACTGGGAGGACGGCGCGGGCTCCTCCGCCCTCGAAACCGCGATGAACCGCGCCAGTTCGGACCGGCTCGCACAAGCGGAGGCCCTCTTTGCGATGCTCAAGCCAGCCGGGTATCCCAGAGCCGCCTTCGAGGACGCCTGGAACAGCGTGCTGCTGTACTCCGAACATACCTGGGGGGCCTGGTGCAGCGTCAGCGAGCCGCAGAGAAAAGAAACGCTGGAACAATGGGAAATCAAGCGTGGCTATGCGGAATCGGCGGACAAGCAGTCTGGCGATCTCTTGACCGCGTCCCTCGCCAGAAGCGACGCCGACGCGCAGAAGCCCAACGCAATCGACGTATTCAACACGCTCTCCTGGCCTCGCACGGAACTGGCGACCGTACCGAAATCGCTCTCCACCGGCGGGGACCGCGTCAAGGACGACAAGGGCAGGCTGGTCCCGTCGCAACGGCTCGTCTCCGGCGAACTCGTCTTTCTTGCGAAAGATGTCCCGCCTTTCACGTCGCGGCGATACACCATCGTCTCAGGCGCTGCACACACGAGCGGCAAAGCGGTTGCGCAAGGCCCGACGCTCGACAGCGGCGTCGTTCGCTTGCGCGTGGATGACAAGACCGGCGGGATCATCGAACTGACCGCCAGGGGCCTGGCCGGCAACTTCGCCGACACCAGCAAGGGCGAAGCCCTGAACGACTATCTGTACCTGATCGGAGACGACATGAAGGACCTCCGCCGCAACGACGCCGTGACGATTCGCACGGGAGAGGCAGGGCCTCTGGTCGCCTCTCTGGTGATCGAATCGCCGGCCCCCGGCTGCCGCAAGCTCGTGCGCGAGCTGAGGGTCGTCGCCGGCCTCGATTCCGTCGAGATCATCAACACGGTCGACAAGGAGCGGTTGAAGGCCAAGAGCTACCACGCCAAGGAAGGCAAGGAGAGCGTCAACTTCGCGTTCCCTTTCGCAGTGCCCGACGGCGAGATGCTCCTGGATATCCCCCTGGGCGTGATGCGTCCGGAGGCCGACCAGATGCCCAGCGCGTGCAAGAACTGGCTGACGGTGGGCCGCTGGGCCGACGTGTCGAACCGGGCCCGCGGCGTCACGT
>Ga0116156_10005935_pt1 | contig 10047 bp, 12 predicted proteins | sample AD_UKC045_MetaG_FD_89891 | JGI IMG/M metagenome (GOLD analysis project Ga0116156, IMG submission 89891) | Active sludge microbial communities of municipal wastewater-treating anaerobic digesters from USA - AD_UKC045_MetaG | ecosystem: Engineered > Bioreactor > Anaerobic > Digestate | place: USA... | reverse complement strand
GAGATGCCCTAAGATGAATACCTTTGTCGAGAGATTTAATCGTACCTTGCAAGATGAATATATTAATGATAATATTTATCTACTATCTGACGACATTAAACTCTTTAATGATAGGCTCATGGATCACCTCTACTGGCACAATGCCATTAGGCCTCACTATGGCCTTAAGCAGATACTACCACTTAAATATTTAATCAACAGCGAATACTCGGTGCAGTCCAATATGTTATGAACGCATACAATTGATTGACTAATTCATAATATTATGCTATAATACAAATAGTAAAATCTTTAAAAAAGGGAGTTATCAATGGCCAACAAAAAAAAAGAAAAAGCTAATCTAGTAGTAGTGTTGGGATTGCTATTATTTCCGATACTGATACTGGGGGCGGTTCTTTTATTCACCACCGGATTCCACTCTCAAGTGTCAATATATTGGCGTGGCTTTGCCAGTTGGTATGTCATTCTCTACGCTCTATACGCCTGGTGGTACAGCTTGAATTCTCGAGTCCAATAAAACTCTCTGTTATAATAATGGGGAGTTTTTTGTTTTACAATCAATAGTAATTATTATAAAAACTTGAGTCGATCAAATATCTTTGACAATCAAATAAAAATGTGGTACTATTATTTCATAAATTTTGTTGTTTTAAAAATTAAAGTCGGCGGACTTTAAACGTAAGGAGTGCTATGGAAAATTTAGACAAAACAGGAATAATAGTTGAGGGAAAAACCAAGATCATTTATGGTACCACTGATCCTAATCTAGTTATTGTGCAGTCCAAAGATGATATCACGGCCGGCAATGGTGCTAAACATGATACCATTTCTGGCAAAGCATCATTTGCCAATCAAACTACCTGCAATGTGTTCCGGTTGTTACAGCAATGTCAAATTCCAATTGCTTTTAAGGAGCAAATCGGAGCAGAATGTTTTATTGCTGAAAAATGCCGCATGGTACCTTTTGAGGTAGTTATTCGCAGGGAAGCGGACGGATCATTTTTGAAACGTAATCCACATTTCAAAAAAGGTCATATTTTTTCTAAACTTGTTTTGGAGTTTTTCCTCAAAACATCTAGGAAAAAATGGCAAGGTCAAGACATTCCCGTGGATGATCCAATGGCAATTTTCAATTTCAAAGACGGTGGTCAAGAATTATATTTGCCAGACCAACCAATTGCCATACAAAATCCATTTCTTAAGATACCAGATTTCCCGTCGAAGGATGAGATCAAAATTATGAATGATATAGGTTACATGGCCAAGCAAGTCTTTTTAATTCTAGAAAAAGCTTGGCAACTTCAGGGAAGAAAGCTTGTTGATTTCAAGTTGGAGTTCGGTTTCAACAATGATGGCGAGCTTCGACTAGCCGATGTTATCGATAATGATTCCTGGCGAGTACTTGAAGACGGCAACTATATTGATAAACAAATTTATCGTGACGGCGGTGATTTAAATGAAGTCACAGCCAAGTATAAAAAAGTTGCTGGGCTAACCGGATCTTTTAGTTTGCCACGTCAACAAATTATTTTGTGGCGGGCATCCGAAAAAGACGACATTGAAAGTTTTCAAAAAGCAATTAGTGGCCAATCTGTGTCAGTTTGTGTTACGACTTATTCGCTCCACAAACAACCAGGCCAAGCGATTCAGGAATTAACGAGACAGATTCAAGAAATTTCTGACTCGGTATTGATTGTTTATTGCGGACGAAGCAATGGCGCTGGGCCAACATTGTCGGCTCATTGTACCATTCCCACAATAACCGTACCAGCTGGGTGGGAAAATTGCCATGAAGATGTTTGGTCGTCAATTCACACACCCAGTGGTGTGCCCGTTGCAACTATTCTCGATCCGAAAAACGCGGTTTTAGCCGCCCTTCAAATTCTTGCTATGCGGAATCCATTGTTATATGCGAATCTTCGCATGAAGCAAGAAGAACGCTTTTCAAACTTTGTTCCAATTGAATAATAGGAACAAAACACCCAAACCGCATGCTCGCGCATGCGGTTTTTTGACAACCAAACAAAATTGTGGTATTATTAGATCATAAATTTGTTCTTTGAAAGGGGATTATATGACTATTATTGATAGAAAATTGATTGATCAGGCGCTTGAAATTGTTAAGCCGGGCATTGAAAAATTGCTTACAGTACCAGGGATGACTTGGGGGCCAGAGCACGTTGATGTTTGTATTTTGACAATTTCAGGAAAAGATATCAATCGATTTGCATCTACTTTTGGCAAAAAAGTTAAATGGAATCCTGATTGGGGGAAAGTTGATACCCAAATGTTGGCCGATGAAAAAGCTGTTATTAGCGCTAGAGAGCAAGCTAACACATCGTCAATTTGTTCATCAGTGCCTTGGCTTTTCGAAGAAAACGAGCATTTGTATGGCGGCGGGATATATTATGCTAATATTAGTATTGGCGTATCTGGTGCCACAGAAATTGTGGATCAGCATATCGCCGAAATGATTCTATCGCAGATTATTTTGTTGGCCAGAATGGAAGCCGAAGTGAGAAAGAAATCCCAAGTGTAAATTGGGAAACAAAAATTCCAAACCGCATGCTCGTGCATGCGGTTTTTTGACAAAATCTCAACAATAAAGCCGAAAGGAAAAAGCCATTTGGCTTTTTCCTTTTTAAATATTATGCTACAATATATTTAATAAAAAATTAAATAATACATCATGGTTATCAAAACTATTTATACATTATTTTTGGCGCTACTCATTGCCTTGTTTGTCGGACTGGGCATTGATAGTTTTTATCCCAAACCAGTTAGGCCTGAATATCCAATGGAATGAAATTTCCCAAAACCAAATACAGAACCAACGGTTGATCAACAAAATGTTGAAAAAGAATTTTATACTGAACAAAAAAAATATGAAGTATTGTCAAAAGTATATAATCGCAACATATCAATTATAACAATAATATTTTCGATTATTATTTTGGTGTTAAGCCTAACCTTTATGGCGAAAATCAAAATGATCGCTGACGGTATTTTGTTGGGAGGGGTGTTTACCACCGCTTATGGTATTATTCGTGGCTTTATGAGTGACAGTTCACAATTTAGATTTTTAGTTGTAACGATGGGCTTGTTAATTGCCTTAATCCTTGGCTATGTTAAATTTATTCGACCATCTAAATCTATCGAATAAATATCATTTTGACTTTAAATGTTAATTGTGTTATAATTAAACATAGATTTTTAAAATAGAAAGGAGAGTAAAATGCTTGATTATAAAAGTTCAGGAGTAGATTATGATTTGCTCTATGCATTTAAAAGGAATGCTCAAGAAGCAGCCGAACGAACTGATTATAATATTGCTCGTTTCGGAGCCAAAGTAATTCGAGAAACTCGTGGACGGAGTGCTTTTGCTATAGAATTAAAACCTTCTTCCCGACCGGTTTTAATTTTGATTTTGTCTAAAGTTAACGCAGGGATAGAAACAAAAAACTTGGTGGCTGACAAAATGTATCGGCTAACGAAAGTGCCTTACTATTATAACGTTGCGCAAGATGCAGTGGCCATGATTGTGAATGATGCAATCTCAGTCGGAACACTACCCGTTGTAGTGAACATGCATTTGGCCGTTGGCAGTTCTGATTGGTTTTCCAAAAACCAAGCCAATGCTGATGCATTAATTCTTGGTTGGGAACATGCCTGTCATTTAGCCAGATGCGTTTGGGGTGGAGGTGAAACGGCTACGCTTAAAGATATAATTTATAAAAATATGTGTGAGCTTTCTGGCTCAACTTTCGGTTTGGCTGGAGTTTACGAACAGTTTGTATCTGAAGAAAATATTTGTGATGGCGATGCCATTGTTATTTTAGAGAGCAGTGGCATTCATGCCAATGGCTTGACTTTGGTAAGAGACATTGCGAAAAAATTACCTGACACGTATCTTACTAAATTAGAAAATGGATTAACTTTTGGCGAAGAAATTTTGAAACCAACGCCGATTTATGTTGGCGTGATAGAAGATTGCTTCAATGCCGGAGTCAAAATCCATTATGCGGAAAACATTACTGGCCATGGTTGGCGTAAACTCATGTGTCCCAATCGGCCGTTCAATTACGTAATCGAAAAGTTGCCTGACACTCAAACCATCTTTAAATTTATTCAAAAAGTTGCTGATATGAGTGATTATGAGGCCTATGCAACTTTCAACATGGGTGCTGGTTATGCACTTTATGTTGATGTTGAAGATGTGTCGACTGTGATCAAAATTGCTCAAAAAAATTCCATTAAAGCGTATCATGCTGGGCACATAACAAAATCAAGAGACACAAAACAAGTATTGATTCTCCCAAAAGGGATAAAGTATGGTGGAGGAACTTTATCCATTCGTTAAACAAATTGAGGATTTACTGTCGATAACAGTGGATCCTCTTTTTTTGACAATGAATCAATAATATGATATTGTGATATCCAGATAACATTTTACAAAGGAGCACTTTAAAATGAGTATAAAAAAATTTCTTGTTTTTTTAATTGTTATTGCCGTATTTATGATTCATGATCATGTCCTAAGTCAACCAGAATTGATAATCAGTTTATCTCGAAACATGAAAATGGATCGAGTTGCTAATTTTATTGTCACTCGCACAGAGCCAAGTAGCGATTTCATTACTATCACATTTAATGAAGACAATGCTCCAACGGCTTTTTTCAGTTCTTCGCCAGCCCATTTATCTAGTACACCACGTGAACTTTGGTTAAATCCCGGTATTAATAAACTAATTGCTCGTTGTGGAGAAACCGAGACCAGCATTGAATTTACGGTTAATGATTAAGAGGGAGAAGCCAATGCACTTTAGTTAAAAGCTGCTTGACGATTTAAGCAGCTTTTTGTTTTATGAACAATTGAAGCTGTTGACTACATTTTGCTATTTTTAATTTAGAAATTAAATTAGCTTCGGCGATATTAAGTTGTGAAAAATATCAATTATTGATATACTATTAAAAATTAAATTAATAATTATGAAAAAGCTATTGCAAGAATTTAAAGAATTTGCCATGAAGGGTAACGTTATTGATTTAGCCACTGCGGTGATCATTGGTGGTGCGTTTGGAAAAATTGTATCTTCGTTAGTTGCTGACGTGATTATGCCAGTGATCGGTATGTTGACGAGCGGTAAAAATTTTAACGATATTAAAATTATTTTGCGTCAAGCCGAAATGATGGGCGGTAAAATTATTAATCCCGCCGTTACTATGAATATTGGCACATTTATCCAAAATATAATCGATTTTGTTATTATTGCTTTTAGTATTTTTATGATGATTAAAACTCTGGCTCAACTCCAAAAGCGGTTGAGAAAAGAAGAAGAAAAAAAAGAAGAAGTAGCTTTGCCGAGTAAAGAGGAACAATTATTAACCGAAATCAGAGATTTGCTCAAGAAAAATTAATAATATTGAAATTGTATATATTGTGTGACAAGATTAATTCAGTAGCTTATTTTAGGAGGCAAGTATGAATAAAAAGCAAGACCACCAGTTTATGCTAATACTCATTCTTTGTATAGCAGGCATAATATGCATCTAGGCATATTGTCTGATCAGAGTGCCACTTTAAGGCCCTCTTTTTTATTTATTTTTTATATGCTATATTTTTATTATATTAAAAAATTATAATGGATTTTGAATTATTATACAAACGATTAAATAATGAGCAAAAACAAGCAGTAGATGCTATAGAAGGTCCAGTTATGGTGATTGCTGGTCCAGGCACCGGCAAAACCGAAATTTTAACGTTGCGAATTGCTAACATTCTTAATAAAACTCAAGTTGATGCTGACAATATATTGGCTTTAACCTTTACCGAATCCGGAGCTATGTCAATGAAAAAACGGCTAATTTCAATTATTGGTAACGATGCTTATCGAGTTAATATCAACACTTTTCATGGATTTTGTAATGAAATTATTCAAGATTACCCAGAATATTTTGAAAATATTGCCGGTTTTAAAAATATTGACGAAGTAAAACAAATAGAAATTTTAAAACAAGTTTTAGATTCATTGCAACTTGAATATTTGACTACTTTTAACAACAATTATTTCTTTTTGAGAGATATTAAATCTGCCATCGATGAATTAAAAAAAGAAGGCGTATCGTATTCAGAGCTTCGCAAATTAGCCGAACAATTAAAACACGATTTTGAGAATAATGAAGACAATTACAATCCTAAAACCAAACAGATAAAAATTAATGTTAAACCCTATTATAAAACAATTTGCAAAAATATTGAATTAAGTTATATTTTCGAAAAATATCAAGAATTAATGGCCAAATCATCCTATTATGATTATTCAGATATGATTGTCGAAGTTTTAAACACTCTTAAAAAAGATAATGATTTATTGCTAATTATCCAAGAACAATATCAATATTTTTTAGTTGATGAATATCAAGATACTAACACTAGCCAAAACCAAGTTTTGGAATTATTATGTAATTTCCATCAAAATCCCAATATTTTTATAGTTGGTGATCCCAAACAAGCAATTTTCCGCTTTCAAGGTGCCAGTATTCACAACTTTGCCTATTTTAAAGCTCTTTATCCAACGGCTATCATAATTGATTTAATTAACAATTATCGATCTAGTCAACTCATTCTTGACTCGGCCTTTTTCTTGATTGGTCGTGACAAGCAACTGAAAAGTGCAATAGACTACGAAAATAAAAAAATTCAAATCTATACTTTGCCTAATTCAAATCAAGAGGCCTATTTTGTCGTGAAAAAGATTAGGGAATTGTTATCAAACAATATTAATGCTAACGACATTGCCGTGCTCTATCGTAATCACAAAGATTCCGATATTTTAGTTGACCTATTAGAAAAATTTCAAATTCCTTTTAGTATTAAAAAGAAAATTAACATTTTTAATGATTTAGATATTCAAAAGTTACTTTTAATTGTTGATACTATTTACAATTATGGTAATGATAGTTTTTTGTTTAAATGTATGCATATTGATTTTTTGAATATTAATCCAATAGATATTTACAAAATCGTTAATTATTGTAACCAAAATCATATTAATGGTTATGATTTTTTAAATAGCCAGGTTGATTTTGATTTATTGTCTAAAGATAAAATAATGTTTTTAAAAGAAAAATTGGCTGACTGAAGTGTTTTAGCCAATAATGTGCTATTTTTAAATTTAATTGATATTATTGTTAAGGATGTCAATTTTTATAATTATTTGCAAACCAGTCATAATATTGTTGATAAAATTGACAAAATTGATGGTTTTTTTGATCAAATCAAGCGTATCGCTCAATCACAACCAAATTTTATGTTGGCCGATTTTATTAACTATTTAAATATTATTAAGGAAAATTCAATTGATATTGATAGAGAATCAATTTTAGGTGATTCCAGTGGTGTTAAACTAATGACGGCCCATCATGCTAAGGGGCTAGAATTTGATTACGTATTTATTATTGGCACTAATACTAACAAATGAGAAGGTAAAAATATTCATAATCGATTAAATTTATTACCACAAATCTATCAAGTCGATCGAATAGAAGAAAGCGAAGAAAAAAATTTGTTTTTTGTTTGCTTGACACGTGCCAAAAAACAATTATATATTACCAATTATATTACTGATGAAAACGGCAAAATTTTAATTCCAAGCTCTTTTTTAAACGACATTAAAGCCGAATACAAAGAAAATTTTTCAATTGATTTACAAGAGCAATATAAAAATGAGCATATCAATTTTATGGCTAAAATTAACCAAAATCAAAGTATAAAAGATCAGAAGCTTGTTAAAGAAATATTTACTAAAAACGGTCTGTCAGTCACGGCTTTTAATAATTATTTAGAATGCCCTTGAAAATATTTTTATAGAAATCTATTCAGGCTACCTGATGTTCAAACTAAACCACTCATCAAAGGTGATGCTATTCACTTAGCTCTTAGAGATTTTTTTAATCGTTATCAACAGGCAGGCCGGCCAATGAAAGAATTTTTAATCGAACGATTTTTGTATCATTTAAATAAATTTCCATTAAGCATTAAGGATTTTGAGCAATTACAAAATGAAGGCAAAAACATTTTAGCATCTTATTACGACGATTATCCAACCTTCCATGAAAATGTCTTAACGGAGTTTTCTATAGCAGGTATCAACATTGATAACGATATTCGTCTAACGGGTAAAATCGATAAATTAGAAATATTTGATAACAACCATGTAAATGTAATTGATTATAAAACTGGTAAACCTAAGAGCGAAAATGAAATTATGGGCAAAACTCAAAAAGGTGATGAAAACTATTATAATCAACTAAAATTTTATGGTTTGCTTTTAAAATATTATCAAAATGGCAAATACATAATGGATCAGGGTATTATTGATTTTGTTGAGCCAAATGACAATCATAAGCATATTAGACGGGCTTTTAAAATTAGTGATCAAGAAATATTAGAACTTGAGCAAGAGGTCAAGCGGGTGGGCAATGAAATACTCAATCTTTCTTTTTGAGATAAATACTGTGATGACCAAAACTGCGAATTTTGCCAATTGCGAAAAATGATGGATTAATTTGTATATATATAAATTTAGTGTTATTATAATATTAACAAACCATTAAAACAATAGCATGAATAAAAAAATTATCATTTTCATTTTTAGCGTAGTTTTGATAATCGCTTTTATTTGAATATATCAAGTTTATAAAACAAAAAATGTCAAAAATATTACCACCAGCACTACTCAATTAATCGGTGGCGATAAAGATAGTCATGGTTGTTTAATTGGGGCTGGCTATCAATGATGTGTAAGCCAACAAGCCTGTCAAAGATTATGAGAAGGGAAATGTGACCCCGATTTTATTAAAACGGTTACTTTTGTTGATACCAAAGATGGCTTAGTAATTTATTATGAAGAACCTGGCAAACCCGCTTTAACCAAAAGCTTTATTTTTGATAGCAAATGCACTGTCAACAATCAACTCTGCGAAAGTTTAGATATTCCTAATGGCAGTGTTGGTAAGGTCAAGGGTATAACCCTCGACGGATACATTTTAATTACTTCATTAACCTTTTAATTATGTCACGTCGTCGTAAAAGAAAATCAACCAATTTAGTTTGAGTCATTGTTCTTGCTATCATCTGCGTGGTCGCCTATTTTGTTTTTAAAAACAAATATAATTTTTTTAATAATAATTCAATCATTACCACCACAACCACCACTGTCTTAAATCTGAAGCCAATTAGTTTTGAAACTAAAACTATCAAGCAAGAAGACAATACTTATACTATTAATGTTGCTTACCCATATTTTAATATTGATTTTCTTGATCAGAAAATTATACAATTTATTAATGGCCAAATCGAAAGCTTTATCAATGATTTTGGTAATTTGGAAGCTTATAATGGCAATCAAAATACTTTGGATATTGTTTTTGACACCTATTTAATATCCAATGATTGGGTTAGCTTAAGATTTGTTAATGCTGTTTATACTGGTGGTGCGCACGGCAATCAGCAAATCATCACTAAAAACTTTAATTTACAAACTAAACAAGAAGTTCAGCTAAAACATTTATTTAAAAATGATACTTATTTAACTTTTCTTTCCGAAAAAGCCATTAATAAATTCATAGCGGACGATATTAGCCAAGAAAGCTGGATAAAAGAAGGCGTCAGCGCTAAATATGAAAATTTTGAAAATTTTACATATAGCCCAGATGGTAAGTCAATGATTTTTCATTTTAATCCCTATCAAATCGCGCCCTATTCCGAAGGTATTTTGACTTTAGAAGTTGCCAAATCAGAATTAGTAGATTATTTAAAATAATAATATCGGTTTCCTTGATTTTTTAAAAAAATTATCGTATAATATATTTATACATTTAAAATGTTTTTTAATGAAGCAGACTATTCATAAATCCTTTACACTCGTGGAGTTAATGATCGTGATAGCAATTTTAGCAATACTTTCTGCTATTGTAATTTTTGCTTTAAACCCAGCTGAGTTATTCAGAAAAAGTCGAGATAGTCAAAGATTAACTGATATCAAT
>Ga0116156_10005932_pt1 | contig 10050 bp, 11 predicted proteins | sample AD_UKC045_MetaG_FD_89891 | JGI IMG/M metagenome (GOLD analysis project Ga0116156, IMG submission 89891) | Active sludge microbial communities of municipal wastewater-treating anaerobic digesters from USA - AD_UKC045_MetaG | ecosystem: Engineered > Bioreactor > Anaerobic > Digestate | place: USA... | reverse complement strand
TCTTTTTTTCTAAAAAAGTAAATCTTGCCATTCCCAAAGTTTACAGCGGCATCAATTTCTGTCCAGTCTGATGGAAATCCACTCCAATATGAAATAGGCAATGGGTAACCGGGATCAACTCTCTGTGAAGCTATATCATATTTTAAATATTGATTTTTTCTGAAGAAATAAACTTTATTATCAATATTTACAGCGGCATCAATTTCTGTCCAGTCTGATGGGAATCCCACCCAATACGAAATAGGTAATGGGTAACCGGGATCAACTTCATGTGAAGCTATATCATATTTTAAATATTCACTTCCATTGAAAAAATAAACTTTATTATTAATTTGAACAGCATCATCAATTTCTGTCCAGTCTGATGGGAATCCATCCCAATTTGAAGTAGGATCTGAAATAGGTAATGGGTAACCGGGATCAACTCCATTTGACGCTATGTCATATTTTAAATATTCATTTTTTCTGAAAAAATAAACTTCATCATTAATTTTAACAGCGGCATCAAAAGTATTATTTAATAAATTTGAATTATTAATTGTTACATTAGTAGACTTCTCAATACTTACATTTTCTAAGTCATTATAACTCTTATTATTTTTACTAACGAGATGTATATTTGAACAAGCAACCAAAATGATAAGAAATATCATTACAATAAAAACACAAAACACCCTTTTCATTTTAAAATCCTCCAGTAAATAAACATAATTTAATAAAAATATTTATATTTTAAATATTTTCTAAAGATAGATAAAAAGTCTATCTCCATTCAAAGACATAATAAATTATTTTTTATAATATTACAATAAAAATTTCTTACAAACTCCCAGAAATATATACATTTTAAAAAAATGATACATAAGTTAATAATTATCCCAACTTCTGAAAAAATCACTTTTTCTATCCGATTATCAAATAGTATTTTTTTTCTTGTAGATAATTAATTCGTTCTTGATTGATGTTAGTTCCATAGGGATAATATTAGCCTATTTTAGGAAAAAAATCAATTAATCTTGTGCAATTTTATAATCCGACAAATAAATATACCACCAAACCGACATTTTTAACCAACCACCTGTAATAAAATAAATTTAACCGGATTACATCTACAGGAAAAACCACCAACTAATAGGAATAAATGAGCCCGACCGTTGGATTACACTAATTAAGCCCTTATGAAAGATGACAAGGATGTCAAGTGTTTTGGAAAGTGCGTTGATGAAAAAAAGGCAGGAATTATAAAAACTATTAAGAATAAAGCGGAATATTGATTAATTAATAGAATTAAAAGGTTTAAATAAGACTTTTTTCATCATAAGCAAACCCCCTCCTCTTTGTCTCACCAAATTAAAACCCATACTACTTTATGGGGGCGGGAAAAAAGAGGGGCTTGGGGAGAAAAAGGGGAGGGGGTGTCTTTCCAAAACACGGTCTTTCATAAGGGCGTAGGCGAAGGAATAATCTAACCGGAATTAATTAAAACTTGTAAGATTTTAAATAAAATAAGGTCGGGCGATGGGTTAAATAAGACACTGCATAAGTCCACAGGCTGGCGGATAGGGAAAGCAAGATTTTGACAGAAATTAAATAATTATAGCCTTGTCTGTGGGCTTATGCAGGAGGAAAGAAAAAGATTTTTGAGGATAAATAAAATAAGAAGAAATATAAATTATCAATTAGTGTTACTAATTTTTTAACCTACAATAATTTTGTCGTTATAAAATGTAGGTTAAAAGGTTACAATTCGCCGATTTTTGAAAGGAATTTGTTGTAAACATTAACGCTGTAATACCGCCCTTTTAGTATCATTTCATCTAACAAGGGTTTAACATTATCGATAATATTACTGTCTTTAGCCGTTTTTAAGACTGTCAATGTTCCGATACAAAAAATATTATTAAGATTTGCCAAATCAAGACCGATTCTTTCGTCAATAATAAGAATATCAGAATTCAATTCTTTAGATAATAAAATAGCTTCTGCCTCTCCGATATCAACATCTTTTAGTAACAAATCTAAGTATTTTGGTTCTGAAATTTCTTTAATCTCAAAAAAAACTTTTATCAATATCATCAAATCCATAAGATTTTTTTTGTTTTATTTCATTATAAACAGCTTTTGGGATAATGATTTTCCCAAAAATCTGTTCTAACAAATCAACCTTACCAATAGATGATAACGAAATAATAGGAGTAGTATTTGAAACAATAATCATTTATCTTTTACCTATCATTTCGGAAACTATGCCGGCTTTATTTATTAAATCATCAATTGTTTCATCATCGTAATCAAAGATATATTCACCCTCATCTTGAAGTTTCTGAATAAATCCTAATCTCGAATAGCCCGATAATTCTGCCGCTTTTCCAAGACTTAATTTGTTTTTTCTATAAAGAATTAAAGCATTATTAAAAAGTAGATTCCGGGTAAACTCTTTTTTTGATTCCCTTAATGTAAATAATATTGAATTGTCAACTTGAATATTAATATCCGTCAGAGTTTGCATTAATTCCTCCTACCTTCAAGTATAATTATAACACAAATTTAAAAAAACTAAAATAGAATTTATTTTAAATCGCAATAATTATTCAATAATCCTTTATTAAAAATCTCAAGGATAAAATCTGACAACTCCTCTTTCGGAAGTTTATTTAATTTATCTTCCTCAATCTCTCCGGTATAGATTTTTTGTAACACTTCGTAAACCATCATATTTATTCTACCTCCCATAATTTGACTTTTTTTCCAATCGTCAACGCTTCCCTTATGACATATTCTGTTCCTTTGCTTCTGTTCTGCCAAAAAGCGAAGATTATATCTGATTTATCAATTATCTCTTTATTCCTGACAAGTCCTGCACCTCTTTTATATTTCTTCCATTCCGGTTTTATTATGTTTTTAGGAATGTTATATTTATCTGCGAAAAGTTCGGCGAGCCGATCTGTTCCCACGGCTCCGCCGGAAATAATTGTTTCTATTTTACCAATATCTATATTTGCAAGTATAAACTTCTCCAATGTGTCAAAATCCTTGAAAGTTCTTGATCCTATTATTGCTATATTCATCATATAATCTCCTTTACAAAAAATTAAGAAACAATAACCGAAAACAATATTATCCGGTTATTGTTATATTTTTCAGGTATAGAGTAGGGGAGGGGAAAATCTATACCTCATCGTCTTTTTTATCAAGAATAAAATTAACCGCTTTTTGCGCTTGCGTAGCTGCAGAAATAACGAGTTTCTTATCATTCTTTAATACCTGTAACCAACTTTGAATATATGAAGCGGAATTATCAATAACTTTTTGACTAATTCCGGTAATACCCGATAAAAAACTCGCTGACATCTCCGCGATTAATTCTTCTTTTGAATAACATTCCGAACCGAAAGCGATGTTTTTTGTTCCCTCTCTGTTTAATCTTGTCGAGTGTCCTGTCCAGTGAGTTAGTTCATGAAAAAGAGTTGAATAAAATTCTTCCGATGAATTAAATCTTGATAAAGAGGGTATGGAGATATAATCCTCTTTTGGTGAATAGTAAGCGCTTGAGCCATTCTTTATTATAGGTTTGTCTTTTAAATTATCAATAATCTTTTCACATTCAAGAATAGAATCATTATTTTTTCTATCAACCGGTATTTTCTCCGGAATCCCTGTCGTTTGTTCCCAATTCCAGACATTATAATATTTCATCATTGGGATTTTATTTTTTTTATCCGAATCATTTTTGCTTTCATCCTGTTTTTTATCTAACAGGGTAAAATAAATAACAATCGAGGCTTTCTCGCCTTTTTTTATACTTCCGCCCTGACCGTTTATCTGTTTGAAAGTTAGCCAATAAGGATTATCATAATTTGATAACCCAAGTAAAAAAGTATTAATCCCTGTGTAAGGTTTTCCAGAGATGTAGTTTGACGGGATAGAAGAAGCCCAAGGCTTACGCCAAGGGACTACCCCTTTTTCGAGAGAAGTTATAATCCTCTCCGTGATGATTGAATAAATGTCCATAGAATTAAAGTCCTCCTTGTAAGTTTTTGTTTAATTGTACCTAAATTATAATATAATAATCAATTAAAGTCAAGATATAATTTGAAATTATTTAATATTTTTTATTATTTATATAATTATATATACTTTTCAACTCAAATTGAAATAAATTAGTCTTAATTGGCTTAATTTGAATAAATCTTTTTTATTTCCCCCCGATGTTTAAATAAAACTTACAGGAAATAAAACGACCTCAGAGTAAAAGAAAATATTAACAGGGTTAGAAAAAATCGGCGACCGAGACGATTTTTACCTCTAAAAATGGCGTAAAAACGCCATAAGAAGCAGAGAAAATATAACGCCCCCGCACCGATTTACATTCGCCGAAAATATTACAAAATAAAATAAAGACCTTTTCCACTCTAACCAGCAAAAAAAGATAAGTGAAAAGAAAAGATAACAATATAAAAGAGAGTAAAACTTAAAAGTAGGGTAATTAATAAAAAAAATGCCTCCCTATTGCAACGCAACAGAAAGGCAAACAATTAAACAAAAACTCACAAGGCTTTAAGACCCATAAGTAATTGGTTATAACTATAATAGAATTAATCAAAGGAATAGTCAAGGAATAATGAATTAATGGGAAAACAAGTTTTACTAAAATAATGTTGACAGAATAGCAATAGTTTCTTACAATCGTTATAATACCAAAATAAATAGGATGCCAAATGACAAAAGCAGAGACAAAATAGAACTAAATATCTGAAAAAAATAAAAATAAGAAAACATAGGAGAAAAAAATGTATGCGTATGAATATTATTCAAAAATAATGCCCGATGGTCATTTAGGAATACCGAATGATATTAAAATGAAACTAAAGAATTCAGAAAGAATTAAAGTTGTTGTTATGGTTGAGGAAACAATAAACAAGAAGAAAAAAAAATTAAGTGATATTCTTTTAAACTCCCCTTTAAGAAATTCAGAAATAAATCTAGAAAGAACTGATGACTTTGGAAGAGATATAAACTTATGAAATACCTAATTGATACTTGCGTTATTTCTGAATTCACAAAAAAAACGCCTGATACCAAAGTGATAGACTTTTTAAACTCTGTAGAACAGGATGACATGTATATAAGTGTTTTATCTATTGGTGAAATAAAAAAAGGGATTGCTAAACTTCATGATATTAATAAGCAGAAAGATTTATCTGTATGGCTAAATGATGTATTATTAGAAAACTACAAAGACAACTTGGCGGATATTAATTTTCAAGTAATTGATAAATGGGGAGAAATGGTAGGAAGTTATGAAAAGAACGGAATTGTTTTGCCTGTAATTGATAGCCTATTAGTAGCATCGGCTATATATTACGACATGATTTTTGTAACAAGAAATATTAAAGATATAAAAGTTCTCGAATGTAATTATTTTAACCCATGGGAAAAATAATTTTCAGGTTTCTTGTTTTTTGTCAGGAAAACATATCCCTCCCATTTTCCCCCCTATTTTGTCGATTGATTTTTCACAAATTCTTGAAAACTCATAGCCTTTCCTTTAACACGGGACATAACAAATAATACTCTTTTAGCCTCTAAACTTGCAAGGTATAAAAGTTCATTTGATTTAATAAATGCCGAATTATCAAGTTCTTGTTTGATTTCCCTATCAGCCAACTCTTTTTCTTGGTCGGAAAGAGTTAAATACTCTTTTTTGCACTCATCATCGAGATAAAACTCATAGTCTTGCTTTAATTTCTCAAGTTTTTTTGCATCTTCTCTTGCTTTATCCTCTTGTTGACCTCTTATTTTTGCTAATTGAGATTTTTCGTAGACCTCGTCTATCCAGTTGTCTTTGATAGACATAAACATATACCTGCCTCGATTTTTCATTCTTTCCGGGAAGTGTGATAAAACAAAATCAAACTGTTTAATTTTGGTTAAAATATAACTATACTCATAACTTGCAATAATACTATAGACTTGAAACTTCGTAATATCTCTTTTAAGCAACTCGCTGATTAAAGCTTTGCGTTGTTCAACTAGGTGTTTTGGATTATCAATAGGTTTATTCGTAGTAGATGAAATATCAAAGCTTAGCTTAATATTATTAAATTCATTAATCTTATTACATGATTTGTTGCCGCCGCAAATGGAATTGTTATTTTCTTGAGGAATTTGAGAATTTTCGGACTGTTTTTTAGGGCGCTCTTGTTGAAAATCGGTTTGTTTTTCGTTGGCGATAATCTCGGCTTTTGATTGAATATCTTCGATAACCGTATTTTCAATATTAGTTTCTTTTTCTTGTGTTTTATCTTCTTTTGGACCCTCTTCTTTTTTTTCTTCTTCCGAAACGCCAATTATATCTAAAACCTCATTGAGTTGTTGATTTCTTTTTGCTTCGTTAATTCTTGCCTCTTCAAGATAAATGTTTTTTATTTCATTGAATATAGCGTAATCCTTAAATGCATACCAAGTTGTGCGGTTATATCTGTTGAAATTGTGGTTATCTTTTATTATAATTCCAAGTTTAATAAGCGAATCAATGGCAGTTCGGATTTTATGAATTGTAAGAAACGGATATCTTTTTAAAAGTTGGTTTAGAGTTGAAAATGTCCAGAATTTTCCGTCGATATAATTTATTTTTTTCTTTGAATTGTGGTTAATCCAAAAATAAAAGTTTTGTAATAAAACGCTTTGTTCTAACCCATATTTCTTTAATAAAAAATCATTGACATACATAAAATGTCTCTCCCTTTTTTCAGTTTTATGTTTTTTTAAAAAACTCGAAATTCAAAAAGATATACCTCTCCCCCAAATAAAATCTTGATTTTTTTTGAGAATTATGGTAGTCTCTTTTTGCGAGAAAAAGACATTTATAAATTTTATACTCTACCATAAAACATTAATCAACAAATATTTTTATTATCAAAAAATTTTAAAAATCTTTGATAATTTCATTTGTCAACTTTAAGGCTTCTCTTTTTTCAAGTTTGAATAAAAATAACGAATAATAATTTAGATAAATTTCAAGTGTTGTTAAATTTTTTAAAAGAAAACACTTGACAAAATTTGTAATATAGATTAGAATTTAGAACATCGAGTATAGATCTAAATTTAAAATCTACATATGAAAAGACAACCCTTTCGCCAAAAAAGGTTGTCTTTTATTTTTTATATGGTGGTGACATTTTTTACCTCCAATGAATATATAAAAAAAATAAATAATAATATTGTTGATTTTATCTTAACCCTCCCAAGTAAAAGATGTAGTTTATGAGAATATTATAGAATTTATTTAATTATTAATCAAGAAAAATCTTTAAAAATTAAATGAATTTAAAAAATAAAGAAATTTGTTGACGAAAGACTTTTAATGTTATAAAATTTATTAGTTTGTTCGGTAAAAACTTCGGGGGGAATATGTATATAACAATAACAGAAGCAATAAAAATTTCGGGTGTACCGGAATCAACGATTAGAAAATTGGTTGAAGACGGGAAATTAGAATTTATTGATGATGTCAAAATAAAAGTAAATAAAGTGGACTTATTAAAATCATTTCCGACAGTCATAAGTTTTTTTAATCAAAAAGGCGGTGTCGGAAAAACCAGTACTTCTGTTTTACTTGCCGATTATTATGAAAAAAAAGATATGAAGATTCTAATAATCGATCTTGATCAACAAGGGAATTTAAGTCAAACTTTTTTACCGTTTGAAGAAATTCAATCGGGGCTTACAATTTATGAGTTTCTTGAAAATCATACAAACCTAAAGAAAATTGTTAAAACCTACAATAAAAATATAGATATAATATCAGCGGATATCAGACTTGCTACAAAAGAAACAATAGATACAAGTATTCTTATAAAATATAAAAAAGAATTTATTTCTTTGTTTAAAGATTATCAGGTCGTAATAATAGATTGTCCTCCGGCGTTAAATGCTTTTTCTCGGCTTGCGATAATTTTAAGTAATTATGTAATGATTCCTCTGAATGATGAACCATATTGTTTTATAGGTCTTGCCGATGCGATAGATACAATTAATACAATGAAAGAATTTAATCCGAGTTTTGTTGATTTTAAAGGATTTACCTCAAAATATATAAGGACAAAAGCAGTTATAAGAGAATCAGTAAAACAAGAGTATGCAAATCAATTAAAGAACAGGTTTATTGATATTGAAATACCTAATTTTATAGGAATAGTAGAAAGGGCAACATCAAGAAAAAATATTTATGAAATGTATCCGAACGATGAATCGGTAAAAAAGATAGATGATCTGTTTAATAGAATGAATAGTATTTTTTATGAAGAGAGAGAGTAAAATAAATGGCAAAAAAAACTGTAAGTAATGTAACCTTTGGAAGAAAACTTGATATCGACAATCTTAAAGCAGGTGATAAAACTAAAGATAAGTTGAAAGAACTCGAATCAGGTCCGAATAAAGAAGCGGTAATTGAGGCAATTGATATAATAAATACGGATGATATTATAGACATGAATAAAAAGAAAGAGTTGATATTAACTCTTAAAAGTCAATATTCAACACTTTTTAATTTTAATAATTGCCCGGATGATTATGAAGAGTTAAAAAAAGAGGTAAAATTTCTTGCCGAGATGACCCAATACTCTTTTTTATTGATGGCACAAAGACTTTTAAAAATAAGGGATAATAAATTATATCTGATTGACGGATATCCGGATTTTAAATCCTTTATTGACGGTGAAGTGAATATAAGAAGAACAATGGCGTATAATTATATTGACATATTAAGTTTTTTTGGTGTTCAAGCGCTTGAACACGAGAATAATTTAGAATATTCAAAGTTAATACCGGTAATCCCCTTGTTAAAAGCAAATGATAATAATATTCCCAAAGAGGAGATTAAAGACCGTTTTATCAAAAAGGCAAAAAATGAATCTTTTAGAACTTTAACAGAAGAAGCGAGAGAATTAAAAGTGAAATATGGGCTGGTAAAAGAAAAAGAGGAAGTAAAACTGATTGATAAGATAAAAGTAGAAATCGAGAAACTTTCACATGATGAAAAGAGAGAACTTAGGGATTTTATGAAGAGGTTTGAATAAAAAGGTGAAAAAATGAATTTGTTAGAGGCAATAAAAAGAGGAGAGGGAAAGACTCTGGAATTCAAAGAAAAAATACCGGTGAATGAGAGTATTGCAAAAACAGTTGTATCATTTTCAAACACAAGCGGAGGAAAGTTATTAGTTGGAGTTAATGATAAGAGAGAGATAACAGGTATTGAGGATATGGACATATTTGAATTACAGGAGAAATTAACCTCTATTATTCATAACTCCTGTTATCCTGATATAATTCCTGAGATATATACAACAAATATAGAAAATAAACTAATCCTTGTGATTGAAGTATTTCGAGGATCACTCCTGCCCTACTATTTGAAAAGCGAGGGTAAGAATAACGGAACATATATTAGAATCGGGAACACAAACAGAAAAGCCGGCTTTGAGAATATTCTTGAATTAGAAAGACAGAAAAGAAATATCTCCTTTGATGAAGAGGCTGATTATGAGGTTAAACTTGAGAATCTGGATTTGAAACCTCTTGAGGATGAGTTTAAGAAGATAGGAAAATCTCTTGATAAAGATAAACTTCTTAATATGAAACTTATAAAAAATGAGAACGGGAATCTCTATCCGAGTAAAGGGCTATTAATTCTATTGGGGTATTATGAAAATGTGATGATTAAATGCGCTAGGTTCAAAGGCAAAACAATGGATATATTCATTGATAAAAAAGAATATGCAGGTGATGTTTTCTCACAGTTGGAAAATACGGAAAAATTTATACTGAATCATATAAATATCAGAGGAGAAATTAAGGGTTTACAGAGAACAGATACTTTTGAAATACCGCCGGAAGCGTTAAGAGAGTCTTTGATAAATGCTTTTGTTCATAGGGATTATTCAAATATGGGAAGAGATATAAAACTCGGGATATATGATGATATTGTTAATATTGTATCGCCCGGAGGGTTTCCTAATAATCTGCTTGAAGAGGATATTCTCTTTGGGC
>Ga0116156_10005929_pt1 | contig 10052 bp, 10 predicted proteins | sample AD_UKC045_MetaG_FD_89891 | JGI IMG/M metagenome (GOLD analysis project Ga0116156, IMG submission 89891) | Active sludge microbial communities of municipal wastewater-treating anaerobic digesters from USA - AD_UKC045_MetaG | ecosystem: Engineered > Bioreactor > Anaerobic > Digestate | place: USA... | reverse complement strand
GCTGCATGAGGAAGAGATCTTGAGCTACCGGAAACTGATGCTCGGCCACGCTTTGCCGGTCGAAGACTTCCGGAGCCACGTGCTTCTTCTGGACGGCGCCGCGATCTGGCGCGACATCCAGTCGCTCATCCCCCGTCCGGAGTTCCGGAAGGCCCGTGAGGAAAATATCCGTTTTGTGGGCAACGACCCCCCGCTGTATGTTTTCCGGGGGCGGCTGGAGCGTGTCCTTGAACCGGCAACAATGCGGTCACTTGTGGTGCGCATGAGCAAGCAGGGGAATCCCACGGACGCGGTGCGGGTATATGTTTACCGGTTAGACAGTAAGCAGCCGGTCTGGGTGCCATTCGGTAAGGCGTTTGCGTCGCAGGAGGTGAGGGCCGCGGACGTGAGCGCCGCGGCGGAAGGCGGGCCGGTTGTGTTCTCCTTTGACCCCGCGTTAATCGTCCCTCCGGGGTATTATTTATTTATGATTTACCGGACCGGGCCCAGGGACAAGGACCACTTCTATAAGGTTTTTTCAGAAGACATCCGGCGGCAGTAAGCTTTTCCCGAAGAGAACGTGCGGGACTAAAAAAGGTATTATTTCTTTACAAAAATAAAAGATTCTTATATGATACCAACAAAAATAGGGTTTCGGAGCATCGCGTAAAATTAAAAAATTATAAACCCATGCTGACACAAAACGTTGATAAACAAACCCCCCTTCATGACGAGCACTTAAGGTTGTCCGCCCAGATGATGTCCTTCGGCGGATGGACCATGCCTCTGAAATATTCCGGTATCCTGGATGAGTATGAACACGCCCGGCACGGGGTTACGGTGTTTGACACCTCCCATATGGGGGAATTTATCATCGAGGGAGACGCGCGGACAATCGGTTTGGAGCGGATCGTGACACAGCCGCTTTCGACCATGCCGGTCAAATCCTGCCGGTACGGGCTGATGCTGAATGCCCAGGGTGGCGTCAAGGATGACCTGGTGGTTTACCGCCTGGCCGTTAACCGGTGGATGCTGGTTGTGAACGCGGGGACCACAGAATCGGACGCCTTTCATATTCAGGAGTGCCTGGCGGACCGCGGGGCGTTTCAGAATGTCTCTGATGAAATTCTCAAATTGGACGTGCAGGGGCCACGTTCCCGGGACGTTTTACGCGCCATCATCCCGGGAATTGAAAAATTAGATTATTATACATTTGACGAATTTTGCGCCTTGGGCCAAAATATGATCGTGAGCCGCACGGGATATACGGGAGAACTGGGCTACGAAATTTACGGCCCGGCCGATGGGGTGCGCCCCTGTTGGGAGCGTTTGCTTGACGGCGGAGCCAAACCGGCCGGATTGGGCGTGCGGGATGTCTTGCGCATCGAGATGGGGTATCCGCTGTACGGGCATGAAATTAGCGAGACCATGTCGCTTCTGGAAGCCGGCCTGGGCAAGTTTGTGGATTGGGATAAAGATTTTATCGGGAAGGAAGCCGTTGGTGCCGAAAAAGCCCGGGGTGCGTGCCGTAAGAGCGTCATGATCTTGTCGGACTCACGGCGGGCTCCGCGGGCGGGGCACGCTGTGTGGGCGGAGGACGGCCGGGAAATCGGGGTGTTGACCAGCGGAACGTTTTCTCCTTTTTTTAAAAAAGGTGTCGGGCTGGCTTTGGTGCAAACGGAATACAATCAAGCCGGGCAAAAAGTCGCTTTTGGTGAAAAGACGAATCCGTCTGCTGCGGCGATTGTCCGTCGTCCTGTTTATCAACAGGGATCATTGAAACATTAAACATTAATACGGCAATGGCGTTGTTCAACGGACGTAAAGGAGTCAAGGTATGGAAGTGATGGAACATTATCATTACACCAAAGAACATGAATGGGTCTATCTGGAAGACACGATCGCCACGGTTGGGATCACCGAGTACGCGCAGTCTTCTATGGGGGAGGTCACTTTTGTGGAATTGCCCGCTGTTAATGCTGAAGTTGGGCAGTTTGAACAGTTCACTTCTGTGGAATCCGTCAAAGCAGCCAGTGATATTTACTGCCCTATGTCAGGGACTGTCGTGGAAGTGAACACGGAGCTGGAGGAGGACCCGGAGTTGCTCAACAAGGATTGTTATGAAGCGGGATGGATCGCTAAGATTGAGATTTCCAGCCCCGAAGAGTTGTCGAAGCTCATGACCGCCGAGGAATATGAGAATTATTTGGAAAGCATCGGATAGGTCTTTTCGGTAAGAATTTATATCTTGTTCATGCCTGCCTGTGGGTCTTCCACAGCGAGTCATCCCAATCCCTTATTTTGACCGAGGATTGTCTGTCTTAAAGGAGGCTGTTTGAATCCCTATATTGCCAATACCGCTGATGACATGCGGGCCATGTTGCAGTCGATCGGAGTCCGTTCCGTTGACGATTTGTTTTCGGACATTAAGGAAGAATTCCGGCCGCGTTCTTTCAACCTGCCGGAAGGGCGTTCAGAGCAGGAGGTCGTTTCGGAACTCGACCGTTTGGCCCGGAAGAACGCTTATGCCCTGAAGCTTTTTATCGGGGGCGGTTATTATGATCACTATATCCCGGCGGCCGTGACGGCTTTGATGTCCAGGGGGGAATTCCTGACGGCGTACACCCCTTATCAGCCGGAATGTTCCCAGGGGACGTTGCAGGCGCTTTATGAATTCCAAAGCCTTATTTGCGCCCTGACGCGCATGGAAATCGCCAACGCATCTTTGTATGATGGCGGGACAGCTTTATATGAGGCGATGATGATGGCGGTCCGGATCACGGGGAAGAAACGCGTTGTCTTGGACGGGGGCGTCAGCCCGATTTACCGGAAGATCATCCGCTCTTATACGAACAACCTTGATATCGCTCTTGTTGAAACTCCGGTCGTGCACGGCCAGGCGCACCGGCCGGATATTAAGGCGCTGCTTAATAACGGGACAGCGGCGGTGATTCTGCAGAATCCGAATTTTTTCGGGGCGGTTGATGATTTCTCGGATATTGTCGCGATGGCTGGCTCCCTCGGGGTTTTGACAATAGCCAGCGTTTATCCGGCGTCTTTGGGATTATTAAAACCCCCTGGCGACATGGGGGTGGATATCGTGACCGGGGAAGGCCAGAGCCTGGGGCTGCCTTTGCATTTCGGCGGGCCGTACCTGGGTTTTATGGCGACGAGCAAGAAATATATGCGCAAGATGCCCGGGCGGATTGTCGGCCAGACCGTGGACCGGCAAGGGCGCCGGTGTTTTGTGAACACCCTGCAGGCGAGGGAGCAGCATATCCGCCGGGAGAAGGCCACATCCAACATTTGCACGAACGAGGCGTTGTGCGCGATCCAGGCGGCGGTCTTTATGTCGCTTCTCGGGCCGGAGGGGATGAAGGAATGGGCCTGCCTTAATTTTTCCAAGGCTGAGTTTGCCCGGAAAGTCCTGGAACAAATCCCGGGCGTGGAAGTCAAGCGGAGCGCCCCGACCTTCAATGAATTTACGGTGTGCCTCCCGAAGGACGCGCAGGATGTCGTCGAAGCGATGATTCAAAAAGGTTTTGCCGCGGGTTTTCCCCTAGGGCGGTATTACCCGGGGATGGACCGCTACATGATTGTGGCCGTCACGGAAAAAAGGACAAGACAGGATATTCTTCAATACGCCCAGGCCCTGCGCGAGGTCCTCGGGGCATAGCGTCCGCAATGGGGGGCCGGGGCGATGGGATCATTCATGGGCTTCAGGAATTAAGATTATGGAAAATAAAAGTAAAGGATTTAATATCCCGGAGAGGAAAACAGATTCAGTCATGGACCTTGTTTTTGAGAAATCTGTTCCCGGCCGCAGGGGGTTTCGCGGGCCGGCCCCGGATGTCGAGGGAGAGTGCTCTCTTCCCCAGGAATACTGCCGCCAAACAGCCTTGCCGTTCCCGGAGGTCACCGAGCTCGATTGCCTCCGGCATTTTACGGGCTTGTCGCGGAAGAATTTTTCTGTCGATACGCATTTCTATCCTTTGGGATCCTGTACAATGAAGTATAACCCCCGTTTTACGGAAGACTGCGCGAAGCACCCGGGCTTTTCTCAACTTCATCCCCTGCTTCCGCAGCTGCGCCAAGGGGAACAGTATTCCCAGGGGGCCCTGCAGGTGCTGTTTGACATGGACCGGTTGTTGTCGGAGATCACCGGAATGGATGCCTTTACGTTGCAGCCCCTTGCCGGAGCGCATGGCGAACTAACCGGGGTGATGCTTATCGCGGCTTACCACAGAGCGAAGGGGAATGATAAGAAAATCATTTTGATCCCTGATTCCGCCCACGGGACCAACCCGGCATCCGCCACGATTGCCGGTTATGAAACGGTTTCTATCCCGACGGATGATAAAGGCGAGATGGACATGGAGATTCTGGAAAAGAACATTAATAAAGATGTTGCGGCCGTGATGCTCACCTGCCCGAACACTTTGGGGTTGTTTAATCCCGGGATTGACAGGATTGCCGGGCTGGTCCATGCCGTCGATGGTTTGATGTATTATGATGGCGCGAATCTGAACGCTCTTTTGGGGCGGTGCCGGCCGGGAGACCTTGGTTTTGATGTCGTTCACGTTAACCTTCATAAGACGTTTTCCACTCCGCATGGCGGGGGGGGGCCGGGGGCAGGCCCGGTGGGCGTGAAGAAAGCGTTGGTCCCTTTTTTGCCGGTATCCAGGGTCATTCAGACAAAGGACGGGACGTTCGCCCTCGATTATGACGCCCCGGAATCCATCGGGTATATCGCTTCTTTTTACGGGAATTTTGGTGTTATCGTGAAAGCGTATGCTTATATTTTGCTTTTGGGCCGGCGGGGATTGATGGAGACTAGTGATCACGCGGTGGTAAACGCTAATTATATGCTGAGCCGGTTGAAGGATGTTTTGCCCCCTGCGTTTGATCGCGCGTGCATGCATGAGTGTGTCCTCACGGCGAAAACGCTCCTGGCCCGTGATGTGCACGCCTTGGACCTCGCTAAATATTTGATCGACAGGGGATTCCATCCGCCGACGGTTTATTTCCCGCTCATTGTGAAAGAGGCGATGATGTTTGAACCGACGGAATGCGAGTCTAAAGAAGAGATGGACCGCTTTATCCAGGCGTTACGGGATGGGGTGGGCTTGAGTGCATCTAACCCGCAAGTCTTAAAGGAATGCCCGTTCACGATGCCTATTTCCCGTCCGGACGAAGTCCGGGCGGCGAGAGACCTGAATGCCAATTTTTTCCAGTCATGCGTTTAAAAGACGTCAGTTTCGTTTCTCCCAAAGAGAATTTGTTGTTCGATGATATCCTTCTGCATTTGGCCGAGCAGGGGCAGTCCGGCGAAGTCCTCCGCTTTTGGGAATCGCCGGCCGTTTGCGTGGTTTTGGGGCGGACGGGAAAGCCGGAAAAAGACCTGTGGCGCGAGGCCATTGACCGCGACGGCGTTCAGGTTTATCGGCGGTCCTCCGGAGGGGGAACGGTTTTGCAGGGGCCGGGGTGCCTGAACTACGCGTTGATCCTCGACAAAGAATCTGACCCTAGGTTGCAGGATATCCGAAAATCTTATGAAGTCATCCTTGGACAGGTTATCCGTGTTTTATTCTCCTGCGGCATCCGCGCGGAGTTCCGTCCGGTGTCTGACCTTGTTTTGCCGGAGAAAGAGATGAAGTTCTCCGGGAACGCGCAGAGGCGCGGTAAGCGGTTTATCCTTCATCATGGGACCTTGCTTTATGACTTCCCTTTGGATTTGATCCAGAGATATCTTCAGCCGCCGGAGGACGCTCCGGATTACCGTCAAGGGCGGGCCCATCAAGAATTCGTCACGAACCTCCCTGTTTCCCGCGAGGGTGTTAAGACCGCGTTTATACAGCATTTCGCCATCCATTTAACAGAGAAAACCCTTTCCAGGCAAGAGTCCCAATGTTTATTAGAGAGTAGGGACCGGATGCGGGATGGCCCCGTGTACTCTATATAATATGTCGTCGATAAAAGACTTTAAAAAATCCAATTTATTCTTTGTTAATTATTGACATTCATTAAGCCGATTGTATAATGAGTACAGTTCCTAAAAGCAAATATCATGTGAATATAAAAAGTGATCTGATGCAAGGAGGTGGATGATGAAAAAGAAGTTAACTTTGATCATGGCGGTTTTTTTCTTGTTTCTCATCAGTGTTCAGGCCGCCCAGGCCCAGTTGATTGATTATAGCCGGAGGAACCGGAGTAACAATCAGGGACAAAATACAACCACCGCGAATACCTCGAACCGGACCACGGCAACCGCTCCTAAACCCAAGTCTTCCACGTCCGCCGTATTTGAGGTCCAGAACAAATTTGAAAAAAAATATGATCTCAACCGGGATGGCAAATTGCAGGGGGAAGAATTGACGAAATTGCTTTCGGATGTCGTCAAAGAAGTCGAAAATGACGGCCGGTCCGTTGTCATGTCAGACATCATTGAATCGTATGACGCCAATGGGGATGGCTATATCAGCAGTTATGAAGTGCGGCGTATTTTGCAGGATATGAACAAATAAAAAGTTTTTGGCCCTGAAATCCCATTGTCTTTCCAGGCAATGGGATTTTTTTATTTTTTCAGTTTTTCTGAATACCGGTATGTTATAATTTTTAAAACCAGTATGAAAAAATTTTTTCTTATCCTATTTCTGTTTGTCGGCCTTTGGGGATGCGCGGGGCCGTCTTCTTACGCCGTCAATCAGGATTCAGCGCAAGCTATGCAATCCGGTCGCGGAAAAGACTATCAAGATTACCTGTCGTTCTTTGAGGAAGTATACCGCACGATGGAAGAGAATTATTATTTCTCCGTGAGCCGGGACCGTTACGAGCGCTTCCTCAAGATGTTTGACGCGAAAATTTATCCGCAGCTTCAGCGATCTCGCAAATCGGATAATTACATCAAATGGCGGAGCTCCGCGTATCTGGTCGATTATTTGAAAAATCAGGAGGATATCTTTTCGGCGTTCTTCCCCCCCAAGGCCGCGGATGATTATGAGAAAGAAGTTTTGGGGAAACGGATTGATTTAGGATTGGAAGGGGTCATGACTCCCGACGGGTTCCGGCTGTATCACATAGAGCCCCGCTCGGACGCGTATGAAAAGGGGCTTCGCCCGAAGGACTATATCCTTCAAGTTGACCGCAAACCCCTTGAGGGAATGAGCGAGGAAGAAATCCGTGAGTTGTTGACTCCTTTGGAAGGATCTCGGGTCGAGATCCAGTTCCGTGAAGATGTGTCTCAAATTGAGAAGACGGTTTCCCTGGAATCCAGGGAGTATTTTAAACAAACAGTGTTTCTGGTCCCTGTTAATGTGCCGGGTGTGTATTGTTTGCAGATTAAACGGTTTAACCGCAAGACATCGGAAGATTTAACGTTGTTTATGTCTCATATTTTAAGGCAGGGAGGGCAGGACCTGATCCTGGATTTGAGAGGGAATCCCGGCGGGCCGCCGTTGGCGGCCCGGGAAATATCCGCATTCTTCCTCCCCCCGCATGAAGAATTCGCTTATTTTCAAAGGAAAGATAAACCAAGGGCTGTGCTTGATGTCCCTCAAATTCCGGAGCAGTTTCATTACCGCGGGAATATTGTCATCTTGGTGGACAAAGAAAGCGGAAGTGCGTCCGAGCTGTTTTCCGGGATCCTTCAGAGCAAGGGCCGTGCGGAAATCTTGGGGACGAACACCGCAGGTCAGGTCTTTTTAAAAAGCATGTTTAATTTTGAAGACGAATCCATGGTCCTGTTGGTTACGGCCAGGGGGTTTCATCCCGACGGGACGATGTTCAGTTTCCGGGGGATTGATCCCGACCAGGTGCTCTCCGGGGAACAGGATCTTGTCCGGATTGCGGCGGAATATTTGTATGCCAAGCGACAGAAGCCCAAACCCACCGAAGAAGAGTCGCCATAACGGATTGTCCGGCTTCAGAGATTATGGATAGGAAGGATGGCTGTGATGTCGATCTTTTTAAAAATATTTTTTTTCCAAATTCTTGCCGCTTCCATCGTCGTCGGTATCCTAAAAGTAATTTTAGACAAGACCCTCATAGAGACCGCTGTAAAACAATTCGAGCACTTCTGCCAGCATTCCGAAATGCCCGCCTCTCCAGAAGTGATGGTGACCATCTGCCGGCCGCTGCCTGAGACGGTTTCTTGTCGTATCAATTCTTTTGTTAGGAGAAAATTCGGAGACGCTTCGAGTGTCCGTTATCAAACGGATAAACGCATCTGGGGAGGCGTTGTGATCCGGGTGGCAGGGAGCGTTATTAATTACAGCCTAAAGGACAGGGTGCGTCAGGCTTTTGGGAAAGGGGCCGCCCTGTGAAAAGGATTTTGGCCATTGTCCCCGCTTTCAATGAGGGGGGGAATATCAAGCGCACGCTGGAAGAGATTAAGGGCGCACCGTTCCTCATGGATGTTGTTGTGGTTGATGATGGTTCTTCCGATGACACCCGTCGGGAAGCGCTTGCTTCGGAGGCGAGCGTCGTTTCCCTGCCGTTTAACTTGGGAATCGGCGCGGCCGTGCAGACAGGGTTATTATATGCCCAGCATTATTCTTATGATGCGGCTGTCCGCGTGGATGGGGATGGCCAGCATGACATTCATTATTTGGAAGACCTGTTGCGGCCGGTATTGAATCTGGAAGCCGACCTTGTTATTGGGAGCCGGTTTATTTCCCCCTTTTTGGGATATCGTTCTTCTCTGATCCGCCGCGTCGGGATCCATTTTTTCGCCAACCTGATCAGCGGGATAATCCATTCGCGCATTACTGACCCTACGTCCGGGTTCCAGGCGTTCAGTCGCCGGGCGATCAAGGTCTTCGCTCAGAGCTATCCTTATGATTTCCCCGAGCCGGAATCCATCGTGGTCGCCCAAAGGCTCGGGCTTCGCGTCCGGGAGGTGCCTGTCCAAATGCGAAAACGCCTCGCCGGGCGGACGTCTATCCGGTATTTAGTGACTTTTTATTATATGGTTAAGGTGACCTTCGCGATTTTAATTGATATGATGAAGAAGAACAAAGGGGGGGATTCCAGTGAGCGTTAAGATCCTTTCGTCGTTGTTGGCTCTTGTGCTGTTGGCTTTTATCGTCGAGCTTGTCCGCCGGGAGAAGTTGACATTCAAGTACGCGGCGGGCTGGCTTCTGGTTTCTTGCGGCGGGTTGCTGCTGTCATTCTTCGACGGTATTCTGTTTTCCCTTTCGCGATTCTTGGGATTCGAACTTTTAAGTAATTTTATTTTTTTCGCGATGATCGGTGTTTTTGTTTTCTTGAGTTTGTTGCTGACAATTATGTTGTGCCAGCAGAACATCCGGAATGACCGGATGGCGCAGAAGATTGGCTTGCTGGAGAACCGTTTGGAGAAGATTGAAAGAGGCCAGGGCCGGAAAGAATAGCCGGCGTTCTGCCTCTGACCGGGAATCAACTGAAAGAAAGGGCTCCTTGGTATGGGACAATGCACCGTATCGAATTGGGATGGCTTTTGGGCGCGCGCGGAAGCATCGGGCTCTGATGCCTCTTGGTCTAAGAAACGTATTATTCATATATTGTCTCCTTTTTTATTGAATCATCCTAAAGTCCTTGACGCGGGTTGCGGCAGCGGTTTCTTTTCAAAATTTTTTTGTGATCAGGGGCTGGTGACGTCCTCTTTGGACTACTCTCCGGTCGCCCTGGCCCTGACCGCCCGGTGCACGAATAACCGGTCGCAGACAATCAGGGCGGATCTTCTGGCCCCTTCTTCCCCGGGTCTTGTGCCTAACACGTTTGATATGATTTTTTCAGACGGCCTCTTTGAACATTTTTCGCCGGACGAGCAGGATATTATGATGAAGAATCTGGTTGCCCTCCTGGCCGTGGACGGGCTTCTGGTTACGTTTGTCCCTAATCGCTGGTCGCCGTGGCAGGTTGTCCGTCCGTTGTTCATGCCGGGGATTAAAGAAGATCCTTTTGATTATCCGGGATTGTTGGATCTGTATGCCCGTAACGGAATAACCGTTATCTCGTCCGGTGGAATCAACACGATCCCTTTCCGTTGGTCCCCCGATACTTTGCTGGGGCGGCGTTTTGGTATGTTGCTTTTC
>Ga0116156_10005921_pt1 | contig 10063 bp, 7 predicted proteins | sample AD_UKC045_MetaG_FD_89891 | JGI IMG/M metagenome (GOLD analysis project Ga0116156, IMG submission 89891) | Active sludge microbial communities of municipal wastewater-treating anaerobic digesters from USA - AD_UKC045_MetaG | ecosystem: Engineered > Bioreactor > Anaerobic > Digestate | place: USA... | reverse complement strand
CCCGCCGGCAGGTGCAATTCGATCATCGCGGTATCGCCCGGAACGACCGGCACCCAGAGCGGAGCCGGGTCGTCGGCGGTGTACGGTCCCTCATAATAGTCATTCGCACCGATCACCCACAGCGAGGCACCCTGGGTGAGCGCATAGCGGTCGAAACCCAGATGCAGGTCGGTTGCCCCTGGCACCTGGATGCGAAGACGCCACAGCAGCGAACCGTCCTCGAGAACCTGCCAGCGACCCTCCTGTGCAGGGTCGAGATTGACCGGGTTGCCAAGGGCGATGGCGAGGCGCTTGGCGCGAGCACCGCCGATAGCGGACCGATCGGTGGGATCGGCCAGACGCAGGGCCGGCGCGTCGATTCCCGGAAGGGTCACCGTCGGCGCGGGCACGCCGCGCTTGGCGGCAGGGCCGATGCCGTAGGGCGGCTCGCCTTGGCGCGCCTCGGCGCTGCCAGCGAATGCCAACAGGAAAGCGAGGAGGGTGTGGCGGAATCGGCAATTCATCGAAGTGTCCTGGTCAATCCAGATGCGCGGCATCGTTCTTGCGTCGGGCGCCGATCCGACGATCGATCGCACCGAACAGACGTTTGAAGAGTCGTGAAAACCTGCCGCGACGGGTCTTGCGCTGCTTCTCCGCGTCGCTGGTCAGCCAGGCGACCTGGATCACGCGGCGCTCGCCTGCATGCGGAAGATGGCCATGAAAGGAATTGTCGCAGCGCTTGAAGGCTGCCAGGTTGCCGTAGATCGGCCGGATTTCGGGAATGACGAGATCCTCGATGCTGTCGGCACGGGCGAGGAATCGCAGGCAACCCTCGCTGGTCTCCGGCCACGACTCGTTGAGGTAGAGCAGTGCAGTGGCAATCTTGGAGCGGCTGTCCGTATGTATCGTGCCGTGGCGGCGATTGAGGGCGCGACAGATCGTCACGAGGGTCGGGTACTGGCCAAGCCGCTCGATGCCGAGATGGCGGCCGATCGCATCGGCGACTTCAGCGGAGGTCAGTTCGTTGATCAGGCCGTTGACCGAGGCACCGCAATCCGCCTGTTCATGCGGGAAGAAACCGGCGCTCGGGTAGCGCGGAAAATCGCGGTCGAGGTCCGCTCTTGCGGAATCCGGCAGTTGTCCCCGCGCGACCAGAAACGGGAAGGGTTCCCGGCTGGCGACGGTGTCGTCGCGATCAAGCAACTGGGGATCGAGCAGATTCAATGTGACGGCCGTGTGGACGATTCGTGATCGACCGATTCTAACCTCGCGGCGGTGGATTGCGGTGGACATGACGGCGGGCGATGCCTATCATTCCACCTCGCCTTGCCCCCATATCTTCCGCCCGAACCACGGACTGGCTGAACCAGCCCGCGGGTTTCGTCGCACCCACGCCACAATCGTGCCGTGCGTTCGGGCCATCATTCAGGCGAAAGCATGACTCGATCCGCCATCCTTGCCCTTGCCGACGGTAGCGTGTTCCGCGGCCGATCGATCGGTATCGAAGGCAATGCAACCGGTGAAGTCGTATTCAATACGGCGATGACCGGCTATCAGGAAATCCTTACCGATCCGTCCTACGCGCGGCAGATCGTGACCCTGACCTATCCGCATGTCGGCAATACCGGTTGCAATGCGATCGATCAGGAATCCGATCGCGTGCAGGCAGCCGGCCTGGTCATCCGCGACCTGCCCCTGCTCGCAAGCAACTGGCGCAGCGAGGAATCGCTGGACAGCTACCTGCAGCGACACGGTGTCGTCGCGATCGCCGATATCGATACGCGCCGACTGACCCGCATCCTGCGCCAGACTGGTGCGCAGGGCGGTTGCATCGTCGCCGGCGAACATCTCTCTGCTGATGATGCGCTCAATGCGGCGCGCGCCTTTCCAGGCTTGTCCGGCATGGACCTGGCCAAGGTCGTGTCGACCGGGAAAGCGCATGCGTGGTCACGCGGCAGCTTCGATCTGGACCAGGGCGTCGAGCGGACGAGCGAGCCGCGATTCCATGTCGTCGCCTATGATTTCGGCATCAAGCACAACATCCTGCGCATGCTCGTCGATCGCGGATGCAGGCTGACCGTCGTGCCTGCACAGACTTCGGCCGCCGACGTCATCGCGATGTCGCCGGACGGCGTGTTCCTGTCCAACGGACCCGGCGATCCCGAGCCCTGCGACTACGCCATCGCGGCGATCCGCCGCTTCGTCGAACGGCGTATTCCGATCTTCGGAATCTGCCTGGGCCACCAGCTGCTCGGTCTTGCGACCGGCGCGCGCACGCTCAAGATGAAATTCGGCCATCACGGGGCAAATCATCCAGTGATCGACCTCGTCACAGGGCGGGTGATGATTTCAAGCCAGAATCACGGTTTCGCAGTCGACGAAGCCAGTCTGCCCGAGGGCGTGCGTGCGACCCACCGGTCGTTGTTTGACGGTTCGCTGCAGGGTATCGAGCTCGTGGATGCGCCGGCTTTCGGCTTCCAGGGGCATCCGGAGGCAAGTCCGGGACCACAGGACGTGGCTCCGTTGTTTGATCGTTTCATTCATCTGATGGAGGCGCACGCGGCTGCCGCGGCGTAGAAACATGAAGATTCCAGCCATGCTGATCCGGGTCACCGTAGCAATCGTGTCACTGGTATTCGCGAGCGCGACGTTCGCTGCGACGCCGGCGAAGGGCGGCAAATCCCGCCCGGCGTCCGAGCAGACCAGCCTGCGTGAGGTCAACTACCCGGATCTCGAGAACAAGATCGGCGCGAAGCTTGTCATCCACACGACCAACAACACGACACGCACTGGCAGCTTGATCAGCTATTCGAATGTCACCCTGGTCGTGAAGCTGGGCCCGGAGAGCGGTTCGATCGAGTTGGCCGTGCCGCGATCGACCATCCGCAAGGTGATGGTCGAGATCGGTGCGGCCGATCCCCTGTTTCCGACAGAAACAACCCCGACCGAAGGCAAGCCTGGTGCCAAGAAGAACTGATCTACGCACCATCCTCGTCATCGGTGCCGGTCCGATCGTCATCGGCCAGGCCTGCGAGTTCGACTATTCCGGCGCACAGGCCTGCAAGGCCCTCAAGGACGAGGGGTATCGGGTCGTCCTGATCAATTCGAATCCGGCGACGATCATGACCGACCCGGAGACCGCCGATGCGGTCTATATCGAGCCGATCAACGCGCGCATGGTCGAGAAGATCATCGCCAAGGAGAGACCCGACGCCCTGTTGCCGACCATGGGCGGACAGACCGCGCTGAACTGCGCGCTGGATCTGGCCGATCGCGGCGTGCTCGAGAAGTACGGGGTCGAGCTGATCGGTGCCTCGCGCGAGGCGATCCGCATGGCCGAGGACCGCGAGTTGTTCCGCGTCGCGATGGCCGAGATCGGTCTCGAATGCCCCAAGGCCGAGGTCGTGCGCACCTTCGAACATGCGCTCGAGGCCCAGCTCAAGGTCGGTTATCCGACGATCATCCGGCCGAGCTTCACGCTCGGAGGCTCGGGCGGCGGCATTGCCTACAACCGTGAGGAGTTCGAGGAGATCGTCAAACGCGGCCTCGAACTGTCGCCGGTCAACGAGGTGCTGGTCGAGGAGTCGGTGCTCGGCTGGAAGGAGTTCGAGATGGAAGTGGTCCGCGATACGGCGGACAACTGCATCATCGTCTGCTCGATCGAGAACTTCGACCCGATGGGCGTGCATACCGGCGACTCGATCACCGTGGCGCCGGCGCAAACCCTGACCGACAAGGAATACCAGCGCCTGCGCGATGCATCGATCGCCGTGCTGCGCAAGATCGGCGTCGACACCGGCGGCTCGAACGTACAGTTCGGCATCAATGCCGAGGATGGCCGCGTCGTCGTCATCGAAATGAACCCGCGTGTTTCGCGCTCGTCGGCGCTCGCGTCGAAAGCGACCGGGTTCCCGATCGCCAAGGTCGCCGCGAAGCTGGCGGTCGGATATACCCTCGATGAACTGCGCAACGAGATCACTGGCGGACTCACGCCGGCCTCGTTTGAGCCGGCCATCGACTACGTGGTGACCAAGATTCCGCGCTTTGCCTTCGAGAAATTCCCGGCGGCCGATTCGCGCCTGACCACCCAGATGAAGTCGGTCGGCGAGGTCATGGCGATCGGGCGCACGTTCCAGGAATCGCTGCAGAAGGCCTTGCGCGGCCTCGAGACCGGCAAGAACGGCCTCTCTCCGCTGGAACTCGATGCCTCGACCGAAACGGGAATGAACACGCTCAAGCGTGAACTGCGCGAGCCCGGACCGGAACGCATCCTCTATATCGGCGACGGTTTTCGTGCGGGCCTGTCGCTGCGCGACATCTACAACCTGACCCGTGTCGATCCCTGGTTCCTTGCCCAGATCGAGGATCTGGTCGCGATCGAGAAGGATGTCAGCCGACAGGGCCTGGCGGCGATCGATGCCGCACGCATGCGCTCGCTCAAGCGAAAGGGATTTTCGGACTCGCGTCTGGCCGAGTTGCTCGATACCGACGAGAACGCCGTGCGCCACCTGCGTCGCGCGTTCGACGTGCGACCGGTCTACAAACGCGTCGACTCGTGCGCGGCCGAATTCGCGACGACCACGGCCTACCTGTATTCGACCTATGAGGAAGAATGCGAGGCCGAGCCGACCTCGCGCGACAAGATCATGGTGCTGGGCGGTGGGCCCAACCGTATCGGACAGGGTATCGAGTTCGACTATTGTTGCGTCCACGCGGCGCTCGCGCTGCGTGAGGATGGTTACGAAACCATCATGGTCAACTGCAACCCGGAAACGGTCTCGACCGACTACGACACTTCGGATCGTCTTTATTTCGAGCCGCTCACGCTCGAGGACGTGCTCGAGATCATCGACAAGGAAAAGCCGAAAGGGGTCATCGTGCAATACGGCGGACAGACGCCGCTCAAGCTCGCGCGCGCGCTCGAAGCCGCCGGGGCGCCGATCATCGGCACATCGCCGGACTCGATCGATCTTGCCGAGGATCGCGAGCGGTTCCAGAAGATGATCACGCGGCTTGGGCTCGCCCAGCCACCGAATCGTACCGCACGCAATGCCGACGAAGCGCTCGCCCTGGCGCGCGAAATCGGTTATCCGCTCGTTGTCCGGCCGAGCTATGTGCTCGGCGGCCGGGCCATGGAAGTCGTGCACGATGATGAGGATCTTTCGCGCTACATACGCGATGCAGTCAAGGTCTCCAACGAGTCTCCTGTCTTGCTTGACCGCTTTCTCGATCACGCGACAGAAATCGATGTCGATCTGGTTGCCGATGCCGAAGGCAATGTGCTGATCGGTGGCGTCATGGAGCACATCGAGGAAGCCGGCGTGCATTCGGGCGATTCCTCGTGCTCGCTGCCTCCGTATTCGCTGAGTGCCGAACTGCAGGACCGCCTGCGCGACCAGGTCAGCCAGATGGCCCGGGAACTCAAGGTCATCGGCTTGATGAACACGCAGTTCGCGATCCAGGGTGACTCGATCTTCGTGCTCGAAGTGAACCCGCGCGCGTCACGCACCGTGCCGTTCGTGTCGAAGGCGACCGGTGTATCGCTGGCCAAGATCGCCGCCCGCTGCATGGTCGGACGCAGCCTCGATGAACAGGGTGTCGGTGTTGAACTGGTGCCGGGCTACTACTCGGTCAAGGAAGCGATCTTCCCCTTTCTCAAGTTCCAGAATGTCGATCCGATCCTTGGCCCGGAGATGCGCTCGACTGGCGAGGTCATGGGTGTCGGGCGGACCTTTGGCGAAGCCTTCGCACGTGCCCATGAGGCGGCCGGCATTGCACCTCCGGCGTTGGGCAAGGCTTTTCTGTCCGTTCGCGAATCTGACAAGGCGCGTCTCGTCCCGATCGCCGAGGACCTGTTGCGCCGCGGATTCGGCCTCGTCGCCACGAGCGGCACCTGCGCTTACCTGAGCGAACGCGGCATCGCCTGCGAACGCATCAACAAGGTCATCGAAGGACGTCCCCATATCGTCGATCTGATCAAGAATCGCGAGATCGTGTTCATCGTCAATACGACCGAAGGCAAGCAGGCGATCGCCGACTCGTTCTCGATCCGTCGTCAGGCCCTGCAGCAGCGCGTGACGTATTCGACTACCATTTCCGGTGCCAGGGCCTTGCTGCACTCGATGGATTTCCGCGACAGCGAGAGCGTCAACAGCCTGCAGGAACTGCACAGGGAATTGATTGCATGAATCGAGCTCCAATGACACAGAAAGGCGCCGATCGCCTGCGCGCCGAACTGGAACGCCTCAAGTCGGTCGATCGACCGCGCATCATCCATGCCATCGCCGAGGCGCGTGCGCACGGAGATCTCAAGGAGAACGCCGAATATCACGCGGCGCGCGAGATGCAGGGATTCACCGAGGGCCGCATCAAGGAGCTCGAAGCCGCGCTCAGCTATGCCGATGTCATCGATATCTCGAAGCTCAATGCAGGCTCGAAGGTCGTCTTCGGTGCGACCGTTGACCTCGCCGACGAGGACAGCGGCGAGGAAATCACTTATCAGATCGTTGGCGACCTCGAAGCCGACATCAAGCAGAAGCTGATTTCGGTGTCGTCACCGTTCGCGCGCGCCCTGATCGGCAAGAACGAAGGCGACAGTTTCGAATTCCAGGCGCCGAACGGAACCCGGAACTACGAGATCACCGGCGTCCGCTACCTGGTCTGATCGTCGCGTGTCGTCGCTGCCGGGAATCCAGGCCGCCGTGCGGCGACGATCACATCGGACTTCCCGATGATCCGGATCATTCTGCTGTTACCTGCGTGGAAGCGCTGCGTCGCGTCCGCGGTCGTGGCCAGCGGCACCCTGGCCCGCTGGTCGGCACGAGGTGATCGTCTGGCCGGCAACGCATCCCCGGACGAAGGCATCCTTCGCCCGTTGTTCGAGTGGCCGGGCAAGGACTTGCCGATTGCCGCGCTCAGTCGCCAGTTCGACGCAGGTGATGCGGCGGGCTCGCTGTGGATGCGCGCTGACCCCGCCCACGTGCGTGCCGACATGTCGACCGCGCGCATGCTCGCCTGCGGTGAATTGGGTTTGTCGATCGCCGAATGCCGCAGTATCGAGCGCGATCTCAAGCCGCTGTTCGGCGACGCCGGATTCGAGTTCGACGCGTGCCGCACCGACCGCTGGTACCTGCGCGCGGCGAAAGGCTCCGAGCTGCCGCACGCAGCCTCGCCCGATGATGCGATCGGCGACGACCTCAAGCTTCATCTTCCGCAAGGCCCCGCCGGCAAGCGCTGGCGGCAGTTGTTCAACGAAGCGCAGATCGCGCTGCACAACCATCCAGTCAACGCAGGCCGCATAGCGCGCGGTGCAATCGGCGTGAACAGCCTGTGGTTCTGGGGCGCCGGGGCCTTGCCCGACTACGTGCGCACGCAACTGCGCAGCACCTCCAGCAATCGGCCCGAAATGCGCGCCCTGGCCGGGCTTGCCGGTATCGAATCGTTGCCGCTCGGACAACGCACGATTGCGGATTCGGTCGAGTCGCCTGGTTCGGATGGCTCCGTAGTGCTCGATCTGGTCGATTTGCGCGACCGTGTGCTCGAGGAAGAATGGCTGCTGCCGCTGGACCGCGCGATGGCCCGGCGGCGAGTGGAGTCGATCGATCTCCGTTTCGCCTCGGGCGAGCATGTCGTGATCCGCCACAGCCACAGGCTGCGCTTCTGGCGACGCGTCGACGAGCTCGGTTCGTGAGCAATCGGGAGATTCGCCGACGCGCTGGCGATATCCGCGGGATCGACTGGCCGGTCGGAATGCATCCGGTGCTGCAGCGCGTACTTGCCGCGCGTGGAGTAGGCAGCCCGGGCGAGATCGACCATCGACTCGCGAACATGGCAGCGCCAGCGACGCTCGGCGGCATCGACACAGCGTGCGTCCTGCTTGCCGATGCAATCGAACGCGGGCGGCGCATCTTTGTCGTCGGCGATTTTGATTGTGATGGCGCAACCGGTACCGCTGTTGCGGTGCGTGGCTTGCGCATGCTTGGCGCGGCCCATGTCGATTTCCGCGTGCCGAATCGTGCCGTGCATGGGTACGGGCTTTCGACGGCACTGGTCGACACCCTGCACGATCCGGCACCGGACCTGATCGTGACGGTCGACAATGGCGTGGCCAGTCTGGCCGGCGTTGCAGCAGCGCGCGCACGCGGCATCGATGTGCTGATCACCGATCACCATCTGCCGGGGCCGGACCTGCCGATCGCGAACGCGATCGTCAATCCGAATCTGGATGGCGACGCATTTCCAAGCAAGGCGCTGGCCGGAGTCGGCGTCATGTTCTGCCTGCTCGTTGCGCTACGCGGACATTTGCGGACCCAGGGGTTTTTCGCTTCGGCAGGGCTGGCCGAACCCGATCTCGGCGTACTCCTCGATCTGGTCGCGGTCGGCACGGTTGCCGATCTCGTGCCGCTCGATTTCAACAATCGCATCCTCGTCGAAGCCGGCATGCGGCGGATTCGCGAACAGCGCGCCTGTGCGGGAGTGCTTGCATTGCTGCGCGCAGCGGGGCGCGACCCGGCAATGCTGGTATCCAGCGACCTCGGCTTTGCCGTCGCACCACGCATCAATGCGGCGGGCCGCCTCGAAGACATGGGGCTAGGCATCGCCTGTCTGCTCACCGACGATGCGGCGCGCGCCGCCGAGCTGGCCGAACGCCTGTCGGCGATCAATGCGGAACGCCGCGAATTGCAGGCGCAGATGATCGAACAGGCCGAGGCCTTCGTCGCGCGCTGGATTGCCATGCAGGGGCAGGCGGCCCTGCCAAGGGGACTGACCTTGTTCGACGAGGCGTGGCACCCCGGAGTGGTCGGGCTGGTCGCCGCACGGCTCAAGGAACGCCTGCACCGCCCCGTGGTCGCCTGTGCGCCTGCCGGCGAGGGCACGGACGAGATCCGCGCATCGGCGCGTTCGATACGCGGCATTCACATCCGCGATGTACTGACCGAGGTCGATGCAAATCACCCTGGACTGATCGAACGCTTCGGTGGCCATGCCATGGCTGCCGGCCTGACCCTGCGTCGTGCGTCGCTCGACGGGTTCTCCGCTGCATTCGACAGCGTGATCCGCACACGCGCCGCGGCAGAGTTGTTCGATCCCGTCGTCTGGACGGACGGTGAGCTGGAGCCGACTGACTTCTGTCTCGAACTGGCAAGCCTGCTGCGCTTTGCGATGCCCTGGGGCCAGTCGTTCGACGAGCCGTTGTTCGACAATGTCTTCGCGCTCGATTCCTGGCGGGTTGTCGGCAATGCACATTGGCGGCTTGGCCTGCGCCTGGCCGGACTCGAGCGTCCGATCGAGGCCATGCTGTTCAATGCAGATGCCGGCGCCCGACCGCCCGACCGCCTGCGCGCGGTCTACCAACTGGACATCAATGACTGGAACGGACGCGAGTCGTTGCGCTTGATCCTGCGGCACATCATGCCTGCCTGAGCATTGACCCGGAGGATACTTTGGCGGAGCCATTCGTGGGCTCGCGCCAACCTGCCGGACGATGGCGGGAATTCCGGCGTTGTGCGCAAGCAGGATCGTCGATCTGAGTCGCAACGCAACTTTGGCACCCAGCGGGCGGTGCAGGGTGCGGGCAGGCCGGCGCCGCGTCGCGCCATGATTTGCTATTCTTCGCGGCCCACATTGTACCGCACCAATACCGTGATCGAGACCAATCCCATCCATGCCAGCATCGACGACCTGAAGAGCCGGCTGCATTCGCTCAGGGGGTATCTTTGACTTCGATACGAAGTCGGAGCGCCTCGAGGAAGTCGGTCGCGAGCTTGAAAACCCGGATATCTGGAACAATCCAGCGCGCGCCCAGGATCTCGGCAAGGAGCGCGCCCAGCTTGAACGGGTCGTCAACGGGATCACGGTCCTGACGCAAAGCCTCGTCGACGCTGGAGAACTGCTCGAGCTCGGCGAGGCGGAAGCCGATGAAGAGGTGATCAAGGGGGTCGAGTCCGACGTGGCCGCGACAGCGGCGCGTGTCGAGAAGCTCGAATTCCAGCGCATGTTCTCGGGCGAAATGGACGGCTCGAACGCCTTCGTCGACATCCAGGCCGGCGCCGGCGGCACCGAAGCACAGGACTGGGCCGAAATG
>Ga0116156_10005915_pt1 | contig 10069 bp, 9 predicted proteins | sample AD_UKC045_MetaG_FD_89891 | JGI IMG/M metagenome (GOLD analysis project Ga0116156, IMG submission 89891) | Active sludge microbial communities of municipal wastewater-treating anaerobic digesters from USA - AD_UKC045_MetaG | ecosystem: Engineered > Bioreactor > Anaerobic > Digestate | place: USA... | reverse complement strand
GTCGAACATATCGACCCCGTTCTGAACCGCCTCCAGAATGTACTCCGGCGTCCCGATGCCCATGACATAGCGCGGCTTGTCCTCCGGCAGGAGCGCCGCGGTATACGCCAGCAGGTCGGCGTAGACCTCGAAGGGCTCGCCTACGGACAGCCCCCCGATGGCCACGCCGGGCGTGTCGAGCGCCAGTATCTCCTCGGCGCTCCTGGCGCGCAGCTCCTTGTAAAAGTTACCTTGCACGATGCCGAACAGCTTGCCCTGGAAGTCGCCGCGCGTTTCCAGCCAGCGCGTCTTGGACCTGGCGGCCCAGGCGGTCGTCTTGCGAAGCGCCGCCAGGGAGCTCTTCTCGTCCGCCCCCCAGGGCGTGCAGACGTCGAGCTGCATGAACACGTCGCTACGGAAGGCCGTCTGGATGTCAACGGCCAGCTCCGGCGTCAGGAAATGCCTGGAGCCGTCGATATGGGACTGGAACTTGACGCCCTCGTCGCTTATCTTGCGAAGCTTCGACAGCGAGAAGACCTGGAACCCGCCCGAATCGGTCAGGAAATTTCCCCTCCAGCCGGTAAAGCCGTGGAGCCCCCCCGCCCGCCCGATCAGCTCGTGGCCCGGGCGTAGGAAGAGGTGGTAGGTATTGGCCAGTATTATCTCGAAGCCAATCTCCGCCAGCGAATCCTTGGATACGGCCTTCACGGTGGCATTCGTACCGACGGGCATGAACACGGGCGTCCTGACGCGTCCGTGCGGTAGCTCGACGACGCCGGTCCTGGCGGCGCTCTTCGCGTCCTTCGCGATCGTTCTGAATATGGATGACGACGACATGGGGGCCTCCGTTCGGTCCGTCGGTCTAGGCCGGCCTAGCCTTGAACAAGGCGAGCACCAGCGCGGAGAATATGATTATAGGCGTGAAGGCGCCTGCCGCTGGCGAGACGCTCCCGTTCTTGGCCAGCAGCATCGTCACCATCTGGGTAACGTAGTACAGGGTAGCGGCGACGAGGCTGATGAGCAGGCTCATCAGCAGCACGTTCTTCTTATAGCGGCCGACGAGGGCCGCCGACAGGAGGGTGACGACGAGCGGGGTGAGCGCGAAGGCGAAGCGACGATAGTACTCCGCCGTCTGGGCCGCCCGCGGCAGGCCCGCCCTTTCCAGGAAGGCTATATGCTCGGCGGCGTCGGACAGCCGGAGTTCCTCTATGGGCTTCCCGCCGCCCTTGAACGACTCGGGCGGCTCGGCGAAGGCAGGGTCCTCCCAGGTACCGAGCGACTCGTCGGTCATCGCCCCGTCCTTCCAGAAGAAGCGCCTGACACCGGAGAAGCGCCAGGCAGTCCCCGTCCAGACGGCCGACTGGGCGTTGACCCGCGACGCGATGCGGCCGCCATCGTCGCGTTCGACGAGAGTCACCCCGGTCAACATCGTATTCTTGCGGTCGAAGTATCGGACATTCCAGACGATACGGCGCCCTTGGCCGAGTATGGTTACATCGGCGGCGCCGGCAGGCTCGCCGGTCTTGAGCATAGCCTTGGTAAGCGCCTTCTTCTCGGACAGCGATGGGATGACCACCGCGTCGTCGAAGACGAGGAACCCGGCCGAAAGGACCAGCGATATCGCCAGGAGCGGGGCCACGAAGGATGCGAGCGATATGCCCGAGCCGAACACCACGATCAGCTCGTTGTTGGCGTACATGCCCCCGAGCGTGTACGAGACCGAGAACAGTGTAGCGATCGGCAGGGCCCAGCTGACGCAACGAGGAAGGTACAAGATCATCGATTTCGCGATCAGCGCGAACGGCGTCTCGTTCTGCACATACTGGACGATGTTGACGAACAGGTCGCCCATCTCCAGGAGCAGCACGAAGAAGGTGAGCGAGATGGCGAATATAGGCAGGAACGATAAGGCCACGTGGGCGTCGAGGGTCGGCGACGACCGGAGGCGCCTCATGCTGACCGCCGTACGAGCAGGAGCGGTACAGCCGCCGCCAACACGAGGATGTTCGGGGCCCACATCGATAGGAAGGGGTCGAAGCCGGTCCGTAGGCCCAGGGTCTGCCCGCCTATCAGGAGCGCCCAGTAGGCGACCGCCACGAGGAGCCCGATACCGAAGCCTACAGCTCGGCCGCTCTTCTTGGCCCTCGCCCCCAGCGGAAACGCGAGGAACACGAAGCATAGAGCGCCGGCGGGGATGGAGAACTTCTTATAGTATTCGAGCCTGTAGATGTCGAGAGACCTGTCCTTGAGCGGCTTGGCCGCGAGCGCTACCAAGGAGTCCTTGGCGGGCTTGAGCCTGGCCATGGACGAGTCGAGGCGCGCGCCGGGGACGGAGCGCACGAGGTAGTCGGCGGCAAGGGCGGAGCGCTTGGCCTCGAGCTCCGCGCCCCTGGCTTGGCGCTTGGCCTCGAGCCCGGCCTCTTTCCTGCCTATGGCCTTGGCGACGTCGACGCTGCTCATCTCCCGAGGGCTGACGCCGGCGCTCAAGTCGGCGAAGCTGGTCAGCAGGATGTTGTACTCCATCCGTTCCGCCGTCGAGTACTCGAAGCGTTCCGGCTGGCTCGGGTCGCTCTCCTGGGTAAACACCTCGCCGAGCATCAGCGACAGGACGCCGGCCTCGTCGCCCCGGTCGAGCAGGTAGGCCTCGCCGGCGCTGATCACGCGCGACTTTCCGTCCTTCGTAGCGTCGATGATGATGACATCCTCTATGACCCCGTTAGCCATAGCGCCGGTAACGATAACCGTATCACGGTATCGCTTTACCGAATACGGCTTGAGTTCGAGAGCCGGGGCCGTCGTGATGAGCTTGCGGTACAGCTTGCCGTAGTTGATGGTACCGAGGGGTAGGAAGTAGTCGTTCGTGACGAAGGATATGAGCGAGAAGACGACCCCGAGCGCGACGAAAGGGGTCATCATAGCGGGGCGCGAGACGCCGGAGGCGCGCATGACCAGGAGCTCGTTATCGCTCGACAGGCGTCCGGCGGCCATGAGCGCCCCGACCAGGGATCCGAACGGGAAGGACATCGCGATGATAGCCGGCGTGGCGTAGACGACGAGCTTGATAACGTCGACGACGGGGGCTTTCTTGGACAGGATATCCTCCGCCATCAGGAGGAGCTGGTTTATAAAAAAGATGATGAAGAAGAACAGGAACGAGACGATGAACGACAGGAGGAACTCCTTGGCCACGTAGAGCCAGAGGGTCGACGGCGCCCGCGTCCTTCTCATGTTAGCGCCCGGTCGAGCCGAAGCCGCCGGCCCCGCGATCGGTATCCGAAAGCGAGTCGACGTCGACGAAGCGCGCCCGCGACACCGGCGCCACGACGAGCTGCGCTATCCGGTCGCCGTCGGCGATCGAAATCGGCTCGACGCCATGGTTGTGGAGTATCACGCCTATCTCGCCCCTATAATCGGAGTCTATCGTGCCGGGAGCGTTGAGACAGGAGACGCCGTGCTTGGCGGCCAGTCCCGAGCGGGACCGCACCTGGGCCTCGTAGCCCGAAGGTAGCTGGATTCTGACCCCGGTCGGGATAACGGCCGTGGCGCCGGGTCGTAGCTCGACGGGCGCGTCGAGTCTGGCGCGCAGGTCGGCTCCAGCGGCTCCGGAGCTCCGGTACTCGGGTGCGCCAGCCCCAGGCATGAGGTTCAGGAATACTACCGGTTCATCCATGGCCGCCCCCTCCCGAGGAATGGGCCTCGTCGAACTCAGCGCCGAACGCCGACGCGCCGGCCATGGCAGCCTTGGCGCCTATCTTTCCATACAGCAGCACGCTCTCGCCGTCGGGGTCGAGCCTGTCCATGATGATTCGGTTCACCGATACCGGGTCGACGGCGCCTCCGTCATCGAGCCTGGCCATCGTCGCATCGACCGTCTCCGCGCCACCGTCGTACATGTACTGCCTGGCCAGGCGCTTCATCCTGAATTCCGGGTCCTCCGAGGCCAATTCGAGCATGCCACGCATCCTCGACAGCGCCTCGTCGACTTCGATCTCAGTTAGGCCCTCGCGGTGGAGCGACCTCGCCTCGGACAGGTACGCTTCCGAGAAACGGCTGAGCTGGGCCGGCGTCGTGGATGACGAGACGCCCCAAAGGCCGGCGTACCGGCTGAGGCTGAACGCCGACGATATGCCGTAACACAGGCCGCGCTCCTCGCGCAGCCGCATGAAGAGCCGCGAGCTCATGCTCTCGCCATAGGCCATACTGGCGACCGACAGGCGCCAGAAGTCGTCCTCCGAAATGGTCGGTTCGATAGGCAGGCCGGTGAACAAGTAGACTTGGCTACCCTCGGCCTTGACCATGCGCCGGCAGCGGACGAACCGAGGCTCGCCAGGATCCCAGGCTTCCGCCAGGCCGCTCGCCGAGCGCCTCTGCGCCGGTAACGCCGCAACGACGCGTTCGGCCAAGGCCTCGGCCTGAACGGCCCCGGAGACCGTCAACGTTACCGGCCCCCTGGAGAAGCGCTCGTCGTGGAACTCGGCCAGCGAGGAGAAAACCGCCTCGCGGATATCGCCGACCTCGCCGGCTATGCGCCTAGCAGCCGGATGTCCGTCGTAGGCCAACGCGAAGAACTCGTCCTGGGCAGCCTCCTCGAGGTCGTCCTCGGCAGCCAGGATCTCGTTGACGATGACGTCCTTCTCGCGCTCGAATTCTACAGCCGACAGCCGCGGCCTATAGGCCATGTCCATGAGTATATCGACGGCCAGCTCCGCATGCCTGGCCGGCACCAGGCAGTGCAGACATACGGCTTCGCGCTCGGTGAAGGCGTTCAGGTAGCCACCGACCCGGTCTATCGAGCGCGAAAGCTCGGCTGCGTCCCGGTCGCCCGCGCCCTTGAACACCATGTGCTCGACGAAGTGCGACAGCCCACGCTCCCCGTCCCGCTCGAGGGCCGAGCCGACGGGGAACCAAAGGCCGATGGCTACGCCCGTCGCCCCCGGCATCTCATCGGCCAGAAGCCTGAAGCCGGGGACCAGCTCGCGGTTAAAGATGATTCCAGTATCGTCACGGAGCATCTGCGATCCTCGCGTCTTATGAATGAAGAAGGCCGGACTCGCGGCCGGCCTTCTATACGCGCTCGGGACTGGCCCGATGTATCCTACTTCTTCTGGCCGGCGTCGTCCATGGCGTCGATATACGACAAGTTCAGGCGGCCGAGCTTGTCGACCTCAAGCAGCCTGACCGGTATGACCTGCCCTTCCTTGACGACGTCGCTGGCGGCGTTGATTCTGGTCCGCGACAGCCTGGAGATATGGACGAGGCCTTCCTTGCCGGGCAAGATCTCTACGAAGGCGCCGAAGTCCATCACGCGCTTGACGGTGCCCTGGTAGACAATGCCGACCTCGGGATCCTGGGCGATGCCGAGCACGGCTGCCTTGGCCTCGAGCGACGCCTTCTGGTTGGCGCCGAAGATGGTCACGGTGCCGTCGTCGTCGACGTTGATCCTGACGCCGTACTGCTCGCAAAGGGCCTTGATGTTCTTACCGCCCGGGCCGATGATGGCGCCGATCTTGTCCACGTCGATCTTGACGGAGAGAATCTTAGGCGCGTACTCGGATATCTCCTTGGCGGGCGCGGCGATGGTCTGGTTCATGACGCCCAGGATATGCAGTCTGCCGCGGCGAGCCTGGTCGAGGGCCTTGGTCAGGATCTCGGTCGACACCTTGGCGATCTTGATGTCCATCTGGAAGCCGGTGATGCCCTTCTCGGTACCGGCAACCTTGAAGTCCATATCGCCCAGGTGGTCCTCGTCTCCGAGGATATCCGAGAGTACCGCGTAGCGATCCCCCTCGGTGATCAGTCCCATCGCGATGCCCGCCACGGGCGCCTTGATCGGCACGCCGGCCGCGAGCAGGGATAGACAACCGCCGCAGACTGAGGCCATCGAGGACGAGCCGTTCGACTCGAGGATGTCGGAGACGACGCGGATCGTATAGGGGAACTGCTCCTTGGTCGGCAACACGCGCTCGAGCGCGCGCCTGGCCAGGTGGCCGTGGCCTATCTCGCGGCGGCCGGTGCCGAGGCGTCCTACCTCGCCGACCGAGAACGGAGGGAAGTTATAGTGCAGCATAAAGCGTTCGCGCCGGTCGCCCTCGATGTCGTCGAGCACCTGCTCGTCGAAGGTCGTACCGAGGGTAGTCGTCGCGAGGGCCTGGGTCTCGCCGCGCGTGAACAGCGCGGAGCCGTGGGCCCTGGCCAGCACGCCGATCTCGCAGGTGATCGGACGTATGTCCTCGGTGCCGCGGCCGTCGACGCGCTGTCCGCGGTCGAGGATACCGGAGCGCAGTAGGTTATACTGGATGTCCTCCATCAGAGCGGCGAACAGCTTGAGCTGGACTTCGTCGTCGCCGAGCGAGTCGGCGAAAGTTGCCTTGGTCTCGGCGATGGCCTTGGCGACCGCGGCGTAACGCTCATGCTTGACCTTGGTGAAAATAGCCTTGCCGATGCGCTCCTTGCCGAAGGCCTCGATCTCGGCCTTGCGGGCGAGCTCGGCCTTAAGCGGCGCGAGCGCCAGCTTGGGCTTACCGACGGCGTCGCGCATGGCGCGGATGACGCCGCAGATGTCGGCGATAGGTTTCTTGGCGGCCTCGATAGCCCCGATCATCAGTTCCTCGGACACCTCGTCGGCGCCGCCCTCAACCATCGTGATGCCTTCCTCGGAACCGGCGACGACGATCTCCAGGGCCGACTTCTCGATCTGGTCGTAGGTCGGATTGATGACGTAGGTGCCGCCGACGTAGCAGACGCGCACGGCGGCTATGGGTCCGTTGAACGGGATGTCGCTGATATGAACGGCGGCGCTGGCCGCGTTGATGGCAATAATGTCGGGGGGGTTGACGAGGTCGGCGGAGACGGTCGTCGGCACAACCTGGATCTCGCGTCCGAAGGACTTGTCGAACAGCGGGCGCATCGGCCTATCGATGAGCCTGGAGACGAGGATCTCCCTGTCCTTGGGCCTGGCCTCGCGCTTGATGAACCCGCCGGGGATCTTTCCGGCGGCGTAGTACTTCTCGTTGTACTCGACGGTAAGCGGTACGAAGTCGAGGCCCTCGGTTACCTTGTCGGAGCAGCAGGCGGTGGCTATGACCGCGGAGCCGCCGAAACGGGCGAAGACCGAGCCGTTGGCCTGTTTGGCCATGCGCCCGGTCTCGAACACGAGGTCTTCGCCGTTAATTCTATACGTGCTGGTATGTGCCATATGCGATGGGTCTCCATGGGCCGCGTTCGGCCTAATGACGAAAGAGCCCGAACCGTCGTTCGGGCTCCGATAAGACGATTATTTACGGATGCCTAGCTTGTCGCAGATGTCGCGATACGTGTTCAGGTCCTTGCGCTGCAGGTACTTGAGCAAGCGCCTCCGCTGGCCGATGAGGATCATCAGCCCGCGCTTGGAGTTGGTGTCCTTCTTGTTAACCTTGAAGTGCTCGGTGAGACCGCTGATGCGCTCGGTGAGCAACGCGATCTGGACCTTGGTCGCGCCGGTGTCCTTCTCGCTGGTACCATACTCCTTGACGAGCCTGGCCTTATCCTCTTTCGTCACTGCCATGTCTATAAACTCCTTATTGCCGTTATCATGCGATCCTCGAGCCGAACGCGAGGAAGGCGGGCTCGTGATCGGCGCATAACGCCGTCCTCGCCCAGTGTACCGTGCCGTCCCGCCGCAGAGTCGCCTCCACGGCGCCGCTACCGGCGACGCATATCTCCGTCGCCTCGTACCTGCCGGGCGCGGGCTCCACCAAACCGCTACCCTTGAACGAGAACGCCGCGGAGCCTCGTTCATATCCGATTTCGAGCCGCCTTAGATCCAAGGTGTAGGGGCGACCGAGCATGGCGAGTGCCAGGTCCGTCCTTCCGTTCGCGATAGCCGCGCGTATCCGGCTCGAGCTGACTGGCTCCCCGCCAAGCGTGACAGGGCCGACGATCTCCGTATCCGCGCCGAAGGAGGCCGCTACGGCCTTGAGACCCTCGGCGTCGGTGGATAGTCGGTGCCCGCACTTGAAGTCGCTACCGATGACGAACGAACGAACGCCGATGGACCCTAGGGCCGAAACGAATTCGCTCCCGGCCAGTTTACTGAAATTCCCGGAAAAGTCAATCAGGACGCAGACCTCCGCACCCGCTTCCTCGAGGGCGGCCATCTTCTGCTCGAGGGTAAAGAGGCTTCCAGAGAAGCGATGCGGCCTCGTTATCCGTTTCGGGTTGTCCCTGAAGGTGACTATGACCGGCGCCAGGGCGGGCCCCTTGGCAAGGACACGCTCGATGAGCGCCCGATGCCCGAGGTGCAAGCCATCGAAGACGCCTATCGTGGCGGCCGAGTGCTCGGGCATGGGCGCACGGCCCGAGACCGCTTCGGCCCAATCTACGACCCTCACACCTCGCCCCCGAGCACGAAGGAGTAGCGCCATGCGCCGCTCGCGCGAGAGACGACGCCAAGGAGCCGGCCAGCCTCGTCGAACGCGACGACCGGTCCCTGCCCTGCCAGGCCCGCGAAGGTAGACAGCCTGAACAAGGGCAGTCCGTTCGAGAACGCGTGGGCCTCTTCGCCCGCCAGGCGGACGACGCCGAGGTTAAGGCCTCGAGCGTCAGGTTCGGACAGGAAGCGCAGACTATCGGGCCCGAAGGCATCGGCGCGTACGGCCGCCTCCGCGGTGAACGGCCCCGAAAAGGTGCGCCGGAGCGCCGAAAGCCTACCACGCGAGCCGCAAGCCAGCGCCAGGTCCCTGGCTAACGAGCGAATATAGGTACCCTTGGTGCACGAGACGCGCAGCCTGGCCACGCCGCCTTCGTAGGATAACAGCTCGAGGGAGCGTATCGTCACGGGTCGCAGCGCCGGCTTCACGTCCTCGCCCCGCAGGGCGCGCTCATAGGCGCGCTCTCCGTCGACGTGGACGGCCGAGTAAGCCGGAGGAGCCTGTAGTATGTCTCCCCTGAAGGCCGGCAGGGCCGCCTCGAGGGCTTCGAGGCTCGGTACCGGTGCCGTGGCGACGACGGAGCCCTCCGGATCGAGGGTGTCGGTCTCCTCGCCGAAGCGCACGCTCGCTTCGTAGCCCTTGCCGGCGCCCATGAAGTAATCCGATAGCCTGGTGTAACGGCCGAACAGGCAGACGAGCACGCCCGAGGCGAACGAGTCGAGCGTTCCGGCATGGCCGCACTTGACCCGGTCGCCGAGCCGGCGGCCCAGGGAGGCTATGAGCTTGTACGAGGTAACGCCCTCGGGCTTGTCGACAACGGCGAAGCCCGAGCCCGGCGACCAGGGCTCGTCTGTCACTTGAACAAGCCCTTGATCTTCTCGCCCAGCTCGAAGCCTTCTTTAATACCCGTATCGGGGATGAATACCAGCCTCGGCGTCAGACGTATCCTGAGCCGCTTCGATATGCCGGCCTGGATGAAGCCCGCCGCGTTATTGAGCCCGGCGACGCCTTCGTCGAGGGCGCCCGACTCCCTGAAGGTCGACACGTACAACTTGGCGTGCGAGCCGTCCCGCGCGACCTCGACCCGGGTGATGGAGAGGAAGGTATCGACCCTGGGATCCTTGATCTCGCCTCGCATCAGCAAGGCCGAGACCTCGGTTCGCAGGGTCTCCTCGACGCGCTTACGCCTTATCTCATCCATGTACCGTATCGCCCAGCTTCCTGGAGATCTTGATCAGCTCGAAGACCTCAAGCACGTCGCCTACCTTGATGTCGGTCCAATCGGTCAGGCCGATGCCGCACTCGTAGCCGGCGGCCACTTCCTTGGCGTCGTCCTTGAAGCGCTTGAGGGTAGAGATCTTGCACGCGTGCAGCTCGACGCCATCGCGTATGACCCTGACGCTGGCGTTCCGCTTGACGGTGCCCGAGAGCACGAAACAGCCTGCGACGGCGCCGATCTTCGGTACCTTGAAGACCTCGCGGACCTCCGCCTCGGCGATGTCGGACTCCTTGATCTCCGGAGCCAGCATGCCCTCCATGGCCTGCTGTATTTCCTCGACTGCCTTGTAGATGACGTTGTACTTGCGAATCTCGACCTTTTCCTGGTCGGCCAGGGCCTTGGCCTTGGGCGTCGGCCTGACGTTGAAGCCGATGATGATCGCCGACGAGGCGCTAGCCAGGTC
>Ga0116156_10005914_pt1 | contig 10070 bp, 10 predicted proteins | sample AD_UKC045_MetaG_FD_89891 | JGI IMG/M metagenome (GOLD analysis project Ga0116156, IMG submission 89891) | Active sludge microbial communities of municipal wastewater-treating anaerobic digesters from USA - AD_UKC045_MetaG | ecosystem: Engineered > Bioreactor > Anaerobic > Digestate | place: USA... | reverse complement strand
CTGGACAATCGCTCAGTGCAAGGCAATCGTGGACGGCATAAGGGGCAAAGAAACCGCCCGTTATCAGGAAGAACAGAAGAACCGCAGCAAGTTTGACATCTTGCAGCGTGGAGGTAAGCCGGTATCCAAGGCAAACCAGGATGAAGGCACACAGACAATGGGTGAGGCTATCCGGGCTGTCAAGGAACGGAGAAAATTGAGATAGGAGGTATTTTCCATGCCTGAATGGACTTGGAATTACGATACAGCGACCGGTACTTATAAATCGCACACGATCAGTTCAAAGCTGAGAGAGCAAGCGGTTGTTGAGTCCGTCTTTGCTGATTTTGTACGGCCAGAGCCAGGGTTCGGACGGAAGAAAGGTGAAACGATCACCATTATGCGTTTTGACGCTCTTTCCATCCCGACCAGTGCGGCTCTCACAGAAACAGAGCGCATCCCCATTGACACGATGACCCAGACAAGCGTCGGCATCACGGTCTACGAATATGGCCGTGGCGTGGCGTTCACTCACATCAGCCAGCTTTTAAGCAAGTTTGACCCCGAGGACAGGATTCAGAAAGCCTTAACCGAGCAGATGAGGAAAAGCCTTGACCGGCTCTATGCTACTGCAATGAAAACGGTTTATCTGAAGTACATCCCGACCTCATTGACCGGAGGCACATTTGACGAGGACGGCACAGCCTCCACATCGGCAACCTCAAATCTCACCGTGGCGCACCTTGCAGCCATCAGGGATGCTTTTGCTGATACCTACATCGTTCCGCCCTACGAGAACGGCGATTATATCGGCCTCATCTCCACAAAGGGATTGAGGGGTATTAAAAATGACCCTACCTTTGAAACCTGGAAACAGTATCTCAGGGAAGGCGACGTGCTCCACAACTCGGAAGTGGGAAAGATCGAATCAATACGCTGCATCGAGGTCAAGGACACCACAAACCTTGCCAACAACAAGGGAACCGGCTCAGTCCTGGGCGAAGCGGTAATCTTTGGCGACGACTTCTGTGTCATGGCAGAGGTGGAAACACCGGAAGTAAGGGCACAGGTAAACATGGGACAGGACTTCGGCAGGGTACACGCTGCCGCATGGTATGGAGTTCTCGGCGCCGGTCTTTCTTGGAGCGCAACAGCGACAGCCGGTAAGGTAAAAGGAGCGCATATTACATCATCGTGATAATTGAGGAATTTATAATGTTGCCAGCGAATGACAGTTGTGGTACAATAAAATATCACATATTGATATTCGTAGAAGGAGGGCAACATGACCCCATTGAAAAAGGGAGTAACGAAACACTGTGAACATTGCGGAAAAGAGTTTTATACAAGACAGTCAAGATGTGAGACGAAACGATGGTGTAGTAATGAGTGCTATTTGGCAGATAGAAGAATTAAAAAGGTGTGTCCTTTTTGTGGGAAAGAGTTTTATTCACCTAAAAAAAGACAAAGAGCCTACTGTTCTGCGGAATGTCGCAAACAGGCAAAGCCAAAACCGTGGAATATGCGAGGGGAAAAAGGAGATAGATTCCTCTCTCGCCACGGTTACATTTATATTCATGTACCAGATCATCCGTCAGTACGTCATAAAGAGGATAAGAGGGTATATGAACATCGCCTTGTCATGGAAAAGCATCTTGGACGCTTTTTGGAACCGTCTGAATTGGTTAGACATAAGAATAGAATCAGATCAGACAACCGCATTGAAAATCTTGAACTACGAAACTATAAAAATACTCCTAACAGCAGTGGGTATAACTGGGTGTATTCGCCAAATCATCCTATTGTGCAAGGGAAACAATATAAAAGCATTACCGAACACAGGATGGTTATGGAGAAGCATCTTGGAAGGTATCTTGAGCCTAATGAGTTGGTTCACCACAAGAATGGTATCAGAAATGATAACAGGATTGAAAACCTTGAATTGTGGGTTAGAAAGGGACATCCAAACGGCTCAAGAGTTGATCAAAAGTATGTTGACGAGATTTCAAACCTACGTCAACGAATTACCCAACTTGAAAGAGAGTTGGCAGAATTGAGAAAGGAGGCATAAACCATGCCATATTCAAGCCAATCAGTAATTAACTGCATTGACCCGGCAATCGGATCGGAGTTAGCCATCGGAAGTGCGGTGAACAAAACGGTCTATATGCTGGTGAACCACCCGGCAACCCTGTACGCGGTGGGCGTGCTCATCACCGTTGCAACGAATACCGACGCCGCAACATGCACCGTGACGCGAAGGGTAACGCCAGGAAGCGATACCAATGCCACAGCCGTGGATGTAATCCACATTCCATCGGGAACAGCAGTAGGGAAGATCGTTTATATCCAGTTGGCAACCCCCGTTTCGTTGAACGCAGGCGACCAGTTAAGTTTTGCGTTCTCGAATCACGGCGGTTCAGGGCAGTGGAAACCGTGGATAGAAGCAGTGCCACGGGAAGAAAGCAAGGCAAACAACAGCGATTTTGTAGCCAGCGTAGACGTTTAAAACAACCAACCCGGGAGGGGTGAGAATCCTCTCCCGGCAAACCTCTTTACAGGAGATGAAGAAATGGCAAATCTCGCCGCAACAGACATAACTTTAACCAGAGGCGGACCCTATAAATTAGGGAAACTTACCTCTGACTTTGTTTTACTCACCTTCGGGGATGGCGCAAAGACCTACCCCTATGGGGGAATACCATTACCCGCCATTGGAAATCTTGGATGGAAATATACAGGGGACCTCATTATAACCGGCGTGGACGAGGAAAACATCGTCTGGAAGTACGATGCGACCAACAACAAACTCAAAGGGTATCGCAGGGCTCCGGCAGTAGTCTTCGAAGAAGTAGTTACCTTGACTAATGGAGTAGGCACTACCCGTTGGCCTATGGCCTGGCCTCTTTACGCAGGAGTTGGAAACGTAGCCGTGACTATTCTTCCGGCTGGAATGACACCCGTTACTACCACGATGGCCGTTGATATGCACAGCGCCACACCTGGCACGAGGGCGACCCTTACCACACTTGCGTCGGATAATTATGCAACAATGACGATCTCATACATCACTCAGGCATGGAGCGAAGTATTTCAGAACCTCGTGGAAGCAGAGACAATGACCGCAGGGGCAACCACGACCAACGGGATCACTTTCACGCCAGGAACGACCGATCTTGTGAGCTTTCTCACGGCAGGGCCGTTTCTCTGTGGCCTCATCGTTGGATTGAACCTTAACGGTACAATCAGCACCCCGGCACCAGTTAAAAAGGATGCGACAGCCGCAGCCGGAGAATACGCCCTTGACTGGACGAACACCGACCCGGCAGCTACAACGATGAAAATTCTTGCTACTCAGGCGTGGGATGCAGCTACGGCGGCGATCACATTCACCTATCTCAAAAAGCCAGCTTCCGGTTTCTTGAATTCACGGTTTATCGAGGAAGATGTCAATTTGGCCGACAGCCAGATATATACCCTATCAGGCGGCGGGAATATCGAGCAGCCTCTTTTCATTGGTACGCCTGGATGGATGCCTGGGCCTACAAAAGCAACCACCGTGGGCTCATGGCCTATCGGCCCAACCACAATGACGTTAGGGTCAACCGCACAGTGGCAGCCAACAAACTTTTACCCGAAGCAGAAATTAACCACAGCCGCAACATTCACATCAGGAACAGGTGTAAGCGCAACCAACTCTTGCGGCCTCACATGGGTTTATGGTGTCCCGGAGGATATTGACAGTCTTGTACCGCTCGAAATACCTGACGGTCAGGTATTACGAAACAGATCGGTAAGAGCCTTTGCAATAGGCGCATAACCGACCAAAGGGGGCGAGCCGGCCCCCTCTAACTTTATTTAGGAGGATGTATGCAGGGCCAGACACAGGAAGTAGGATCATACAAGAAACTCGGAAACGTGGAGATGACCACGCGGCGCATGTTTGTTGACGGCGATCTGCGGATATTCGAGACCATTCAGGGCGATTATGTTCTCCCCAATGGTGAGTTTATCAAGGATAAGAACCTGTTCAATATCCTTCCTCCACCCCACAAGGATACTGCCTTGGCATGGTGGGAGAGAACATTTGGCGAGGACGGACAACCGACCGTGACCGGTAAAAAGGCGAAATAAATGGCCGGGAGCATCACCCTTGAGATAGACGGCGACATTGAAATATCCCTCCCCATCGGGCATGTGACAGGGTTTTGCATCAGGTGTCCGAAGTGCGGAAATATCTACACTCAGGAACCGTTTGATTTCGGCTACTGTCCGGTATGCGGGTATAAGAAGGAGACAGGCAAATGAGCGCGAGCCAGAGATCGGTACTGATCGCGGCAGGGATTAAGAAGGCCGGACGGTCAGGGCAGTCCATCACCCTCACCACCGAGTTTGACGAAATTCTCCGTGACATGACGGAACGGTATAACATTCTTGCAAAGTCAGACACGGGAACGACAACTGCGGATACCGCATATATTACTATGCCTACGGATTACAGCGACAGGCGCTTTATGACGGTTGACTCCTACGAAATGATCTGGATGGACCCGGACGACTATCTAAAATGGTCTAAAACAAATACCGATGTTGCCGCATTGCCGGTACGGTATACCGTCGTCAGGGAAGATTCGAAGATTTATCTGCAAAACAAGCCGTCAGGGGCATGGACATACTATTTCTACTATTGGGGCATCCACCCGGCATCAACAGGGGACACTTACACACACCTTCTCGAAGATAAGTATGAGGAAGCCATTATTGCGGGCATTGCCTACAAGTGCTGTGAACGGCTGAAAGATTGGGACGCTGCGGCAAAATGGAAGGGTGACTATGAATCCATCCTTTTAAAGAAGGCAGCAAGAACAAAGAGGCTGAAAGTGTCGGTACATTCTAACTTTTGGGGACAGATGGGATAATGGCGAAAGAATGGTCCTTACTGCTCAAGTTTGACAAGTCAGGGTTAGCAACCGACAAAAACGGGGCTGACATCCCCGATGGCATGCTTCAGACTGCCGCCCACTGTAGTTTTGACAAGGGAGTGTTGGAAGTGGCTCCGGGCAGAACGGCAAAATACACGCAGCTTGAGTCAGGGGCCGCCGTAGATGGAATTTTCCGCTCCTTTGATAACTTGGGTAACAAAGATACTTTAGTCGCGTGTAATGGGAAAATAAAGTACGATACGGGGGTAGCATGGGGGGACCTACAGACAGGATTAACGGCAGGGGTAGACTATGATTGGGTCAACTGGCAAGAAAGAACCTTCATCATCAATGGCACCGACGATGCCTACGAGTTCTACCCGAGAACAAACGCCATTCAGAAAGCAGGACTGGAACCGCCGAGATTCTACAAGAAGGTTGCGTATTTTGAGACTGACGAAACGATAAACACCGGTTCAGGCATTGAAGTTGATACTGTCTATTTCAGACCAACGGAGAGGACAGGGAGTAACAGGAGATCTCTCAAGATAACGGCAGGGGCAGGGGCAACCGTTTCAGGCTATGTTACCTATGCTTCCGCACAGGATTTTTCGAAGTTCCCGAATGGCGGGAGTGTATCAGATAACGACTTTATCTGCATATCGGTATTTCACAGGACGCGGGCCTATGTGAGTTCAATATCGATAGACTTTTACACTTCATCCGGCAATTACTACACGGCAACAATCGACCCGACTGAATTAGACGCTGTTTTACAGAGAGATAACCAATGGACTGATATAAAGATCAGGAGATCGCGGTTTGTAGCCACCGGGACACCGGCATGGAACAGCGTAGCACGTTTTTATGTAAACCTCACCGGAGTAACAGGAAGCGCGGTAGTCAACTTTGATAACGTATACATCAAAAATGCTCCTATCCTTGCCACATCCTACGGAAAGGTTATCGAGAACTTTGAGGGAGCAACGGCAGATTGGACAACCGATTTTAACATTTCAAACAACATGGACCACCGGTATATCAAGCAGGGGACAAAGAGCCTGAAACTTGCCAGGACAGGGGCATCGAACACAGCCTACAAGACCGTATCGTTGAACCTTGCCTATCATATCGATGGTGTAGCCTCTCCCACATCCGATGAAATAACGTGTTGGGTCTATTGCACAAATACGGCAAACCTCACGAATATCAAACTCCGTCTTTATTCTGACACAGCCACACCGAAACATTTTACCTACATCTTTACCCCTGGGGGAACAGGAGGATTAAACAGTTCATCTTCGGGCGTTTGGAGTAAGTTACTGATACCAAAAGCAGCTTTTACCGACACCGGCACAGCCGATTGGAGCGCGATTGTCAGAATTGAGATCGAGGCCGAAACAACCGGCGCATGCACCATGTACTTTGACGATTGGAAACTTGAGGAAAAGTCTGCTGAGAAGTCAATCGCCACGATGGAAACAACCGAAGCATGGGTATGGAGCGACGAGGGGAGTTTCAACACCAACAAGGATTATAAGGTTCAGGGAAACACCTCCATATATATCAATTGTCCTGCTAAAAAAAGTTACAGTGCAAGTTTGGCTGTGGCAACTGATCTTACCATATTTGGAGCAACGGAAACATCCTCCGACGATGATTACATCTGCTTTTATATGAAGTGGAACCGGTTCAAGACCATACAGAAGATCGAGATATGGTTTGATATAAACGACGGTGATTACGGGGATTCGATGTTTTACGAGATAACACCCGAAGAACTTGTAACCCGCCTGAACATGACCGGACAGAAAGCCAACAAGATAGACAACCTCTGGCTCTATATGGAAGTGCAGAAAAGCAAGTTTACCCGTGTTGGAACCGCAGCAAAGACATGGGCTGATGTTTTTGCCGTGAAGTATGTTGTCTACGGGGCAAGCAAAGGTAGTCCGGTAAAAGTATGGTTCGATGACCTTCACATGAGAAGGAGAACGGGCCTCACGGGTATCTATCAGTTTGCAACCTGTTTTGTGAACTCCAACAACGAACCATCGGCATTATCAGAGTGGAGCGACGAGGTAGAACTTTCAGGCTCACGGGCTGTATTATCCCTTCTTCCAGTGTCTCAGGACGCTTCCGTTATCGGACGATGGATATTCCGCAAGGGCGGTTCATTAGGGAGTGAAGCGCGGCTCGATGAGATTATATGGGACAACACGACAACAACCTACTATACGGGCATAGAGGATTATGAGACAGGCATTTTAGCAACAGATGACAGCATACCGCAGGGCACTATCCGGTTTCCTTCCATAACCAAGTTTGGGCCGTCCTACAAGAACCGGCTCACCGGATATGGCGACGCGGCTCACCCTGAATACCTCTATTTTACCAATAGCGGGTACTGGTATGCATGGAGCGAGTTGCAGGCATGGAAATTTGATTCAAAGATCCTGGATGTTTGGACTGATGATGATGTTCTGTTTGTCAACACTCTTACCGGAATACGACGCATTAGGGTAGACCTTGCAGAGATAACGGCAGACGACATTGAGGAAATAGGCGTTGTCAAGCACTCCATGGGTCCATGGGCTTCATGTGACGTGGAAGGCTCACGGGCATTTGTAGGTTATGACGGAGTGTATCTGATGTCTGGCTCACAGGTAACAGGGCCGATCAGTGATGCCATAGAAGATAAATTTACAGGGAGCACGTACAGCCATGCGTACACGAAAGCCATTTACCGGAACAAACATTTATGGTTATCCGTCAAGGCTGCTTCAGGCGGGGCAAGGAGCTTGCTCGACTGTTACCTTCCCGAGCAGAAGTGGAGAACCTCAGATTACACGGTATGCTGTTTCTGCATCTTCAACGGTCCCGGTGACGCAGGGGAACTGTACGGTGCCACCACAAACGGCTACGTTTACCAGCTTGATACCGGATATGCCTCTACGATGGAAGTTGTGACCAAGGATTATCAGATTACCGATAACCCCTTCGAAGAAGTTCTCTTGAAAGAAATATGGGTAAAAGGCAGGAGCGCAGAGGCAAACGCGGGAGCAATTAAAATTCAGTTCAGAATTAACCAGACGCTCAATACATCCATCACTAAAACCTTTCCTTCAACCGGACACATTGCGACGGTCTACACCACGTATTTTGAGCAACTCATGGGCGTAAACGACTATCTGAAGGGTTCAAAGATCGGCTTATCCATTTCGCCGTCAGTGGCAGGGAAGCACCTTGCGATTGAGGCCATTTTACTGAAAGGGGAGATTACCGGACTGCCCCTTACCTTAGAGGGATGATGAAGGATGAAAAAGACATCGGTTTTGGCACTGGCAACGGTTTTTCTGCTTGCTTCGGTCTGCTTTGCAGGGGAGAGAAATATGATACGCAACTTTGACAAGAACGGATTGAAAGACCTGAACAACCAGTTAAAGAAGCAGGAAAAACTTATTAAGAAGTTGCAGAAGCAGTTAGGGCAATCGGGGGCTTCGACAACCACAGTTCAATCAACCGAGGATTTTGTCAGCGAGACCGTCCTTGACAGCGCGGGAACGGTTATCAACACTGTTCCAGCCGTAGGCGTTGCAAGGGAAGATGGAAGGCTTGAACTGTACGATACTTCGATTGACGAGGCTACGGTTATTAGTATCGAGCCTTCATCCTACGTCCATGAGACTCAGGCCAAGATAGCAGTACCATCAAGCTACTTTCTGGATTTGAGGGGAATATATGTTGATTCTGACGACCAGAGATATACTGCCGACGTTGCTGTACTGCATGACATAGACGGGAACACGATAACCCTTGCCAATCTTGATGAAACTAACAATGTAGGTACGGCAGGACCAATAGCAGGAGGCCGTGACCAATCAGGAGCGTTTGATGCTTCTTCATGGATACACTTTTTCTTTATCTACAATCCAGTAACAGGTGATGTATCAAGCCTGTCAAGCGCAAGCCCTACAGCACCTACCTTACCCACGGGGTACACGTTCTTTGTCAGATGTGGGGCAGTATATTTTAAAGATACAAGCGTTCTTACTCAATCTGCTCAATTAGGAGATACCGTTTATGTGAATGCAGTTGGTTTGTGGAATGGCGCACCATCTGTGGCAAATACATATCAAACTCTTGATCTCTCAGGTGCTATACCTCCTACTGCTAAAAAGATAGTTGGTAGATTTGGTTTTTCTTCTACTACTCCATCAACAGACCAAGCCATGTTCCTTTCTGCTGATTCAACCACGGCTGTTTGTTATACATGGGGTAATTTGTCAAAAGATGCACTATATAAAGATGATCTTGGGGATGCTCAGTTTTTTACCATGCCAATCTTAACTTCACAAACTATTTGGTGGACGGCAGATTCAACCGATGCGTGGTACGGTATTACGATTAGAGAATTTCAGGACGACCTATAGGAGGATACAATGAATTGGGGAAAAGCAGGACGGGAATACTGGCAGAATGAATTACAAAACATGATAGGTGTTAAGTCGGGCAATACAGCACCTTGGGAACTCCCCGAATTTAAGGCTATGGCTGGCTCCTATAACAGTCAGGCGAATAACAACCTGAACAATATTATCCGTCAGCTATCCCAAAGAGGAATACAGGGCGGGGCAGCGTCAGGGGTTATCAACAATGCTGTGGATACCAACCAGAGCAATCTCTTGAAAATGATACAGGCTATTTATCAGCAAGCGAATCAGAGAGGCGGTATGGCAGCCGACAAGGGGATAGATTGGCAGAAGTTTCAGCAACAAATGTGGGCACAGCAACATCAAGCCAACAAAATAGCAGATGCCACTAAATCGGGACAAATGTTTAATATGCTTAAATCATTAACTGGAATGGGGGCAGGAGCATTGGCAGGAATGGGCGGTAGCGGTGGTGGAGGTGCGAGCGGAGGTGCAGCAGGTGGTCTTGCAGGTTCAGGCGGTTTATCTGATTGGTACATGAAGATGTACGGAGGATGATATGCCTTTTAATGAAAATGACTTTTTAAAACAATATCAGAACCAACAACAGTTCACTATAGACCCTTGGTTATATTTACGATTGCAAGCATATCTTGACCAACAAAACGAAATGAATCAGGGGGAACCTCAACAACAAAAAAAAGGTATGCAACCATCCCCTCAAATGGCAAATGAAGTG
>Ga0116156_10005911_pt1 | contig 10071 bp, 3 predicted proteins | sample AD_UKC045_MetaG_FD_89891 | JGI IMG/M metagenome (GOLD analysis project Ga0116156, IMG submission 89891) | Active sludge microbial communities of municipal wastewater-treating anaerobic digesters from USA - AD_UKC045_MetaG | ecosystem: Engineered > Bioreactor > Anaerobic > Digestate | place: USA... | reverse complement strand
TCCGCAGGTTCCGGGCTGACCTCGCCGTCGCCGGCCCGCCTGGGGGGCGTTGCAACGCCCCTCAGGCATCTTCCGGCATCCGTCGGAAAACGGCGCCACTATAGCACTTTCTTCAGAGACAAGGGCTGACCCCGACACCCCTATATGCCGAAGGTGAAATGCCTTGGACGCGGTTCGCCGCGTCCTTTTTTATTACCGCACGGGATTGACAGCCGCCCCCCCTCTGGCGTTCGCTGTTCTTCAAACTGCTGGGGTGTTCTTCCGAGGGGGAGGAGGGGGGAAGGATGGAGAAAGGGAAAACGTTCAACGTTCAACTCTCAACTTGAAACCAAGAACCTGAAACCCGTGAATCCAATGAATCCCCGTTACCCTCAGATGAACGCATGGACACACACACGCAGAGGCACTGACATCAGAGACAAAGGTTGAACCCGATGGCCCCTAGTGCCCTCGGGTTGACCTGACATTTCCGGCCTTTTCATTCTCAAGCCTTTCGTTCATTGCCTTGATTCGCCGCAAAACGTCAGGTTTGGGCGGCAACCTTTTCGCTTGGATCGCCGCCTTGGCCTCGCGCCTCAGTTCGTCCATCACGTGCCAGTTCGTCTCCAGACGGCTGTCGTATTCCAGATTCCGGTCGCCATAGGGGTTCACCCACGACTCGGTTATCAGTCGGAAACCTTCTCCTCTATCGGGCTCCCGCCATGTGTCCTGTCTTAACTGGACACGCGAATAAATTGATGGCGAACGGCTGCGCAGATACATGTATGTCGGCCACGGGGGACCGTTCAGCACGACTTCCCTCTGATACCCGTCTGACGGCGCCACGTAAAGCAATTCGTTCGTGAATATCATGCCCCCTGTCGCGCCGGTTGCCGTGTAGGTGACAGTCCATGTGTTGCTGCCGGAGACCTTTTCGGCGGCCACCGTAAAGTCGCGATTCAGATATCTCTGTCTCTTGCCATCCTCCCGGGTCCAAAACACGTCCACGCTGTTGGTCTGAGAGTCCGGAGCGAACACGCGTATCGCGTCATGGCTTTCCCCTTTCACCAGAAACGTCGTTTCGCCTTTCTTTCGAAGCGTGATGACGACGGGCGAGTCATGTGAGATATTTCCTTTAGACAAATTGACCGAAAAACCATAACTCGCCTCATACCCGTCCTTTTTTACTTTTACAGTTGCATAGAAGGGTTTCTTGATGGTGAAAGTCCATGCGCCATAACCATCCGTCTTAATCCAATCACGCCTCGTCTTATCGCGTTTTCCCAGCAACCATGTTGCGGCCTCCCAAGAAACGAGCACATCGGCATCCTTAACGCCCCGTTACGATTACTCCTTCCCGCCCGCCTTCATCTTGTTTCGTTGTCCGGCCTAAAGGCGGTGTTCATGTTGAAATTGGCAAGGGTGTCAGGTGCCATGCTCGTCCTCTCGTCTGCGGGCGACAACGCGGGAATGCCCTTGGCGAGGATCTCGTCGCGGGCGGCGATGTCGATGGCGCTTGAAAACATCGCCGACGGCACGGGCCTGACCACGGGGATGTCGACGAATGTGAGCGGATCCAAACCGTTCGTGGCATTTAGCGCGTCTTGTGCTTACGGTCCTCGGCGTGATAGGTGTCCTGCTTCTTCTCCCACCACTTCCGCAACGTCTTGATGTCATCCCCGACGGCGGCAACACCGTTGCGTTTTATGGTGTCTGGCTTGAGCAGTCGCTCGGTGTACCATTTGAAGAAGTCCTCGTCTTCGGGCGTTGTCTTGCCCGTCACCGGACGAATGAGGTTGGCGATCGTGAGCGCCGCACGCTGCCATTTCTCACGGTGTGGGGTCTTGGCATCGCCGATAACAGCATTCCAGTCGATAGTTTCCAAGTCCTCGATTCGACGGGGGATTTCCACCCGGCACCAAGCGTCATAGTCACCGTTATAGAGATCGGCCTTCTTCATTGCGCTCGGGATTTTCTTCAGATAGGCGGAGACGATTTCGCCGGGGAAGTTGGTACTCCGGCCGGTAACCACGCCTACGAAAGTGCCGTTGCCGTCGTGCCACGTAGCACCGACATGGGTAGCATGCGACGTCTGGGAAAAACAGTACACGAACGAACCAGCCTTGTTCCCGATGTCATATGCAACACGGTTACCCTTCGCCTTTGCCATCATCTCGCCTTCCATGTCGTGTAACAACCACTGGTTCAGATTGCTGCTTTCAGGCCTCATAACGGTGACGTTGACTGTGTTGGTTCCGTTCTCCCTGTATTCAATGCGACACGCTGTTGCAGTTTTGGGATCCCCCCATTCCGTTCTTTCAGATTTGACTCGCGCACACCAAAACCAGTACGCGCCAATGTCCTCTTGTATGGCGTACCTTCCCATGCCTTCGTCTCTAACACGCCGATTCGGTATCAGCGTATCCAAGTCGGAACGTTTGATTTCGCCTCCAAGAAGCGATGCAGCAAGCAACACGAGGCCACTACAGGCCCAGTAGAGTCTTGATGATGTCATGTGTTTCCCTCAGCTTTGTCTTGCCCATGAACGCACCCTGAAGTTGGCTTACTGCCGCGGAATCCCCGCCGGGGCAGCCGCCCATCAATGTGCCGCGGAAGTCCTTGTCGTTGAAAAAGCCGTGAACGGAAGCCTCCGGACCGGACTGCCACGCATGCCGGTCACTCGGCGAAGTGGGATCGCCATTGGCGAGAACAATGATGTCGCCGCTGTACTTGTGTTTGAGATTGGTGTTGATCTCGGCTGCGGCGTCCGATCCAGAAGCAAAGAGCGCAGGCCGGTTCGCCGCAACATTGAAGAAGTCCTCCAGGGATTGCAGGTTCAGCAATCGGTCGGTTGTGCTCAACGGGGTGGTGCTTGATCCAAGAGTCCCGTCAAGACGATAGACTTGGTAGTTGGCACTGAAGCCGTCGCGCACAAGAATTCCTTTGATGGAGTTCTGCAGTTCGGTATGGTCTACGCCCGTGTGGTGATTGAGGCGGAACCGCTCAGCGACTTCGAGAACATCTTCTTCCCAGCGGGGGGCATCGGCCCATTGCCCACTCTGCCGATTCCGTAGGTAGACATGGCACATCCCGCCGTTGAGTGCAGCAACAGCGTTGTATTGGCTTGGCTGATCGATTTCGCCCGCGTCTTTGAGCAGATCATAACTGCAGTTCGCAAAGACCTTCAGCAACTCTTCTTCGTCCCAAGGCCAGAGAAAAATGTCTTGAACCAGCGACACCACATTCTCTTCATGCGGGGAAACGGGGGTATGGCCGTGGTCGGATACGATCACGAACTGAGTGAGGTCGAAGATGTTTTGGCGTTTCAACTCAGAAGTGAAGTCTCCGGCCTCGTCGTCAAGCACGTCGTAGAGGTAAGTGTTGATCTGCGCGTTGGCGGTTCCCTCACCCTCTTCGTGCAGATAGTGGTCGGTTCCCATGAAGTAAACCGTCATCAGGCTGGGCCAGGGGCGGGGGGCGCCTCCGGCGTTCACCTGCTGGAGATAGTTAACAGCGAATGAACGGGTCTGCTCATCGATGAATTCGGAGGTGGTCGAACCCAAGTCGAACCAGTTCTCGAACCATTCCGTCAGGGCGTCAAACGCCGCGCCAGCGCCGATACTGAAAGGCGATTCCCAGTCCTTGGTGAGATCGTGGACGCCTTTGCTGACCTGTGAGAAGATGACGGCAGCGGCTAGGCCCTTGCCGGTGTCCGCCGCCTCATAGGTTGTCTGCTGGCTTCCACCCGCGAAGACCCCGGCCTGACTGTCGAGATTCCCGTCAAGCACGTCGTTGACCAATCCCTTCTGCTGGCCAGAGGATCCGACAGCGAAGATCTTCTTGGCGTCGTCGCCCGGACTCGCGCCCTTCTTGAACCCGCCGCCGCAGAAGGCGATGTGCCGGATCTTGTTCGCCCCAGGATTGAAGTCCCGCACGATCATCTCATTGCCCAGCACACGCGTCTGATTCGGGGTCTTGCCGGTGAAGATCGTAGGCCAGTTCACCAAAGTTACGGTCGGGTAAACGGCACGACCGAAGTCCAAGATCGTACCCTTCGGCGCTTCGCCTGTGTTGTCCGGTCGCTGACCAAGCAATTCGCCGACACTGGGGAGTTTCCGGTCCTTGGCCAGTTTCTGGAGCATGGCGTTCGCTCCGTCCGAGCGCATGCCATCCACTGCCAGAACCACGACGTTCTTCCCGGCGATCCTTTCCCTGCTCTTGACCGTGCCGTCTTTCGCCACTAGGAAACCGCCGACACGAGCATATTGCTGGACAAGGGAAGTCGTTTTCTTTTTGGAGTTCATCGGCAGGACATACTTGCCCGCCGCGAGTTTGTAGAGGTTGTATGAGGGATTGGCCTTGTCGGATGCCTGCCGGTTGACGTCAACGCTTTGCGTCGCAGCGGGATAGTCAGCCCCGAGATTCGCCACAGTCGCATTCAGACCGTCAAGTGCTTCGAGGCTGACGCTGACGGTCGCGCCGTCGTTGCCGTCGTGACCGACAACCACGCCTAGCCGTGTCTCGTCGGATGTGTTGCCGGGTTCGATTGCAGAGTCAATGATTGTGCCGATCTCGTCCACGATAAGAACGCCAAGTGGAATGGCCTTGTCCGTGCATGTGAGCTCGCTAATGGTGTATTCGACTTGCGGGAACGTCCCCAAGTCAACGGCCAAACGGGTGTCAATGATGTCTTGGACGGAAGATGCAAAACCGGTTGGCTTGACGAAGTTCTTCGGCACGGCGACCAGCCAGTCGGAACGGAAGATTCCGCTGTTGTTGTCGGTTTCTTCCAGATCGAGCGTCGTCGTGACGAAAGCCTTGGAGTCAGCGGAAATGGTCTCCTTTGCGCCCGAATTCGCGTTGGCCGCCTGATTGTTGATTTCAACGCGAAATTCGTAGTCCGCGGCGCTATCGGGTTGATCCGGCAGGCTTGAGTTGTTTATTGCCTTGCGCGAGTCAATGGCGGAGCCGTCCGTCTTCCGCAGCGTCTTGACGGTCAGACTGTCGCTTCCGACATTACCCACGGCGTTTGTGGCTACCACCTTGATGTAGCGGCTGAATTCACCGATGGTAAGGGTCTTGCTGAACGTCCGCTCGAAATACTTCTGCGAGGCATTCCATGTCGGGGTTCCAGCCGTGTCAGGAGTCTGGCCGTCAATGGAAATCTTCGATTCCTCGATGGGCGCAATGGGGTCCTTGGTGACCACGTTGACCGTTATACTGTCGCTCACGTTTCCGTCGGCGGGGCCGGTGATTTCAACATACGGCGTCGCGTTCAGCACCTTGACTAAGTCAACGGTGTCGGTATTCTCAGCGGTGTCAATGTACTCCACCTTCGGCACGTACAGTGTTGCGGTCTTGCCTGCGGCTTTAAACGTCGAATTGGGCCAGTCGATTTCTTTGGTGACGATATGATCAGGATCAAGCACGAAGATTTGCGGCGATTGGATGCTGAGTTCCCAGTCATAGTTTGAAAATCCGTATTGCGCCATAAAGCCCGGCTCGGTTGCCGCATGTTCAAGAGACACCTCGTACTTTGCGCCTTTCGCCAGCACGAGCGTGATCGTTTCGCTTAATCCGTAATAGTGGTTGACGCGCATCTGAACCGGGCGCGGATCGCCCGAGACGGGCGCAACTATCAGCCGGTATTTCTCTGAATCGCTGCCGCTGGGGTCGCCGAAAGTGACCGACACGGCGACGGTGTCGCGCGGGTCGCGATCGTCGGGATCGAGCGGATCGCTGCCCTGCGCGGCTTCGACGCCGTCGGGGACGAGATCGCCGTCGGTGTCGCCGACGTTCGGGTTCGTGCCGTAGTCGCTCTCCTGACTGTTATTCAGGCCGTCGTCGTCGGGATCGGCCTCGGCACCGTTACCGTCGATCTCGTCATCGTCGTTATTACCTCGAGGATTCATATTGTACTGATGTTCCCATCCATCGGGCAAACCGTCAGAGTCTGTATCGGGCTGGAGAGGGTCGGCGCCGACTGAAAGTTCCTCGCCGTCCTTCAACCCATCGCTATCGGTGTCGGGCAAATGCGGATCGGTGCCGCTCTTGAATTCATCGCCGTCCTTAAGCCCGTCGCTGTCGGTGTCGGCGTCCGGATCGTCCCACACTAACGGGTCCATATCATAGCGGACTTCCCAGTCGTCAGGCAATCCGTCATAGTCCGTGTCGGCGCGGAACGGGTCTGTCCACAGAATGGACTCCTCGCTGTTTGTCAAACCGTCGCCGTCCGGGTCGGCCTCCGGATCGTTGCCGGGCAGGCCGTCATGCGTGTTGTCTGCCGACGGATCCAGGCCGTAAGCCGCCTCCCACCCGTCAGGCAGGCCGTCGCCGTCGCTGTCGGGATCAAACGGATTTGTGAGCCTGCCGAACTCCTGAAGGTTGGTGAGCCCGTCGCCGTCGCTGTCTGACTCCGCGTCCCCGGAATCCCGGGAATTCAGCCCGTTCGCGTTCTCCCATACATCCGGCATGCCGTCGCCGTCCGTGTCCGCCGCGCCGTCGGCGGGATCGCGCGGGTCCATCCCGTTCTTCAACTCCCAGCCGTCGGGCATGCCGTCGCCGTCTGAATCGCGCACATTCGGGAAGGTCCGGGAGCACGCGAGCGCAATGCCGCGCGGCGCGCCGGATCCCGTCGTGCACGCGGCCGCGAAGTATTCCAACGATCCTGAAGGCGTTGACGCCTTCTGCGAGGCCACGAGTGTTCCCGCGGGATTCACCGCCAGGCGGCTGTCACGCTTCCACCAGATATGGCGCGCCTGTGAAAAGCCTGCCGGAATACCTGAACGCCAGCGCAAGGAACTCCTGTCGAACACAGCCGTGTCCCCGCTTTCAAGGACAGCGAGCAGGTTGCTGCATCCGCCGCCGAAAAGCCGGACAACACCTTCTCCGCTGTAGTCATAGCGACGCCAGTTAAACTGCTGCTGATTAAAGAAAAACCGGATATATGCACTGGCCCCTTGCCCGGCGAGCCATCCGAACAGCATGTTCTTGCACGCGAAAGCCTCCCCCGGCGACTGGGTTGTCCAGGGAAACGCCTGCACGCCGGCAGTCTCCGACACGTCCCCCACTGTGAGACCGCCGGAACCGCTCGCGAATACCGTGAAACAATCCGCCAGATCCCCGGCCGACACCGACACCACGGGCACCGCTGAGGCAGCGGCTGCGCCCGTGAACGTGCCGTTTGCACTTTCAGGCGCCCCGGTGGATGCGTTTTCCCGGAAAGCGACCACGCCGCCGCCGACGCGCCGGACAAGGAAGTGGCCGACTCCGCAAGAAATCTGAACGGCGTCCGAGGCCAAGCCCACCGTATCGGAAACAACCGTATCGCCCGACTCGCGGCACGCAAAGACGGTCCCGTCGGGAAGGCGGGCGACGATCCATGACTCGGTGGAGTCCATCTCGGCTGCAGCCCAGTCGTTCGTGAAGACACGGATGAGGCCGCCGGCAGGCTGAAACACCAAGAGGCGCCCGTCAACCAACCGCGCCGCCCGCAACGTGTCCGACGCGGTCACATCAAGGGGCGTGAACTCCGTGAACACGGACGGCGGAGCGTCGGCCCCCTCCCACAGCACGAGGAACGGAACGCCTGTCTCGACGCTGTCTGAAAGGCCGTCACCGTCTGTGTCGCGGTCTCTCGGATAAGTGCCAAGGATGTATTCTTCCGATGTCATGATTCCGTCACTGTCAGGGTCTTGATCCCTGTCGGACGGATCTCGCGGGTTCAACTTATGGAGTTTCTCCCACAAGTCAGGAAGCCCGTCATTGTCGTCGTCATCATCCTCGACCAGCGGCGGCTCGCTGTTGGACGCCACGCCGGGCACCAGCTCGTCCGGCATGCCGTCGCCGTCGGTGTCGCGCCATGCGGAAGGATCGAGCGGGAAAGCATCCGGTCCGGCCTCTACTTGGTCCTCGCCATTCGGAACCAAGGGGAAGTCGCCATCCGGAACCAAGGGACCGTCGCTGACCCCGTCGCCGTCGGTGTCGGCGAACCGCGGATGCGGACGCCCTTGGGGCCCGCCCAGATATTCCTGTAGATTGCTGAGACCGTCGCCGTCAAAATCCTCGTCTCCGTCGTCAACTCCATCGCCGTCGGAGTCGGTCAGGTCCGGCGAGTACCCGAGAATTCCCGTTTCGTAACCTGAGCCCAGGCCGTCGTCGTCCCAATGGTCTGCCAGGCCCGCGAACCAAAAGCATGACGTGCCGATTTTACGCCTGCCCGGGCCATCATAGGCATTCCACCAGATTAGCGAAGTGCCGGATTCCCCCGGCATATTCATGTCGCCCGCGATCCAAACGACTGGTTTGCCGAGAACACGGGTGTAATAAAATTCATAGGTCGAGCCTGACACGGCACCCAGCAGATACGGAATATAGCCCTTTTCGGCATCCAGAAAAACTGCCACGGATATCGGCGTGAGATTTGCGGAAGAACCCAGGGCGACACTCGCCTGGTAACCGTCTTCAAGACCGTTGTCGTCTGTGTCCGGCAGGAGGGGGTCCGTCATGTGCACGAGGACTTCCCTCGCGTCAGAAAGCAGGTCGCCATCGGTGTCAGGGAACCAAGGATCCGTCCCCCAGGCCCCCTCCTCCGCGTTGGGCATGTCGTCTCCGTCAGGATCATCCGCCGGACCGTGCACCCCGCCAGTCTGACAGACGAGCGGATTAAAGCCATGCGCGGCCTCCCAGCCGTCGGGCATGCCGTCGCCGTCGGTGTCCTCGTTGACCGGGTCTGTGCCGCGCTGATATTCCTGAAGGTTGGTCAGTCCGTCGCCGTCCGGATCTGCAGCAGGTTCCAGCATGCAGGCGACTTCCTGCGCGGACAGCGCGGAAACGTACAGGCGCACGTCGGCGATGTCGCCGTGCCAAAGCCATCTGCAATCCTTGAAGGTCGAGCCGATCCAGAGCGGATCGGAAGAGTCGGCCAACCCCTGAACGTTGGTTCGCGTGCCGTGAAGGATGCCGTCAATGAAGAGGCTTGCATTGGTGCCGTCGAAAACGCCGCAAACGTGCGTCCATGCGCCGGTCGTGCCAATGCCCGACCCGACGCATTGCGAAGCCCGGTCGCCCGCGTAGAAAGAGAGAGCATCCTGCTCGTCATGAAAGAGCGCGAACCCGTCCGTCCGCCCGTCGTGATCGGAGGCCTTCGTCACAATCGAGGCAGACGACGGATACGATTCCGCCCGGACCCACGCCGCCACCGAGAACCCCGCGGCCAACGGGAGATTCGTGACTCCCGGCACGCACACATAGCCGCCGTTGTAACCGGCCGGCAAAGCATTCGTGCTGAAACTCAGGGCGCCTCCGGCAGGCGCGTTTGTTGACCACGCGACTTCGCCGGGAAGCAGGATCTGAGCGCCATGCCCATGTCCGCTCAAGTCCGCGGAGTTCGTCCCGCCGCCCTCTCTGAACTGCCACCATCCCGCGAGGCCCACATGCAAACCGGAACGGGGGTCAAGGCTGTTCTCGACCTCCCACCCGTCAAACATCCCGTCTCGGTCGGTGTCGGGATTAAGCGGATCGGTGCCGGACAGGAACTCTTGCAAGTTGGCTAGCCCGTCATCGTCAGGGTCGTCTTCATACTCCAAAGGGGATAATCCGTTTGACATTTCAAAGCCGTCATCCAGTCCGTCGCCGTCGGTGTCCGGGTTCAGCGGGTCGGTTCCGATTTGAAACTCCTCAAGGTTGGTCAGACCGTCGCCGTCCGCATCGCCGGCCGCGTCGTCCAGGCCGGGGTTCAGGCCGCGCGCGGCCTCCCAGCCGTCCGGCATGCCGTCGCCGTCTGAATCCCGCGAGAGGTCGAAGGCGAAGAGGGCCTTGACCTGGCCGACGTTGGCGAGCGCGGAGTCGGCGGGCTGCCCGGCCCACGGATAGCCCGTCGCCAGGCCGACCTCCGTGAGGCGGTCATGGAAGGGCGCGGCCGCGTTCTTGAGCTGGCCCAGCGTGACCGCCCGGAAATTGTTCGTCAGGGAGAAGGAGGCGAGCAGGTTCGAGACGGCCGGGCCCGCGCCCCCGGCGGGGGCCAGCCACGCGCCGAGCTCGGCGGCGGCCTGGCGCGCGATCCACTTGACCTGGCCCTGCACGGCGGCGGCG
>Ga0116156_10005902_pt1 | contig 10075 bp, 6 predicted proteins | sample AD_UKC045_MetaG_FD_89891 | JGI IMG/M metagenome (GOLD analysis project Ga0116156, IMG submission 89891) | Active sludge microbial communities of municipal wastewater-treating anaerobic digesters from USA - AD_UKC045_MetaG | ecosystem: Engineered > Bioreactor > Anaerobic > Digestate | place: USA... | reverse complement strand
GATTTCGATGCCTTTCAAGTAATCGTGAACAATGTCGTCGCCCCAGCCGTTCAATTCGAAGCCGGTGGTGGGCAATTCGTCGAAGGTGAAAAAACTGCTGTAAAGCGGATGTTTCTTCGGCAGTTTTTTCAATGCGCCGGCACCGAAGATCGACGTCATCTGGGCTTCGAACGATTTCGCAAACAAGCCGTCGATGTCGTGGTTGCAGTCATCGACGAAAACGAAACCGCCGTTACGCACATAGGCCTCGAAATTGCGGCGTTCGTCGGCGTTGAATTCGACCAGCTTGTGTCCGGCGAGATAACAGAACGGTGCCGTCCGCATTTTCGGGTCGGATAAAGCAATCACGTGTTCTTTCGGATCTACCCGCAGCGTCGTGTAATCGATTAGCGAAGTAATTATATTGGCCGGCATGCGCTGGTCCACATCCCAGTCGCCGGAGTCGTACATCAAACGCGTGAACCAGAAATCATATTCGGGTGCAGCCGCTTTTGCTTCACGCAGCAATAATGGCGATACCGCGATACCGGCAGCGGCCTGGCACATCAGTCGTAGGAATTGCTGGCGATTCATGCGTCCACTTTAAAAAACGGGCGCGGACCTGAAAACAGATCCGCGCCCGACAGTTTGTTGCAAAAACAACAGGCGCACGCGTGCAGCGCGCGCCTGTACATCACACGGCGTCCGACAGCGACGTAAAGGTAAAGTCGCGCAGCTTCATCGGTGGAATCATCATCAGGAACGGCGATTCGTCGTCACCGACGCGAACCGGTTTGCCGAGTTCTTCGACATTGTTCAACATGATTACCGGCGATTCATTGAAGCGGAAATTCTTGATCGGATATTTGATCTCGCCGTTTTCGATATAGAAAGTTCCGTCACGGGTCAGGCCGGTCAGCAGCACGGTTTGCGGATCGACCATGCGGATATACCAGGTGCGCGTGACCAGAATGCCTTTCGCAGTTCCCTTCACGAGGTCCATCGTCGATTTGGTGCCGCCAGACATGATCAGGTTGCCCGGAGAACCCTTGGCTTCCTTGCCTTTTTGCTTGGCCCAGTAACGCGAATATTCCAGATACGAGACTTTGCCTTTATCGATGATCGGCATTTTTTCACGCGGCAAACCTTCGCCATCCCAGGGCATGACCGGCACATCGACATCCCATGGATCGGAGTGAATGCTGACGCGCGGATCGAAAACCTGTTCGCCGATTTTATTGCCGCCGCCTTTCTTGGTCAGGAAGCTGCGGCCTTCGTCGGCCTGGCGGGCATCGAAGCCGAACATCATGAAGGAAATCAGGCCAGCCGATGCGGCAGGCTCCAGAATCACGGTGTATTTGCCGGGTTCGAGTGCCTTGGCGCCGGCGGAACCTTTTGCCTTGCTGATCGCGGTACGAATTTCGACATTGGCATCAAAATCCTTTACCGAGCCGGCATTGCGTGCGACCCAACCCGAGCCGGTACCGTCTTCGGTACGAACGGTGCAGGTGTAATCCAGACTGGTCGATTGCTGATAGGCAAAATTGCCGTTGCTGTTGGCCGAGGCAAAAAAACCGGTGCCGTTCGAAAGAAAACCGGCAGCAATCAATTTGTCGTTCTTGCAGGGCGTGATCGAATCCGCTGCCACCTTCGCTCGATATTCCGGCGTGATGTCGGCAATGCTTTGATCGAAGGTCGGCGTCGCCTTGTAGGTTTGCTTGCCGATCGCCGGCATGAATTCGTCGTTCTCCGGTGCGAGACGCGCCAGTTCTTCAGCGCGACGGACCACGCGTTCCAGCGATTCATCGTCGAATTCATTGATGGTGGCAATGCCGACGCGTTTGCCGAACGCGACTTGTACGCCGAGCTCGCAATCGCTGACGATGCCGCTGGTGGACACATTGTTCAAGGCAAAACGGATATTGCCGTTGATGCCGCCACCGAGCGTGGCGGTACACTCGTCGGCCTTGGAAAGCGCGATCACTTTATCGAGAATCGCTTTGGCTTCTTGTTCGGTATAAATACTCATTATTTAGCTCCAGAATTTCTGACAAGAATTAGGCAATCAGCCGAGCGAACGGGCGGTGCTGATGACATTGATGCCATCGAAACGCGCCGTACTCGAACCATGCGACACAGCCGAGACTTGCCCGGGCTGACCCTTGCCATCGAAGAAGGAGCCGCCGAAGCGGTAATCGCTTTCATCGCAAACGGCGGAACAGGCATTCCAGAATTCCGGCGTACGAATTTGATACGCCACGTCTTCGATCATGCCGGCGATCTTGCCTTCCTTGATTTCATAGAACAGCTGGCCACCGAATTGCGCGTTGTAACGCTGCTGGTCGATCGAGAACGAACCATCGCCGATGATGTAGATGCCTTTTTCGACACCCTTGATCATGTCGGCAACGCTTTTCTTTTCCTTGCCCGGTGCCAGCGACACATTCGCCATGCGCTGGAACTGCACGCTGGACCAGGAATCGGCATAGCAGCAACCGTTCGATTCGGTGCCACCGATAATATGGACTTGGTCGCGAATGGCCTGGTAATTCACCAGCGTGCCGTCCTTGATCAAATCCCAGCGTTTGGTTTTCACGCCTTCATCGTCGTAGGCCACATTGCCAAGCGTATTCGCCTGCACCTTGTCGGCGAAAATCGTGACCTTGTCGCTGCCGTATTTGAATTTGTCTTTCAGCTTGTCGAGCGTGGCAAAACTGGTGCCGGCATAGTTGGCTTCGTAGCCAAGCACGCGGTCGAGTTCGAGCGGATGGCCGACCGATTCGTGAATCGTCAACCAGGTGTGCGAAGGATCCAGCACGAGATCGTACTTGCCCGGTTTCACCGATGGCGCTTTCAGTTTTTGCAGAGCCTGCTTCGCCGCTTCGGTGGCGTCCTCGGTCATGTTGTAGGAATCGTTGTAACCGATCAGGCCGTTTGGCAGGATCAGTTTGCGATTGCCTTCCAGATATTCGTAACCCATACCCATTGGGGCGGATAAGCTGTCGCGGCTGCGGAATTTTCCGCTGGCCTTGTCGATAGCGGTGACCGTGAAGGTAGGCCAGATGCGGTGTACATCCTGATCAATATAGGAGCCGTCGGTCGAGGCAAAATATTTTTGTTCGTTGACGACGAACAGGTTGGAATTGACGAAGTTGGCACCGGCCGCCATCGCGGCGGCGTTCACGCCGAGCAGCAAATCGGCTTTTTCCTTGATCGGCACTTCCATCGCGTTTTTCTTGATCGGGGTAGCCCAGGAAACTTCACCGGCACCTTTGACCGGAGCCAATTGCACGGGCTGGGTTTGCGAGACCGAATTGGCTTTCGCAATCGCAACGGCTTGTTTGGCCGCTTTGGCAATGCCGGCATTACTCAGGTCGCTGGTCGCGGCGAAACCCCAGGTGCCGTTGGCAATCACGCGAATACCCGCGCCGATCGACTCGGTGTTCACGACGTTCTGGACTTTGGTTTCACGGGTGATCACGAACTGGCGCAGGTAGCGACCGATGCGGACATCGCAATACGTGGCACCGGCGCCGGTCGCGGCGTTCAGTGCGATATCGGCCAGCACTTTCTTGCGGCCCACATCCATTTTGGTAAGAAGAACTTCGGCAGCCACCGCATTGCCGAAACCCGGAATCATCAAACCGCTCAGGCCAATGCCCGATACAGCCAAGAAATTGCGTCTATCCATCACATTACTCCACCGGCAGGTCCAAAAGACATGAGCCAACTCATCGCAAAATCACAATGAGACAAGCTTTCGATGTTGCTGCTCGGGCTCTTGCACGTCAAGAGTGACCAATGGCATACAAGCGCGGGAATGACTCGGGTTCCGTGACCGCAAACACTTTTTTCGCAATGCGAAAATTTCAATCGATTCAGCCGGCGGAGGTTTCCACACGATTGCGGCCATTGTTCTTGGCACGATAAAGCGCGGCATCGGCAGCGGCGAGGAGTGGATCGGTGGAATGCGCATTCAGATCGCGGTTGCAGGCGATGCCGATGCTGGTGCTGATGTGGATGCTCTGGTTTTCGAAGATGACGGGTGTGGCTGCGATTACCTGCCTCACTTTTTCGGCAATGGCCATGGCGTCGGCATGGTGGATCTGTTCGAACAGCAGGATGAATTCTTCGCCACCCCAGCGACCGATCGCGGTGTTTGCCGGAAGCGTTGCGGTGAGACGTGCAGCGACTTCGCGCAATACCGCATCGCCGGCAAGGTGGCCGTGCTTGTCGTTGATCTGCTTGAAAAAATCGAGATCGAGCAACTGGATACAAATGCCGCGTCTCTGTTCGGTGCCCTTGGCCAGGCATTGCTCCATTTTTTTTGTCAGCGCATGGCGGTTACCCAAACCGGTCAATGCATCGGTATGGGCAACGCGTTCGAGTGCAGCGGAACTGTCGATCAGACTGGTATGCATCTTGGCGAGTTTGTCGCGACTTGCACTGATTTCCGCTTCGCTGCGCTTGACGCTGAGGTAGCGCCAGTAAAGCAAGCCGGCGATCACCAGCAACACGGCCAGGCCGGCAATCAGGGCCATGCCGAGTAAGCGCTGTCGACTCAGGGTCAGGGCTTGCACGGCGTTGTCACGTTCAAGCATCGCGCGCTCGGCTTCGCTGCGTTCGCGTTCGAGCTTGCCTTCAAGTGCGGAAATTTTGCGAGCCGCCATGTCGATCGACAAGGCTTTGTCCAGCGCCTGGTGTTCCTTTCGCGTGATATAGGCACTGGCAGCATCGCCGACTTTCAATTGTTGTTCGGCGAGCAGATCCAGCACCGCACGTTCGAGAATCCGGTCGCCGATTTTGCGGACATTGACCAGGGTGTTCTGCGCTTCCTTCAATGCTTTTTCCGATTGCCCGCGAGCCGCCGATACTTTGGCCTGCGTGAAGAGCAGCAGCGTCTGGTCGCGAATGGCGACATCGTTGAAAGACTCGAAACCGAGTTTGGTCCAGTAATCGGCATCATCGATTTTGCCCTGTGCCAATTTCAGTTCGGCCATTCGGGCATAAGAGTTCACGCGGTTCGGCGGACTGCCCGACAACTTGGAAAGTTTGACCGCCTGCTGCGCGTGGTATTCGGCTTCCGACATGCGATCAAGCAGCGTAAGCGATTTCGATAATTCGCCATGCAGCGTAATGGCTTCTCGCACATTGCGTTCCTCGACATATGCCAAGCCTTCCAGCAGGGATTGGCTGCCAAGCTCTTCATCGTCGAGGTTTCGGTAAAGCACGCCGAGCATGCGCAGGCCGCGTGCGGTTTCGGCACGGTCGCCGGCTTTGCGGGAGAGCTCGAGTGCTTCGGTATGTGCCACGACGGCATCGGAAAATTTGCCGGTGCGGCCGTGGATCACGCCGATCGAATTCAGTTCGCGGGCCATGTTGGCAGGATCTTTCAGCTTCCGGTAAATGCCCAGCGATTGCCGGAAATAATCGAGTGAGCTGTCGAAATGCCCCAGCTTGCGCTCCAGTACGCCGCGTTGATCCAGCCACTGCGCCTGCCATTCGGGTCTTGCGCCTCCGCCGGCATCAACCATGGCTTTCATTTCTTTCAGTACGGCATCGGTTTCATCCGAACGGCCGCGATTGACCAGAATCGTGCTGCGAGCATTCAAGCTCAGGAATTTCAGGTCATCGAGCTTGAGATTTTCTGCTTCGTTGTAGGCCTGTGTCAGCATGGCCAGGGCGGCATCGGCATTTTCCAGATCGTTTTCGAATTCGGCCAGTGCGAGAGCGGCCCAGGCCCTGTGCTTAGGATCTTTCACCGTGTTGCGCAGTTTGATGGCCTGCAATCTCAGGTCGGCCGCTGATCGGGCTTGGCTGGCGCGCAAGGCTGCAATGTCGGCGGGTTCGGTTGTGGGTGTTGTCGCGAATGCAGGCGCAGGCAATAAATTGAGCAGCAGCAAACCGAAACACAAACACAACGTCCGTATCAGGGCTGCCTTTCCAGAGCCGATAAGAAAGCGTGTTTTCATGGCACCCCATACTGACAACGGAAGTCCGCTGTGCTGACGAACATAATGCCACAGCCCTTGTTTGCATCAAGTATTGACTGGCTTTTTGTCACGACTGTTTACATTGATGTCGCGCAGTAAAAATGGCGGGAGATTGCGATGTTGGATGCATCGGTTTCTCACGCCATTTTTTGTGATATAAATCTCCATAACCGATCGAGCGGTCATGGAGATTGATTTGTAGTATTACGGGAATTGCAGCGGTGGAACGATCGTTGCCGGAATGCCGACGGAAGTCGAAGTAATCGCCGTTACTGGCCAGCCAGTACCGCCGGTGGAAGCAGAGCAACCAGTGGTCACGTTATCAATCGATGCTGCCGTAATGCCAGAGCCTGCGACGGATTCGAAATTACTGTTGGACGTCGTGATCTTATAAAACTGGCCTGACGTGGAACGAAAAATGATCTTGCCGTAGGTGATAGAGCCCACGCTGCCATTCAGTACTGCAGTGCCGGTGCAGCTCGCGCCGGAATACCAGGTTTGCCGGTTGCTAACCGTGCCATTCCACAGAAGGTTGTACTGATATCCCTGGGAATTGAGTACCGTAACGCCGGTGGTATTGACCGCCAGCAAAAGACCCAGCACGACGCCGTTGGCATCTCGAACCGTAGGGCCAGAGCCTGAGGGCCCGGCCGGTCCGGTTGCTCCGGTAGCGCCAGTCGGACCCGCTGGACCCGCCGGTCCAGCCGGACCAGCGGCACCAACCGTGCCGGGAGTGCCTTGCGGACCAGGGGCGCCGGTAGGGCCCGCCGGTCCAGCGGGACCCGTCGCACCGGCTGGCCCGATATTACCGGTTAAGCCGGTAGGGCCTTGTGGGCCAGAAGCTCCCGTCGGTCCTTGCGGTCCGGCAGGACCCGTTGCTCCGGTCGGACCGGTCGCACCCGTAGCACCGGGAAGCCCGGGCGCTCCCTGTGGACCAGGGATGCCGGGAGCACCCATCGGACCGGGCGCTCCTGCGGGACCTGTAGCACCCGCAGGGCCAACAGGGCCTTGCGGACCCGCTGCGCCAGCCGCTCCGGCCGGCCCAGCAGGGCCAACGCCACCCAGCGTCAGGTTGTATCGGGTGTCGTAATAACGAGCGAGCGGCGGATAGTTGGTGGATACGGTAAGTGCGTAATCACCGGCGGGCGGCAGGCCGCCAGGGAAAGTACAGACAATGACGGAAGTGCTGCTGCCCTGCGCACAGAAATTCTTGATGTCGCCGGGCATGCCGGCTTCACCCAGGGTGATTTTTACGGTGGAGTTGCGAAGCAATGCCGCGCCGGAAATGAAGAATCGATTGTTCGGGTTGTCCACGAAAACAGCATCGATGCGCGGAACTTCCTGCGCCAGGACCGACGATGCCGCCAGTAGAAAAAATGTGCCTGCAACGCCCGCGCTGACACGGCGGACGTGTTTTTCAAGATTATTCATGATGAGCCCCTGTGACTGTGCCGATAGAAAAGCGAATCCTATATAAGGAACGCCGACAGCCCAAAGTCCTGAGCCGCATCGAATCATGTCAGCAAGTTGGAATGTTCACCAGTGCGCTAGCGCACATAGACGAACCGGGGAATGTTTACGGGATTGGCCGTCCTGTTTCGTTGCGTAAATCCGTTCCGAACTTGACAGAGCAAATGCCCTTCTGTAATTTCTATACAGAACGTTTTGTACAGTTATGGCCATGACCCGACCTCCCGCCTCCAAAGAAAAAGTACTTCAGGCCGCCGAGCGCATTGTTCAGCGGCAAGGTGCCGGCAGCCTGACCTATGACCAGCTGGTCAAGGAAAGCGGCGTCACCCGGGGTGGCATTACCTATCATTTTCCAACCAAGGACCTGCTGTTGCGGGCCCTGATGGAGCGGGACATGGCGCAATGGGATGCCATGGAAAAATCACTGCGACCGCGTCTGGACAACGAGGAAGCCGCCGATCTGATCGGCAGCCTGCGAGCCATGACCCGGACCTGCGATGAGCAAAGGCGTTTTGTTGCCGGCATGCTGAGTGCCGTTACGCATGATCAGGAATTGCTCGAACCGGTTCGCGAAATGAATCGCCAGCGCTACGGCAGCCAGAAAGGCACGCCAAAAGAAATCAATATCATGATTCTGGAACTCGCCTCTGCCGGTTTGTTCTGGCAAGACATCACCCGCTGCCATGTGATGCCCGAAGCGATGCGTAAAAAAGTGATTGCACGGATCGAAGCGCTCGCCAAGGAATGGACGGAATGAGTGCGGGGAATGAGGGGCAATGTTCGATCCGGATGCTTCCGGACACAAAAACACATTCGGCAAGGCCGGCCGTGGTCGGTACAACAAGCTGTAACAAATAATCCACACACTCCCGCGCACGCGGGAATTCTTTTTTGAACTTTGGGGCTGGGTATGCGCAAGACTAAATTATCAATCGGTTTGACGGTGTCATTTTTAAGCGCGGCGTTATTGGCGGGCTGCAGCGGCGGTGCCCAGCAGCAACCGCCACCGCCACAGGTCAATGTGGCCCAGGTCGTGCAGAAAAAAGTGCAACTCTGGGACGAATTCAGTGGCCGCATCGAAGCGATTGATACCGTCGAATTACGGCCACGGGTTTCCGGTTATCTTGCCGCCGTGCACTTCCATGAAGGCAGCGAAGTCAAACGCGGCCAGCTGCTTTTCTCGATCGATGACCGCGAATATCGCGCCGCCGTGGACAGCGCAAGAGCCAATGTGGCGCGTGCCCAGAGTCGCGTGGCACTGGCCCGCACCGAACTTGCTCGTAGCGAACGGCTGATCAAGGAACAGGCGACATCGCAAGGCGAACTCGATCAGCGTCGTGGCGAACTTCAGCAGGCACAGGCAGACCTGAGTTCGATGCAAGCCGCCGTTACTCAAGCCGAATTGAATTTGAGTTTCACCAGGATCACTTCGCCGATCAATGGCCGCATCGGCGCGGCATTGGTGAAACCGGGCAATCTGGTGTCTCCCGGCACCAGTTTGCTATCTACCGTGGTCACGATGGATCCGATCTACGTCACCTTCGAAGGCGACGAACAGGTGTATCTGAAACACCAGGCCATGTCGCAGAACGGACAGCGGAAAAGTTCGCGTGATGCCCGCAATCCGGTGCAGGTCGGCTTGGCCAATGAAACCGGTTATCCGCACAAGGGCGAGATGGTTTTTGTCGACAATCAGCTGAACGCCGGCACCGGCACCATTCGCGCGAAAGCGGAATTGCGAAATACCGATGACGTTTTCACGCCTGGCCTGTTTGCGCGTGTACGTCTGCTCGGTAGCGGCGAACAAACCGTATTGCTGATTCACGAAATGGCGGTATCGACCGACCAGGACCGCAAATTCGTTTATGTGCTCGGCGATAAAAACGCGACCGTTCGCAAGGATGTCGTACTGGGTGAAAGCGTCGATGGTTTGCGTGTGGTGAAAAAAGGTCTCGATCCCAAAGACATCGTGGTCGTGAACGGCGTGCGGAAAATTTTCTATCCCGGTGCGCCGGTTGCTCCGATCACCGTGCCGATGGACAAGCCTGACCAGGCACCGCCTGCGCCTGCCAATCCTGCTGCCGCAAAAGCCGGAAAATAATCATGAGCAAAGAACACCACATGGATGCGTCCAAGTTTTTCATCGACCGCCCGATTTTTGCGGCGGTTTTATCCATCCTGATTTTCACGGCCGGGCTTATCGCGATTCCGCAATTGCCGATCAGCGAATATCCCGATGTCGTGCCGCCGTCGGTGCAGGTTACCGCCTTGTATCCCGGTGCCGATCCGAAAACCATTTCCGAAACGGTGGCCGCACCGATTGAAGAAGCGGTCAACGGCGTCGAGAACATGACCTACATGAAATCGGCTGCCGGTTCCGACGGCACGATGAGTTTGACCGTTACCTTCAAGCAGGGCACGGATATCGACCAGGCTGCCGTACGCGTGCAAAACCGCGTGCAGCAGGCCTTGCCGCGTTTGCCGGAAACCGTGCGTGCACTCGGCGTCACCACGGCGAAAAGTTCGCCGAACATCACGATGGTCGTGCACCTGACCTCGCCGAACAAAACCTACGACTCGCTCTATCTTTCCAACTTCGCGAACTTGCGGGTGAAAGATGATCTGGCGCGTCT
>Ga0116156_10005901_pt1 | contig 10075 bp, 9 predicted proteins | sample AD_UKC045_MetaG_FD_89891 | JGI IMG/M metagenome (GOLD analysis project Ga0116156, IMG submission 89891) | Active sludge microbial communities of municipal wastewater-treating anaerobic digesters from USA - AD_UKC045_MetaG | ecosystem: Engineered > Bioreactor > Anaerobic > Digestate | place: USA... | reverse complement strand
TGTTCGGGGGCGGGGTAGTGGACGTATTAATCTTGGGGGGCGTGGGGGCGGTGGTGCCGGGTTCGTTCGGCACGTCTAAACGACGGCCGCAGTTATTACAGTATTTTTGTCCGTTTTCCACCGGCTGATGGCATTGAGGGCATTTCATAATTTTTTGTTAAAAATATTTAAGATTTATTGAGCTTAAATTAAATTTACCAATAAAAAAGTTTAAAGGCAAACAAAAAATCCCGAATGGTATCGGGATTTTTTTATCTTAACTGATAAACGTTAAAGCATTGCCCATTTGGTCACCGCGACCGGTACGACCGATGCGATGAATATAGTCATCATAGTTAGCCGGTAAATCATAGTTGATAACATGGCTGACATTAGGAATATCCAAACCGCGCGCCGCCACGTCCGTTGCCACTAAAATTGTGGTGCGATTGCTCTTAAACAAATGCAAAGACATTTGTCGTTTGTTCTGATTCTTGTTGCCGTGAATGGCATCAGCTTTAAAACCTTTTTTAACTAAGGAAACAGATAATTTTTCCACGCCGAATTTGGTTCGCCCGAAAATTAAAACCTTGGAAAATTCCGGTTTCTTTAAGATTTCATGCAAGACAGCCAATTTTTCATCTTCGTGTTTAACGCGAATGACGTTTTGTTCAATATTTTTTGAAGTGTCACCGGTTTTGACGGAAATACTGATCGGGTTGGTCAAGAAAGTTTGAATCAATTTGGTGACCTCTTTATTGGTGGTAGCGGAGAAGAATAAAGTTTGACGATTTTTAGGCATCTTTTCCATGATAAATTTCATGTCATTGACAAAGCCCATATCCAACATGCGATCCGCTTCGTCCAAAACAATCGTGGAGAATCGAGCGGGATTCAATTCGCGGCGGTTAATCAAATCTTTTAAACGACCGGGCGTGCCAATCACAAAATTGTGTTGACGACGCAAGTCGGAAATTTGTCGGTAAATGGACATACCACCCACGCAACAAACGGAAAAGATTTTTAAAGCCCCGCGGAAATCAAATAATTCTTGATTGATTTGTCCGGCTAATTCACGAGTCGGCACGATAATTAAAATGTTTTCTTGCGGATTCATCAATACTTTATTAAGCAATGGAATCAAGAAAGCGGCGGTTTTGCCGGTGCCGGTGTTGGCGATGCCGACAATGTCATGGCCTTTCAAAATCATCGGGATACTTTCATCCTGAATCGGAGTAGGAGTGACATAGCCTTTGGCGGCGATGTTATTTTTTAATTGTTCATCAATCGCAAAATCGGCAAACGCGTTTTTGGAACGATATGCTTCGGCTTTCGCGACCGGTTCGGCTTTACGAACAAACAAAGCCGGATTAATTTTTTGATCAGTAAAACGACCACCACGTCCGGAGCTTTGTCGGGAGGGGCGGCGATTATCAGATCGAGAGTCTCGGCTATCATCAGAACGACGATGGCGAGAAGCGGAGTTTTCAAAACGGGAACTTCGCTTGAAGTTTCTTTTAAACATAAATATTACGCTTAATTTTTTAGCTTTAAAGTATATATAGGCCACTCGGCCCTTCATAAAATTCCATTGAAGCTAAAAATAAAGCCTAATATTAAGAAATTGAAAGAAATCAAAATTTCCTAAATGGAAGTAGATGAGAGTTACTTTAAGTGTTGAGTATTACAGAAAAGGCGGGAGATGTCAAGAGTGTGGCTAAATTTTTTCAATAATAGTACGGTATTGTTGGGTTTTTCCCCAACATAATCTGAGAAAATCTTCAAAAGAGTAGTTTGACTTTAGATGTTTTTGATATAAATTTTCAAAATAGGGAATAAGCTTTTTGCCACCGATTTTAATATTTTGAAATTCTTTATATCCGGCAGAATAGGTTTTGGCCATTTTCTGAATTTGGGGATGATTATTTAAAATAATCGGTGCTAGAATTTCACTTAATTTCCAAACCAAATAAGGTGAATCTAATTCTTTTCGTTTGGTTTTGGGAAAAATTTCCATCCATTTTTTAAAATGTAGAAAGTGCATGATTTCATGCATGGCGATTTTTCGCATTTGTTCCGGTTTGTCATATCTAACGTTAAATGACCATTTATCTAGAAAACGTGGGCAAATTGGAACAATAGACACATAAGCGCGGATAGTTTTTATCTTTTTAGGATAATCGGTTTCAAAATGTTGAGATAGAATTTCAAAATATTTAGGACCAATTTTGTCCCAATCTTTTTGAAAATTATTAACATTGTTTAATAGTTCTTTTTTGTTTTTATTTATAAAATTTTTAGCATATTTATTGCATTTTTTTAGAAATTCATTTTTATCTTTTATATCTTTTGTTATTTCTTCCAGTTCAGGATGTCGTTTGTAAATTCTTTGGCTCCAATCCCAACCAGTTGGCCGTGGCTGGCAAAAATTATTAAGCATTTGCCCTTCTTTTTTTATGGTTGGCAGTTGAAATTTTATTTTGGGGAGCATATTTGAAAATTAGTATTTGAATATTTTAAATTTATCATTAAATAGGAAAAACGACAATTATAGTTTTGGATAAACGAAAAAACACTCATTTCTAAGTGTTTTTTCAATGGGGTGGCTATCGGGAATCGAACCCGAATTGCTGGTGCCACAAACCAGAGTAATAACCGTTATACCATAGCCACCATAAATAGGAACCGGCGATCGCGACAGGATTTGAACCTGTGACCCACAGCTTAGAAGGCTGTTGCTCTATCCAGCTGAGCTACGCGATCTCGTAGCTCGCAAAAAACTGTTAATAATATAGCAATTGCGCTTTGAAAAGTCAATCTTTTTTTGACAATCACAATCGCTTTTTATACAATAGATAAATGTATTTTTCGCTTATTTTAAATTTTAAACATATAAAAAGTTATGGCAGAGCATAATCAAACGGTGGAGCGCGAAGCGGCAGTTTTGAAATTTTGGCAGGAAAAACAGATTTTTGAGAAATCTTTGAGTAAAAATGCCCCGAAAGGCGAGTATGTTTTTTATGATGGTCCGCCCTTTGCCACGGGCGTGCCGCATTATGGTCATTTGGTCGGTTCTATCATGAAAGATTTGGTGCCGCGTTATTGGACCATGAAAGGTTACCACGTCGGCCGCGTGTGGGGTTGGGATTGTCATGGTTTACCGATTGAAAATATCGTGGAAAAGGAAATGAAATTGGGCAGCAAAGCCGATATTGAAAAAATGGGAGTTGCTAATTTTTGCGAAAGTTGCCGCGCCAACGTTCAAACCTATGTTGATGATTGGAAGAAAATCATTCCGCGCGTCGGGCGTTGGGTGGATATGGAAAATGCCTACAAAACCATGGATGTGAATTTTATGGAAAGCATTTGGTGGGTTTTTAAAACTTTGTGGGATAAGGGGTTGATTTATGAAGGTCACAAGAGCATGCATATTTGTCCGCGTTGTGAAACCACTTTATCCAATTTTGAGGTTAATCAGAATTATCAGGATGTGGAAGATTTGAGTGTCATTGCCAAGTTCAAATTGCTTGATGAAGAAAATACTTATGTTTTGGCTTGGACCACCACGCCCTGGACTTTGCCGGGCAACGTCGCTTTGGCAGTTGGGGCGAATTTGACTTACGTTAAAGTTAAAATTAATGATGAATATTTGATTTTAGCCGCCGAAACTTTGGAAAGTGTTTTAGCTGATCAAAAGTATGATAAAGTTGATGCTTTTAGTGGCGAGAAATTGCTTGGTAAAAAATATCAACCATTGTTTGATTATTTTGTAAATAAACCGGAAATTGGCGGTCGTCCCATTAAGAATTGGGAAAATGCTTATACTGTGCAAGCGGCGGATTTTGTCACCACCACGGACGGTACCGGTGTCGTGCACATCGCGCCGGCTTTTGGTGAAGACGATTTGAATTTGAGCAAAGCCAAAAATTTGCCATTGATTCAACATGTTTTGATGAACGGCACAATCATTCCGGAAGTGACGGATTTCGCCGGTGAGAGCGTCAAAAAAGCTGAAGATCCGCAAGCCATGGATAAAAAAATTATTGAATATTTGCAAGCGAAAAATTTAGTGTTTAAAGTTTTGCCTTATCAACATAGTTATCCGTTTTGCTGGCGTTGTGAAACTCCTTTGTTAAATTATGCCACCAGCTCGTGGTTTGTGGATGTTCCGAAATTCCGCGATCAATTGATTGCTAATAATCAAAAAGTGCGTTGGGTGCCTGATCATTTCAAGCACGGCCGTTTTGGAAAATGGTTGGAGGGTGTGCGTGAATGGTCAATTTCTCGCGATCGTTATTGGGGCAATCCATTGCCGGTTTGGCGTTGTGACGCTTGTAAAACCGTGCAGGTTTTGGGTTCAAAATCAGAATTGGAGCAGCGTAGCGGTCAAACGGTCACTGATTTACATAAGCATAAAATTGATGATTTGACTTGGACTTGTTCCTGCGGCGGACATTATCATCGCGTGCCGGAAGTTTTGGATTGTTGGTTTGAGAGTGGCGCCATGCCTTACGCGCAAGTGCATTATCCTTTTGAAAATAAAGAATTGTTTGAAAAAACTTTTCCGGCGCAGTTCATTGCCGAAGGGCAGGATCAAACGCGCGGTTGGTTTTATACTTTGATGGTTTTATCCACTGCTTTGTTTGATAAACCGGCTTTTGAAAATGTCGTGGTGAACGGCATTGTTTTGGCGGAAGACGGACGCAAGATGAGCAAACGCTTGAAAAATTACCCTGACGTATCGGAAATTTTGGATAAATATGGCGCTGATGCTTTGCGTTTGTATTTGATGACTTCGCCGATTATCCGCGCTGAAGATTTGTGTTTCAGTGAAGCGGGGGTAGCGGAAATGTCGCGCAAAGCCTTGATGATTTTGTCTAACGTCCATTCTTTCTATAAAATGTATGCGCCTGAACAAGTGAGTGAATTACGAAAAGAGCAATTGAATAATATCCTTGATCAATGGATTGTTGCCAAATTAAATAAGAGCATTGTTGATGTCAGCAAGTTTTTGGATGAGTATGAGTTGGCGGCTGCCGGGCGAGTGATTTTGGAATTGATTGATGAACTTTCCACTTGGTATGTGCGTCGCAGTCGCGATCGTTTTAAATCCGAAGATGTGGAAGATAAAAATAATGCCTTGGCGGTTTTGCGTTATGTTTTGTTGCAATTGTCAAAGTTGATGGCGCCTTACGCCCCGTTCATCGCGGAGACTATTTACTTGGATTTGCGTGCCACCGACGCCCCGGAATCCGTGCATTTGTGTGATTGGCCGAGCGTTGAATTTGCGGTGGATGCGACTGTCTTGGAAAAAATGACCGAAGTGCGCGTGATCGTGGAGGCGGGTTTGGCCTTACGCGCCGCTCGTAATGTGAAAATTCGTCAGGCTTTGGGCCAAGCGACTATCAAAGTGGATTTGCCAACACAGTATTTGGAAATTTTAAAAGATGAATTGAATTTGAAAGAAATTAATATTGCCGCTGATTTTCCAAGTGGTGGTGAGTGGCAAGCCGGTGAAGTAATCGCCATTGATTTCGCCATGACCGACGCTTTGTTGTTGGATGGCACAGCGCGTGAGTTGGTGCGTTTTATCAATATGGAAAGAAAGAACGCCGGTTTTACCATCAACGATGAAGCCAAAGTTTCTTATTATTGTGAGTCTGATTTGATCAAGCACGCTATCAATGAAATGACTGATTATCTTCGTAAAAATACTCGTACTCAAGAATTTGTTTTTGACGCCGCGGTGAAAGACCAAGTCAAAGCGATTAAAGTTAATGGAGAAGAGTTTTGGTTGGTGGTGGAGAAGGGTTAGGGGAGTGTCATCCTGGAAAAAATTTTATTTTATAAAATTTTTATCCAGGATCTCGCCTATAGTATGAACGTTCATACCGTGGGCCTCGGCTGATAGATCAGACAATTACTAATTCACGTGCTTGGGTAGGTTGTCTGATTAATTGATAGACTGTGATATTCGGAAGGGCGAATTGTCATTCGCCCCTACACAAGAGACGTGAAAATATTATGCAAAAAATTTTAGAATATAGCACAATCATGGTAATTAATCTCTCCCGTAGGGGCGAATGACAATTCGCCCTTTTCCCCGTTGTTGAAATATTTTTCGTTTTTTGCAATGGCGTTCGTGGATTTTTATTCCCCATTCCCCAAAAATATGTTATTATAAAAACAATTCAATGTGGATTTTTTTTTAATAAATAAAAACAATTTTATGAAGGGTAAAATTTTCTGGTTAGTTTTGTTGATGTTTGTGGCTTTCTTGGGAGGGGCCTTTTATTTTATGGGCAAAAGTGATGATGGTTGGCAGTGCCCACAAGTTAGCGGCGTTAAGATTATGCCTAAACAAGCAGTGGATGAAGTAATTGAAGTTAGTAATAAGATTTATAACGGTGATGGTTTTACTTTTGAATATTCACCCGATTATATTTTGGAGAATAATACTTTGTGGACCACAGAGGGTTATAGAGTGATGACAACTGCTGTGCCGGAGTGCGAAACTTGTTATTTGGGTGGTATTAGTATTGGTTATAAAAATGATGTTGATTTTACATTGGGCTTAGGTGGCGAAACATTGGAGCAAGTAGGTATGGTTTTTGGGGCCTCCAAAATTTATGGTAGTAGTCTTCTTAATATGAATGGAAATTCCGATTATAATTATGGTTATTTGATTATGACTGATAAATTTGACAGTTTGGTTTATTATGTCCAATCAGATAAACAAGTGGTATTTTTTCAAATTCATGGTAACGTAGATTTAGTTGGTCGCGATTCAGAATTACGTGCTTTGTTGAAAACTGTAAAATTTGAATAATGATTTGTATTTAATAAAAAACGCCCTGATTTTTATCAGGGTGTTTTTTTATTATGTTCACGTGGGGTGCTTGTCATCCTGGAAAATTTTGAACGTAGTGAAAAATTTATCCAGGATGACAAGCAAAGTTCAAGATTTTAATTGCAACCACTTATAAGCCGAGTTCGCGGCGATAGAGCCTTCGCCCACGGCCGTGGCGATTTGTTTGAAATAATTTGATCCGTCGGTAACATCGCCGGCGGCAAAAACGCCATCAATATTGGTGCGCATATCCGGCGCGACTTTGATGTGTCCTTGTTCGTCGCGTGCCAAATCAAAATTCATGGTGAAATCAACCACCGGTTTGTGCCCGATGGACACGAAAATTCCATTTACCGGCAATTCACTACCATCGGCTAAAATCAGTTTTTCCACTTTATTTTGACCGGTAATTTCTTTGACGCTGGTGTTAAACATTACTTTGATGTTAGGCGTTTTATTCACCCAGTCCACCCAAACCATTTCACCGACGAATTTATCACCACGCACCAACAGATAAACTTGTTTGGCAATTTTCGCCAAGTGTAGCGCGGCGGTTAAAGCGACATTGCCGCCCCCCACGACTGCCACTTCCAAATTACGATAAAAGAAAGCGTCGCAAGTGGCGCAATAAGCTACGCCCTTACCGCGAAACTCGTGTTCACCTGGAACATTGAGTTTGCTGTGTGTCGTACCGGTGGAGATGAGCACGCTTTTTGCCAAGATCGTTTCGTTTGGTTCAATAGTAATTTCAAAGTTGCCGTCATCTTTTTTATCAATATTTTTCACTTTGGCAATTTTTTGCGTTGCGCCCAAAGATTCAAAGGCGTGGTTTTGCATTTTTTGCATCAGCTCCATGCCGCTGATTTCCGGATGAGAAGGGAAGTTACCGACTTCGGTCGCGCCAAAAGCCATGCCGCCCATCAAATCGGCAATCACCACGTTATTGACTTTGTAGCGACTGGCATAAACCGAGGCGGTTAGGCCGGCCGGCCCACCGCCGACAATCGCCAAGTCAAAGATTTCTTGCTCACTCATAATATTTTGATTTTAAATTAGTTTAGCACCAACCACGATTTTTCATCGCTTCGGTGATTCGTTGCAAAGCCACGACATAGGCGGCCATGCGTAAATCCAAATTCTTTTCTTCCTTCACCGCCCACATTCCCTTGAAAGCGTTATCCATGATTTTTTCAAGTTTTTCCAAAACTTCTTTTTCTTCCCAGTAATAATTCATGCTGTTTTGCACTTGTTCCAAATAGCTGGTGGCGACACCGCCGGCATTGGCCAAAATATCCGGCACAATGATGATATTTTTATTTAATAAAGTTTTCTCAGCGTCCGCGGTGATTGGTCCGTTGGCCAATTCCAAAATATATTTGACTTGAATTTTATCGGCATTTTTTTCGGTGATGACATCATTTAACGCAGCCGGAATCAACACATCAACCGGTAATTCCAAAATTTCATCATTGCTGATTTTCTTTTCCGCCTTGTCATAAGTGGCCACGGTTTTGTTGTCTTTTTTGTAATGATTCAATTCATCAACATTAAATCCTTGAGAATTGTAAACTCCACCTTGAGAATCGCTGACCGCCACGATGGAGTAGCCGTTGTCTGATAAGATTTTCGCCAATTCGGCGCCGGCATTGCCGAAACCTTGAATGGCAACGGTCGTACCTTTTGCATCTTTATTCAAAATTTTCATTAAACTGCGCAAGACGTAAAATCCCCCTTGAGCGGTGGCGTAACCGCGCGCTTTTGATCCGCCGTTGATAATCGGTTTACCGGTAATCACGCCCGGATCGTATTGCCCATTGGTTAATTTGATATATTCGTCCATCATCCAAGCCATGATTTGCGGAGTGGTGTAGACATCCGGCGCCGGCACGTCTTCTTTCGGGCCGATATATTTATACAATTTTTGAATATAGCCGCGTGACAATTTTTCCAATTCGCTTTCTGATAATTCTTTTGGATTGACGATGACGCCGCCCTTACCGCCGCCCAGTGGTAAATTGACGACCGCGCACTTTAAGCTCATCCACATCGATAAAGATTGCACTTCGTCTTTGTCCACTTCATGGTGGTAGCGGATGCCACCCTTATAGGGACCAAGGGCACTGTTGTACTGGCTGCGATAACCGGTGAACACTTTAATTGATCCGTCATCCATTTTTACCGGAATGGAAAATTCCAAAACGCGTTCCGGCGCTTGCAACAAAGCGCGAGTGTTCGGGTGAACGTTTAAAATATCCAAAGCTTTATTTAATTGTCCCAAAGCGTTTGTCCAAGTGCTCATATATTTTTGAATTTAAAATTTTAATTATAAGCCCAATAACTCGTCAATTTTTTCTTGATTAAAGCCGATGATAATACTGTCATCAATCCAGATTTGCGGTACGCCTTGTTGGCCGGAAGCTTGCACCATGGTCATGGCCGCTTCGTAATCGGTGGAGACGTCAATATCTTGAAAATCCACATTTTTGGATTTCAAATAAGCTTTAACGCGATGGCACCAAGGACAAGCCTGCGTGCCGTAAACTTTTACAGTCGCCATATTGTTAATTTGTTTAGTGATTTATAAATACTTTTGCAATAATTCTTTCAAGCTTTCAACATTGCTCATGCCGGAAATTTCTTCCACGATTTCGCCGTTTTTGAAAATTTTTAAATTGGGAATACTCATGATTTGGTATTCGCTGGCTTTGTCCAAATTTTCATCAACATTGATTTTGGCAATGACGGCGGCGTTGCCCATTTCTTCGGCTAAATTGTCCAAAATCGGACTCATCATTTGGCAGGGACCACACCACGGGGCGTAAAAATCCACCAAAACCGGTTGGGTGTGAGACGGACTGATGACATTCTCTTGAAAGTCAGTGTCGGTAACAGTAATAGTTGGCATAGTTTTTTCTTTTATGGTTTAAAAATTAGTTTTAATATTTCATCGCGATCTTTATCGTTGCTCAGAAAGCATTGATTAAGATGCAGTTTCAGGAAATCTTCCGAGGCGCCGTTGAGCGACTGTTTTACTGATTTTATTTGATTGAAAATTTCCGTGCAAGTCTTGTTTTCTTCTATCATTCGGTTTATTCCTTCAATTTGTCCTTTGATGCGATTGAAGCGAGTTATTAAAGCTTGTTTCTTTTTCGGATCAGGTAGCGGGCAGGATTTTTTAGGCATATTCATCAAAATTATTTTTTAGGTTTTATTATCGTAGCATAGGGGTGGGGGGTATGTCAAATG
>Ga0116156_10005900_pt1 | contig 10076 bp, 11 predicted proteins | sample AD_UKC045_MetaG_FD_89891 | JGI IMG/M metagenome (GOLD analysis project Ga0116156, IMG submission 89891) | Active sludge microbial communities of municipal wastewater-treating anaerobic digesters from USA - AD_UKC045_MetaG | ecosystem: Engineered > Bioreactor > Anaerobic > Digestate | place: USA... | reverse complement strand
GGAGATAATAGAGCATCAATTATTGCATGGACTGGTAATTTCAATAAACAAAAGTTATGTTTCAACTGTCACATGGATGTTGTTCCGTACGTTGAAAATTATAATTTTGATAAGGATGATTATATTTGCGCACCAGGTGCAGTGGATACAAAGAAAGATATTGGTCCACAACTTGCAGTTGTTAAAGAAATGAAAGATATTCCTGACGGTTTAGTTTTAGCATATGATGCAGATGAAGAATATAAAAACATTGGTATTAAGGCGTTACACAAATACATAACCGCACAACAAGTGGTTATTAATGAACCAACTAACATGCAAGTTCATTTAGGTGCAAATGGTTGGACACAAGTGGACGTTAAAACCCATGGTGAACAGTGCCACTCAAACAATTCAAGTGAATTGAACGCACCTGAAAAGTTAATTCATTTAATGAACAAAATCAAGAATGAAGGGTTCAAAGCGGAAGATGAAATTTTTGGTAAATCAAAAATTGCAATGCAACATTTCACAACAGGTACTAAGGAGCACATTAGAGTTGAGGAAACTGCGAATTTCTTTTTCACTATTGCGCACAATAGAAATTATGATACTCGTGAAGCAATAAATAAAGAAATGGACAGGTTAATTTTAGAACTCGGTTATGAAGGCATTGATTATGAAATTACTGATTATGATACTTCTGTGTATAACCCAAATTCTAAATTAGGGGAATACATGATGAAGAGATTTAATTTACAGAAAGGTATATTTTTCGGTTGGTGCAACTCGCACATGTTTAAGGATAGGGACTATGTAATTTTCGGTATGGGTGACCCTCTATTATGTCACACTAATTATGAATGTGTTCCTAAAATTCAAATTGACCAATCAAAAGAAATATATGAAAAAATGATATTGGATTTATTAAAAGAATAATTTTTCTTTTTTTATTAAATTATAAGGGAATTAAAAAATTAATAATTATTTGAAACGAATACTGGGGCGCCGTCCATGAAGTAATTGCCTACACAGAACGCTCTACCTTCATTTACCATTCTTGACCGCAAATATTCTAACCTTGAAGCTCTCGCATCAAAAAGTTCATGGCTTTGTAATTGCTTTAAAATTTCCTCTGCTGGAATTTTATGTTCCATTAAATAATCAACGTATGCTGCAAAATCATATTCTTTTTTTTCAATAATTTCGTTGAAAAAGTTAAGATGTTTTTTGTAAATGTTTTGTAATTCTTTTTCAAGGATTTGGTTTGCACGGACAATTAAGTATAACAATTGTTGATTATTTCTTGTATCTTCAATTATTGATTCGGAAAGGGTTTTGAAAACCCCATTACCTACTCTGCTTGGGTCAGTGTAACACCCTAACATTTCCCATCCATCTAACTTAGCTAAATTTAAATCACCTTTTTTATCTGAAGGTTTAAAACTTGGAATGTAAATTGCTGAACTGCTCCATAAAAATGACATGCCCCAAATTTCATTATTTTTTATTGCAATGTAAGGTATTAAATCCCCTCTTAAGATATCACTATTAAATATATTCATACCTCTTTCTTCTTTTATGGGGATTCCTAGTTCCATTAAATCATTTTCAGGAATACTTTTCATGAATTCCCTTAACCTATTTTTGTTTAGGTTGTCGAGTGGTTGTATTTTTTTAATTTGAAGTTCTGTCATATATTTTTCGGAGGAAAATAATATATAAATGTTTTGTTTATTTAATTAATTTAAAAAGTTATTTTACTATAAAAAACTATGAACATTAAAACAAGAGCACCAACTAAAATCATATTTTTCGGAGAACATTATGTTGTCTATGGGGCTCCTGCACTTTCAGTGGCCGTGGACGTCGATAGAGAAGTTGAATTTGAACTTTTACCTTACGAGGGTAAAGATAAAGTAATTATTAACAATCCAGTTTACGGGGAAGGTGGAACTTTATACCCTGACGGAACAATTGAAGGCGCTAATTTCATTTTAATGTTCGCCGCTATTTACAAAGACATTTATGAAAAAACACCAGAATTGAAAGGTAAAGCAATAAAGGCAACACTTTTAGGTGGTAGAATATTTAAGGGTATGGGCGCTTCTTCAGCGTTAGGGGCCTGCCTCGCATTAGGTTTATACAAGTACGGAAATAAAAAAGTTGATTTAGAAGAAATATTTAGATGTGCACAAATCGGTGACGAGATTGACCATGGTGGAAGACCGAGCGGTATTGACGCAAGAACGGTTGTGCATGGTGGTATGATTAAGTTTTGGAGAGAATTTAACCCTGATAAATATAATTTTGAAATGATGAAAGTAGGTTTACCTAAAGACACTTCGATTTTAATTGTTGATACTTTCAGAGGGGAAAGATGTAACACTGGTGATTTGGTTAAAGCGTTCGGTAAAAGTCATGGAATTACACAGAAACCCGGTGATATAACTCAAGAGGAAAGGGATAGGGTTATGGAACCTTACATTGAAATTTATAACGAAGCACTTAAAGAAATGAATGAAAATGGAAATGCTAAAAAGCTCGGGGAATTAATGAACAGAAACCATGAACTATTGAAACAACATGGAATTTCAACTGATGTAATCGAACAAGCAAGGAAAATTGTTATGGATAATGGCGGTTTAGGATTCAAAATTACTGGGGCCGGTGGAACTGGTGGTGCAGTTATTGCTTACATGTACAAAAAAGATTTAGATAAAATAAGTGCAAAATTAAAGGAGAATGAATTTGATTTTCTTTTATTGAAACCAACAAATGATACGGTACGTTTACTTTAATTCTTTTTTATGTACCCATCATTTGCATTCAATTCTATAATTTCTCCATCTTTTAAATTTTCATACTCATTATTTTCAAGCATATCAATAAGCGGTATCCTTGAAATTATTGCACCCACTGAAATTATAGTTTCACATTTTAAATTGATCATACCTTTAGGCGCTACATTATTTTTTTTCAATTGTAATATAACATAGGAACCCACAGTTGATCCTTTCCCGTATGGGAAAACCAATATTTTATCCTTTATACATTTTCCGTAAATGTTACTTTCCTTATCTTGTACAATCCCAGTTTTCGGGTCGACACCACCTAAAAATGAAATTGGGGTTTTAGAAATTAAAATTTCACCCTCCGTAATACCTCTTGAAATTATTCTACCTTTAATCATTGTTCTCCCTCTTTACTTTTCTTTATTAGGTCTGCTAACCTACCGAAACAAACATCACGTTTACACATTGTTGGAACATATTTAGCAGCTTTACCTGAATTTACACTTATGGTTCCCTTTATGGATTCTTCAATAGGTGAAACTACCATACAAGTGTCCGCAACTATCCTTCCACCTGCATCTTCAATTATTTTTAAGTATCCTTTCTCTTCCGCTTGTTTTCTAATTGGACGTGCACAGTAAATCCATAATTTACTTTTCAATTTTTTTCCTTCTTTAAGTAAATTAACTATTTCTTCAATTTCTTTAAGTGACGCGTGCGGGCACCCGGTTGCTATAAGTTCTGCAACTTTGTCTGGCCCGATTTGTTCTCTAACTTCATCTAAATCTTTTTTTGTAATTGTTATTTTTTCAACATCATCACTTAAATTATATTCTGGAGTAACATCTTTCGCGAAAAATAATGGTACTGATCCTGCAGCGGCCATTGCTGCACCTAAATATTTTAAATCATCTTCATTTATTTGACTTCCACTTTTTTTCATGTTCTTGAATGCAGGATAATTGTTCTTAACTAAAACTCCCGCCTTTAAACCGAACAATCCAAAATCACTTCTATCTTCAAACTTTATATCTTCCGCAATTTCAAATTCATATTTAGCTTTCCTTTCTGAATCTAAATGTAATCCGTAATTAGGTGTAACTCCACAAATACCCGCGGCAAGTGCGGAAGGACCGCCTTCCCTGTTAGTTCTTGCACCCAAAACAGAATTGGCAAATGCGATCGCAGAACTTTCTGACCATGCTATATGTTCACCTAGTTTAGGTCTTATACCTATCAAGTAAGGAGTACATGTATAAGTTGGACTTATACCCATACCTTCATACGCTTCAAAAATCTCAATTTGCTTTTTAGCGAAATGTTCCGGAACGCCCATTTCTTTCCATTGTTCTCTGTCCATACCTGCAGGGTTGAGAAATGTTGGTACTCTTGTTCTTGCACCTTTACTTTTCATCTCTTGTATGTATTCAAGTCCCGCATCACCGATTGTTTTGTATGATACACCTGCAACTTGCACTGAAGTTACTGGAATCATATTTTCCGCGTTGTAAATTTTACCTAAAGCAACTAAAATTTCCATTGAAATCTGAGTACCTTCCCCGTACTCACCATCAAACATTTTTTGTTCTTCTTTTGTTAGTTCCATTTAATCACTCGTTAAACATAATCTTCAATTTTAATTTTCAAATATTTAGCTTTCTCGTAATCTCCTCTTCCGCCCATTGGAGTTGTCGCGTCAATTCCCATTTTACATGTAATGTAAGTTTTAGGGTCTGCTGAAGGATCTAATGATGAACCTTTTTGATTAGGTTTAATAATTACTTTTTTATCTGCTTGAACACGCGTTGCGATTGCCCATTCAACTTCTTGCATGTTATATATATCAATTTCCTTATCAACTATTACAACATGTTTAAGTGACTTGTGCCCCGTAAATGCAGCTTCAATTGCCTTAACACCATCATTTTCATTTTGCTTATCAATTGAAACTATTGCGTGTAACCATGAACAACCACCTGGAGTAATTGTAACTCCAGTACATTTAGTTACCTTGTTAACCTCTTTGAAAATTGTAGGTTCACGTGGCATGCCCATTAATATTTTATGTTCAAGGCCACCAGGTAAAAGTACGTGGAACGTGGCATTGTCCCTGTGATATATTTTATTAACTTTAATTATTCTTTGTTCTCTCACGACGTCAAAAGTTTCCGTTAAGTCAACGAAAGGACCTTCACTGTGCATTTCGTTAGTGATTTTAGCTTCAAATACAAATTCTGCATCTGCAGGAACGCTTATACCATTAGACATTTTAACAACGTTCAATGGCATCATTGTGTTAGCGTAAGTTAATTCATCCTTATCAATAGCAGTTGAGATTGCAGATGCGAGTAATACATTAATTGGCGAACCAATAACAATACAAACATCAAGTTCCCCACCTGCTCTTTGTACGTAACTATTCAAATCTCTATCAAGTAATCTAACAACCAATTTATCTTTATCTATAACCATCATTCTGTGGAATGAACAGTTTCTACCGTACTCCTTATCATTTGCAATTATAATTCCTGAAGCAATGTACGGGCCACCATCTTTATCTGTGTGAATAGGTATTGGTAATTCGTGCAAATTTGTTATCTCCATTACATTCTTAACCACCGGCGCTTTAGAAAATTCAATTTCTTTTGGTTCGGATGGATTTTCAATTGCTTTGTTTAAAACTTCAATTAAATTTTCCTTTTTAACACCGAGATATTTAGCCACTAAATCTTTAGTTGCAAAGATGTTACCGAACGCTTTCATTCCGTTTTTTATTTCTTTAATTCTCTCAAACATAATAGGAGTATCCTCTTTGTTTTTAAGAACGGAAGCCATTTCATATTTAAGCGAAACCTCTTTCTTTGAGGTTTTAAGTATTTTTTCTTTTTCTAAATCTTCAACGAAATCTCTCAAACTTTTCATTATTTCCACCTTTTGTAAACGTTATGTTTTATACCTAACTGGTCAAGCACTCTACCTACCATAAAGTCAACTAAATCTTCAACCTTTTGGTTTTTAGAATAAAAACCAGGACTTGCGGGCATAATTATTCCACCCGCTAAAGTTACTTTTTTCATGTTTTCAATTGCAATTAAAGAAAGAGGAGTTTCACGGACAACAAGAATTAATTTTCTTCTCTCCTTTAAACATACCTCAGCACTTCTTGAAATTAAGTTACCGCCAATTCCATTTGAAATTTCACCTAAAGTTTTAAGTGAACAGGGAATTACTATTAAACCATCGTATTGGTATGACCCGGAAGCGAACGGCGCACCCACTTCATTTTCATCGTAATCGGATTTAGGTAATTTTACTTTTTCATGTTTAGCAACACCTTTGGCCCCGTCACTAACAACAACCTTAACATCATGGCTCATTTCTTTTAACACTTTGATTAGTTTTTCAGAATATATAATACCGGAAGCACCGGTTACTCCTACTAGTAACTTCATAAATACATTAGGTTAGTATTATTTAAAAATAAATTTAGTATAGACGTCCTTTTCGTCGTTAATTATTTTCTCTATTCTCTCAGGGTGCTTTCCATTAACTATATAGGTTTTACATTTAAGTTTACTTAAATTCTTGATTTTACCGGCCATGCCTCCCGTAACATCCGTATGTGAGGAACCACTAACTAATTTCAATACCTCTTCAATATTTTTTTCATTAACTTCTTCAATAACTTTACCATTTCCATCTAAACTCGTTAACAATCCATCAACGTCACTTACAAATATCAATTTGTCAGAGATTTTACCAAAGTGGTCCATTAAGGCATCACCTGAAATTATGGATGTGTTTATTTTCTCATCCAATACAACATCACCATGTGATACTGGTACGTAATTCAAATCTAAATATTTCAATATCATTTTATCGTATATCTCTAACGGTTCCTTATTCTTTTGTATAACAAAAGTTGCAGGGTGGAACGAAACAGCAGGCATTCCATGTTTAATTAAAGATTCTATAATTAAATTTGACAATTCATCACAATATAAGTGTACTTTTGAGAAGTTTATTTTTTCTTTTTCATTCTTAATTCCATTAGCTAGATCGTACTCTTTTGAAGGTATGTGCGCATATGAACCTGCACCGTGAATAACTATGAATTTTACTCCTTTTTTATACATTTTACCTAAAATTGAACACAATTTGTCAATATTTTCTTTATTAGGTGTCTTAAAGTGGGCCTTATCAGTAATTATACTCCCTCCTAACTTAATTGTGACTAGCATGATTAGATATAATTTGAAAAATTAATAAGTATTTTATATTTTATTTTTACTTTCCAACCAACTTATTGTATCCAATATTGTCCTTAATTCTTTTTGTTCGTAGTGTATGTAATCAATAGCTCCTTTCCCTTTTTTATCTTTAATTGAAAGAAGTGCACCCCCTTCAACAAGTGATTTAATTAATTCCACATCATAATTTTTTGTTGCTAATGTTAATGGAGTGTTTCCCTTATTATCTTTTACATTAACATCTGCGCCCTTCTCAATAAGTAATTTAATTAATTTTCTATTTTCATATCTGCTTTTTTGTTCCATTGCATAATGGAGAGCAGTTTTACCGTTTTTATCGTAAGCATCAATATTTGCTCCATTTGTAATGATTTTTTTAATTAATTCTAAATTAAGTTCTTGTGTTTCTCCTATGCTAATAATTTTCATTAATGGAGTTACTTTGTTCTCATCTTCAGTATTAACGTCTGCACCTTGCTCAATTAAAAAATTTATTGTTTGTTCATTATCTATATTTCTATATCTTGCTAATTCTATAGCTTTTGAAAAGGCATTTATCCCTTCTTTGTTTTTTATATTAATACTTGCACCTTTTTCAACGAGTAATTTTATACTAGCAATATTCCTAATTGTATTTGTTAGTAAATGTAGTGGCGTATTTCCATTTTCATCTTGAGCATTAACATCTGCTCCATTTTTAACAAGGAAAGTAAATACTTTTTCATCATAATCTCTTATTGCATAAAAAATCGGTGTTGCTTCTTTTAAGTGATAATTTTTTGTGAACGGTGTGTTTCTTTCAGTTTTATAATTTATATTCGCTCCCTTGTTAAAACATTCAACCATTAAATCATAATTTTTATTTATTATAGCTTCAATAAATTCAACATTAATTTTAATTTTTTCTTCTTTAGTTAATAATTTACTTGAAGAAATATTATTTTCTCTCATTATGCTTTCCATTATGTCTGGAAATTTTTTCTTATTCTCATTTCCGAAAATGCCTGTGGGAAAGAAATTCTTTTTTGGATTTTCTTTTTTTTCATTTCCCATATTATTCCTCTTTTTAATTTATTCATTGCTATATTTTGCCCCATTAATTTTCATTAAATCCATAAGAGCAATCAACCTTGCAATTTGTTTAGGGTCATTTCTGTGTGGATCATCGTGCCACTCTTTTGCAAGTTTATGAAAAACATCTAAGGCGGTTTTACCATTACCATTCTTTTCATTTAAATTAATCTTTTTTTCAATTAATTTTAGTATAATTTCTATATTTACATCTGTTTCATCAAAATCATTAATTCTTGTGGCCATAATGTATGTCAAATTCCAAAAATCTTTAACACTATGATGTTTCAAATTAGGGTTTGCACCACAATCAAGTAACAAAGAAACTTTTCCAGCATCACAACTCATTACTGCTCTCATGTATGGAGTGTATCCCCATTCATCTCTCAAATTAACATCAACTTTTTCAACAATTCTTTTAAGTCCACTTTCACTTGTCTTAATCATTAAATTAACTAACCTTGTTTTTTCTTTCTTAGAAAGTAAATCTAATATTTTATCCATTCTATTATTTTCAATATACAATTCTAATTTTTCCTTTTCAATACTATTCATTAAAGGTTCTAATGTTTTAATCAATTTAGGAATTTTTTTCCCTTTTAATATTTTATATTTACACGTATTTTCTTGCATTTATTACACCTTTAACATCTTAATTATTTTAGTTAACGTTTTACTTTCTTCCATGAAATCAGAAAAATCTTTATACAATTCAGTTGCAATTTTCAATGCATTTTCACCTTGATTGTTTTGAATTGTTAAATCAGGTTTATGCTTCATAATTTCTTGAACTAAATCTAAATTCATTTTCTTAACTGCTAACATAAGTGCAGAATTACCTCTCCCATCTTTAAAATTAACATCTGCGCCATTTTCAATTAACAATTTAATTCTTCCAACATCTTCTTTTAAACAAGCCATGTGTAAGGCCGTATGTCCGAATTGGTTTTTTGTGTTAATATTTTCCCCAAGTTTGATTAATTTTCCAATAACCTCTTTATCTTCACATAAAAAAGTTTCAACTAACATGTTATCTGTTCTAGTACTTTCAAGTAAAATAACGGCCGAAGTGACTGGAGGTGTGAATTTTTTACCTTGAATTTGTTTTGTTTCATTCATATCTTCTTTTTGAAAAAAGGAGATATAAAAACCTTTCTCTATCTAACATAAGTTCCAATAAGGTAAGTTACAATTAAAATGAACGTCATAATAACCCAATGTTCAAGTATAATTCCAAGTGGTTTTTCATTTTTTCTTTTTGCTATAATCAAACTCAATAAACCCAATAAAAGATAACCCCATAAAATACAAATAATTACTCCCATAATTGATGGGAATAAAACTAATGGGATTGTAAATGAAAGAGCAATAAGTATTTTGAAGATTAACGTATATATTGTTGAGGCCCATACTTCATTGTTTGCTATTTTTTTGTTTGATTCTTGTGATAAGTGAATTCCTAAAGCATCAGAAAGTCCGTCAGCAAAAGCAATAATGTAAATACCTGCAAGTGCAGTGGGAATTGAATTGGTTAATGTTTCTAAACCTACAATTAAACCTAATGTTGTTATAATTCCAGAGGTTGCTCCGAAACCTAATCCAGTAAATAAAGATTGATCTAACTTAATCACGTATTAAAATAAGAAGGAAAAATTAAAAATTAAATGGGACATTCACCATTAATCCAATATTCAACACTTATATCTGCACATGCAAAACATGAGTTTGAAAAAGTTTCAATACTTTCATTGTTGAAATCGTAACCACAAACAGGTGCGTATTCCATTGTACAAATTTCTGCTCCTCTTTGTTCTTCAGTACAATAAACTTTTTCTGTTTCATTTGAAGGACATTCACCTCTAAAGTATGCCCACTCCTCACATTCAAATGTTTCAAACACACATACTCCATATTCCCCTTCATCATTAGTTCTTATTTCTAATGTTCCGCCATTTTCAACACAGTAGACTGATGCAGGGTT
>Ga0116156_10005892_pt1 | contig 10085 bp, 13 predicted proteins | sample AD_UKC045_MetaG_FD_89891 | JGI IMG/M metagenome (GOLD analysis project Ga0116156, IMG submission 89891) | Active sludge microbial communities of municipal wastewater-treating anaerobic digesters from USA - AD_UKC045_MetaG | ecosystem: Engineered > Bioreactor > Anaerobic > Digestate | place: USA... | reverse complement strand
CTCTCTCGCCCATTTATCAAAAAAATAATGGATTATTCCATTATTTTGTCATAATATACTCATGTTCATCAACCTTTACAAACCATCTGGCGTTTCTTCTTACGATTGCATTCGTATTATTAAATTTATCTTCAAATATCCGGAAAAATTTGCTGACAATAATGATTGGCAAAAAATTATAAAAGAATATAAAGGTGGCACAATAGGCCATGCCGGCACTCTCGATCCATTTGCAGATGGCGTTTTGATTGTCTGCACCGATCAAGATACAAAAAGTATTACCGACATTCAAAATCAGCCCAAAGAATATCAAACCATTATCAAACTTGGCGCTTCATCAAATACTTATGACATTGAGGGAATAATTACTCCCCAAAAAAATAAGTTTATTCCAACTCAATCCGCCATCATAGAAGTAATCAAACAATCACTGATTGGTGAAATTAATCAATATCCACCGTCATTTTCCGCTAAAAAAATCAACGGACAACGCGCCTATCAACTTGCTCGTCAAAATATCAGTGTAAAACTTTCGCCCAAAAAAGTGATAATATATAACATAGATGTTAATGATTATGCCCATCCCGACCTCCAGCTGACAATCAAATGTTCCTCCGGAACATATATCCGTTCGATTGCTCATGATCTTGGCCAATTATTACAAACCGGAGCATATTGCCATTCGTTATCGCGTCTTGCCATCGGTACATATCGTTATGTTGACTCTATACCTCTCCCTCAAGATCAAATTGCTTTTTTCCAAAATAAATATATTTCTAAAAAACACAATTTATGATCAGCTATCTTCTTTTACTTTTACTTCTTTTTGTTATCATTCTTCTGCTTTATATTGCCTATCAATTAAGTTTTTCTCGCCCTTCGCAATCCACCGATCAGTCAAATTTGCTAATTCAAAATCAAATCAATGAATTCACTCACCAGATGTCCGATCGTCTCAAAGAAACCAACGAACGTCTGGATCAATCATATATTTCTTCTCATCGTCTTTCTCAAGACACAAATCGCACCTTGCAAGCAGTTACCGAAAAACTAACCAGACTAGACGAAACCAACAAACAAGTGGTTGGTTTTGCCACTCAAATGCAAAGCTTGGAAAATATTTTGAAAAATCCCAAGCAACGCGGCATTCTTGGGGAATATTTTCTGGAATCGTTGCTGAGTAATATATTGCCGCCCAATCAATTTAAAATGCAATATCAATTCTCCAATAGTGAAATTGTCGATGCCGTTATTTTTGTAAAAGACACAGTCATACCGATCGATGCCAAATTTTCTCTGGAAAAATACAATCTTATTCAAACCGAAAAAAACAAAACCAAGCGCTTACAACTCGAGAAAGAATTTAAAATGGATGTCAAAAATCGCATTGATGAAACTGCCAAATATATCCGTCCTCAAGAAAATACTACTGAATTCGCCTTTATGTTTATTCCGGCCGAAGGTGTATTTTATAATTTACTGATTTACAAAGTTGGCACTACCAATATTGCTTCCAAAGACTTGATCGAATATGCTTTCTCAAAACGAGTTATTATTGTTTCTCCTACTTCTTTCTTTGCTTACTTACAGACGGTATTGCAAGCCCTCAAATCACTGAAAGTCGAGGAATCAGTTAAAGAAGTTATCAAACATGTACAAAATCTTGACCAGCACATTAAAAAATATGATGAAATATATCATGGTATCGGCAAAAACCTCTCAACCGTTGTCAACAAATACAATGACGGTTACAAAGAGCTGAAAAAAATTGATAAAGATATTGCTAAAATCACCGATGGAGATTCCACCGTTCAGCCCGATCTTTTGGACAAACCGCAGTAATTTTGATAAAAAAATCTAGTCAATTCCGTTAAAGTTTGTTACATTTGTTCTTGAGAAAAAAAAACAAAGGAGGTGCACTTTTTGTGAATGTCATATTTTGCAATTTCACGGATAAAAAAATTCCGGAAAAAGTAATCGCCAAATATGCTTATATGCTCGATTACGAAAAAGAACCGACTGTCATTACGTTTCCACTCGTAGTTAAAGAATTATGCAAAAAATTTGGATCCGATGAATCTCGTGCGATTCAAATATTCTTTAACTCAATAAAATATGCAACACCGGTTATCGTATATACACCGGGATTGCATCAAAATTTAATAAAAATAGTCAAAAATCTTGAAAATGCCCAGGTACATTTTCAAGAAGTGTAAAAAACAATAATTGGCGATATAATTAAATTGCCAATTTTTTTATTTTTCACATCCAATATGGAACTTAGTATCAATCCTCAACCAAACGACGATCCAAAACTCATCCGATCGGTTCAAGAAATATTCAATCGTTATGTTGAAAAAGTCGGCCCTTTACAAATCAAATCGTTGTTTAAAAATTTTATATCCAACAGTATAAATGAATTTTCTTCAAACGAAATTGCTATTACTTATGGTTCAAATTTAACAATGTTGTACAATTGTCTTGCTTCCGAACTAGACATAACGGAAAATATGATCGAACAATGCGACCGTCAAGGGAAAACATACAAAATCGCCAGTGATATCCTAAATCAAATCGATCGCTTTGATCATCAAATGACTCATCTGCAACAAAAAGACTATTTAAAAAAAGCCGCCGACAATATCATTTATTATATCAACACTCATCAGACAACCAAAGAGGCCAATTGGGATAATATCAAAGATGCTTCATTGTCAGATATCAACAACATACTAGCTCAGAAAAGTATTTTTTTGGCTTATGACTTACAATTGGACAATGACCCGGACAATATCGAATACTATCGCAAAAATGTTGAAATATTTACTAAATACTTAATTATTTTTGCTTTAGCGAAATCATAAACTATGACAAAATAGTTTCCATGAACACTTTCGACGAAAGTGTTTTTTCATATCATAAAATTGTTGACGGACAACGCAAAAAAATGATACAATACTTTGATTTAAAAAAAATAAAACAAAAAATAACGTGTCGACTTTATCCAAAAAACAAAAAATATCTCATCCGGATGTGCTTATTCATATTGGTGCTGATCATCGCGGCTACTGTCTCAAATTTCATATCAAAAAATATTTATTTCAAAAAGGGTATGAGGTTATTGATCACGGTAATTATCATTATCGTTCCACTGACGATTATCCGGACTATGCTCACTCGGTTATCAAAGCTATCAAAAAAAATACTGAAATCGGCATTCTGATTTGCGGTTCCGGCGTTGGCATGGACATGACTGCCAACAAAGCCAAACATATTCGCGCCGCCCTTTGCTGGAATCATAAAGTCGCCGCCTGTGCTCGCTATGATGACGATGCCAACGTTCTGGTTCTTCCCGCCGATTTTATTACTCAAAGTGAAAGCAAAAAAACCGTTTATAAATTTTTAAATACCAAATTCTCCGGCAAAACCAAACATATTCGTCGGATCAAAAAAATATTAACCAAAAACAAATGCTCAAAAAAATCCTAATTCCGGCTATTCTCGCCGAAGACGCCAAACAATTGCAAAATCAAATATATCAAGTTGATGAACTGGTTGAATATATTCAAATCGATTTTATGGACGGCGAATTTATCAAAGAAAAAAGCCACTTCTCCGCCAAAGATTTCTATTTAATAAATCCGGTGGCCAAAACAGAACTACACATGATGGTCAATTCTCCCGAAAAATATCTTGATGAATGGATCAAGGCTGGCATCGAAAAATTTATTGTTCATGCCGAAGCCAAAATTGACTGGAACGGCCTATTTGATATTTATAATGATAATTTTATCAAACTTTATATAGCTATTAATCCTGATACTCCGATCAATAGGATTGAGGACAAGATCCAAATTATTGATGGAATCACTATCATGAGTGTTGATCCTGGCAAAGCTCGACAAAATTTCCTTCCCAAAGTGCTAGGTAAAATAAAGACTCTGCGCAATCGTTATCCCAAATTAAATATTCAAATTGACGGTGGTATGCATCTCGCGCCCATCAATACTATCAACCAAGCTATTTTGGCTGGCGCTAATGAAATTGTTTGTGGCTCGGAAATCTTTCTTTCCACTGATATACCAAAAAAAATTGAACAGCTTTATCAAGGGATTGGTCAATAAATTATGAACAAAGAGATAAAAAAACTTACCAAGATTGCTCAAAACATACGTATTGATATTATCAAAATGCTTCACAAAGCCGGCTCCGGACACACAGCTGGTTCATTAGGGATGACTGACATTTTTGTATCATTGTATTTCAATATTTTAAATCACAAGCCCAAGCTTCCCACTTGGCCGCACCGCGATCGTGTCGTGCTTTCCAATGGTCATATTTGTCCAGCATTATACGCTACTTTAGCACATTCCGGTTATTTCCCTTGTAAAAAGTTGATGACACTACGACAACTTGGTAGTCCTCTGCAAGGACATCCTCATCGCCTTTCATTGCCGGGCATTGAAAATACTTCCGGACCGTTGGGTCAAGGATTATCACAAGCCTGCGGCATAGCTCTCGCCGCCAAATTAAACCACCAAAATCATCGAATTTATTGCCTTACATCCGATGGCGAGCACAATGAAGGTCAGACTTGGGAGGCAATCATGTTTGCCAGCAAATATAAATTAAACAATCTTACTCAAATTATCGATCGTAATAATATTCAAATCGATGGTCACACCGAAAACGTAATGTCTCTCGAACCACTTCGTGAAAAATATAAAGCTTTCAATTGGCATGTTATTGATATCGACGGTCACAACTTTCAAAACATCATTGACGCGTGTAATTTAAGCAAAACAATCTATGAAAAACCAACTCTCATTATTGCTCATACTATTCCCGGTAAAGGCGTTGATTTTATGGAAAATAATCCCTCGTGGCATGGCCGATCGCCAAATCCAACAGAAACCAAATTAGCCATTAAACAAATTTCTGTTTCATGAAAAAAACTTTTAAATACAATTCAACTCGCAATGGTTGCGGTGATGCCTTACTTGAACTTGGAAAAATTAATCAAGATGTAGTCGTTCTAACCGCTGATCTCACCGAATCAACTAGAGTAAACAAATTTGCCAAAGATTTTCCTGATAGATTTTTCAATTGCGGCGTTGCCGAACAGAATATGATGAGTATTGCTGCTGGACTAGCTGTCGAGAACAAAATTCCATTTATCTCCAGTTATGCTGTCTTTTCTCCCGGTCGTAATTGGGATCAACTCCGAGTTAATGTTTGTTACAACAACGCCAATGTCAAAATTGCCGGTCACCACACCGGATTGACTGTTGGCGCCGATGGCGCAACTCACCAGGCTCTGGAAGATATTGCTATTGTCAAAGTTTTACCAAACATTTGTGTTTTATCTCCACTTGATTATCATGAGGCTTATCAGGCAACTATCGCCGCCGCCAATTTTAATGGTCCAGTTTACTTACGTTTTACCAGAGAAGAAAGTCCGATTGTCACCTCTCAAACAAAAGCTTTTCAAATTGGTCAAGCGCATATTCTCAAATCTGGCCGTGACATCACCTTAATCGGTACTGGTCCGATATTGGTAAATGGCTTAATAGCTGCTTACGAAGTAGAAAAACAGGGAATTTCTGTCGAAGTAATTAATTTATCCACCATCAAGCCATTGGACCAAGCCGCTATCTTAAAATCAATCCGCAAAACAAAAAAAGTTATTACTTTAGAAGAACATCAAATTGCCGGCGGACTGGGCGGTAGCATTTGTGAATTACTATCCGAGCAACATCCTGTTCACGTTACCAGATTAGGTATCGATGATACATTTGGTGAATCTGGATCACCCCAAGAACTTATCAAAAAATATCATCTGGATAGTCGGTCAATTTACCAACAAATTATTAAAACTATTAATTATCAAATATGTTAGATATTCTCTCTATTGGCGACTGTACTGTTGACGTTTTTCTTAATATCGAAGAAGGACAAGTTCATTGCAATCTTCAAAAAACGAATTGTCAGATTTGTTTTAATTATGGCGACAAAATACCGGTCAAAGAAGTAATTCAAATACCTGGTACGGGTAATGCCGCCAATTTGGCTATCGGCGCTCGTCGTCTTGGTTTATCTAGTGCTATTAATGCAATTATCGGTGATCAAGGAGTAGGGGACAGTATTATCAAAAATTTTCATCGGGAAAAAGTGATCACAAAATATCTTATTCAAGATGATAAATTTTCCACCAATTATTCAGCTATTATTAATTTTCAAGGAGAACGAACAATTTTTTCTCACCATGAAAATCGTCATTATATTTTTCCAAAAATCAAGCAACCACCTAAATGGATTTATCTTACATCCGTTGGACAAAATTATGAAAAACTATATCTTCAAACTGTAAAATATTGTCAAAAAAACAACGTCAAACTCGGTTTCAATCCCGGATCATTGCAAGTTAGAGATGGTTACCAAAAGATCAAACACGTGATTGACCAATCAAACGTTATTCTAATTAATAAGGAAGAAGCACAAACCATCTTGGATTCTAATATTCAGGATATAAAAGTTCTTCTTCGCCATTTTTTTGATTTAGGACCGGATTACGTTGTAATTACGGACGGGCAGAATGGTGCTTACTCCTATAATGGCCAAGAACTCATTCACATACCAGCCACTGCTACCAAAGCGATAGAAAGGACTGGTGCCGGCGACGCCTTCGCTACTGGCTATATTTCCGCTATTCTTCATGGCCTTTCTCAACATCAAGCTCTTATCTGGGGAACTATGAATTCCGATAATGTCATTCAATACATCGGACCGCAAAAAGGTTTACTTTCTTTGACACAGATGAGACGTAAAATAAAAAAATATTCGCCCAAGATTAATATTATTTAAAAAAAATTATGGAAATAAAAATAAAAATTAGTAAAAGTTCGTATCAAAGACTTCAACTCTTAATGTTCTGCGGTTTATTCACTTCGATCCTATTATTTGTTTAATTAAAATTATTCAATATTTTTATCAATTTAAAACAAATCATTATGAAAACCAAAATTAAATCCCCAAAAACTACCAAACGTCATCAACCATACAAAGAAAATCCTTACGACCCCAAACACCTTAAGTATTCAATATGTGTTTCCGGCTCCGCTTTGGCTGATATATGTGATCGTAATGCCGCCGAAATGGTTTATGAACTGGGCCGTCAAATAGCCAAGCACAACGCTTTTCTCATTACCGGTGCTACCACCGGCATGCCTGATTATGCCGCCAAAGGATGTAAAGACGCTGGTGGCATTAGCATTGGCGTTTCTCCGGCCAACTCCAAACAAGATCATGTCAATCGATACAATTTGCCGTTGGATAACTATGATTTAATAATGTACACCGGTTTTGGTTATTCAGGCCGCAATCTTTTGTTAACCCGTATGGCCGATGCTGTCATCAACGTCTGTGGTCGTATTGGTACATTAAACGAATTTACTATTGCTTTTGAAGATAAAAAAGTTATTGGCGTTTTGGAAGGTACTGGCGGATTAGTCGATGATTTTCGCAAAATTGTTGAAAAAGGTTATCGCGGTCCGGGAAAAATCGCTTATGACCGAAATCCCAAAAAACTGTTGGACAAAGTTATCAAAATGATCGATCAAGAAAATAAATTTAAAAATAAATAACAACAACAAATATGAACACCAAACATCACTCGATTTTTTTTCACTCTTTGCTCATTGCTTCAATTAGTTTTGTATCTATCTTGTCTATTTTGATTAACCAATTTCAAAGTACTTATTAACACAAACATATGTCAGCTATTATTTTTCAAATTATCAACTTTTTTGACAACTCCGGCACTATTATTCTTCGTAAAGAAGATATTGGTTTTAAGCAATCGAGAATTGAATAATTTTCCCTCAAGCAACAACTAACGAATTTTGTTATTCGTCTTGCATTTTGCCAAAGCTAATTCGATCATTAATTTGTTCGCTCCAATTATGCCAAGCTCCTCTTGATATCGTAAATTCTCCATATTTATCATTAATTTTATCCAAAGATTCAGACAACTGAATCTTTTTTATCTTATCCTCAAATATAGACAACTGTAATTCATGACTTTTCTCCAACCCGGAAACGTTAATAAAGATCTTACTGATCTTGTCATGCAGGATTTTTCTTTGCAAGTGACCAAAAACATGTTGAAACAGCTCCCAACTGTCATTGCTCGCCTCTGCTAATTTCTCGCGTCTGGCAAAACCACCGCCGTACAAATATTTCCAACCAATCCATAGTACCTTTGCTTGCATATTTTTTTTCCTCAACCTTCTGCCAATTTTTTCCGTCATCTTCATCAGTAGTAAGGCAACTTTATCCTTGTCACGAGTTTTTTCCAGCAAAGTATAAGAGTTACCCACTGATTTTTGGTTTGTTTCTTTGTCTATTTTTATTTGATCTATTTCTAGTCCATTTAAGCGAGACCAAAGAAAATATCCATTTTTACCCATATTTTTTAGTAAAAAAGCTGCGTTTACATATTTCAATTCCAATGGCGTAAAAACTCCCAACCTATTTAATTGTTTTTCTAGCCCGTAAGAAATTCCCCAAATATCCGTCAGTCGCATTTTGCTTAGCCGCTCATCAACATTTTTGTCATTGATAACTATCAAACCATCCGGTTTTTTGATGTCTGAAGCAACTTTGGCAAAAAATTTTGTTCCGGCTATTCCAATAGAACACGTTAGCCAATCTCCTGCCTCTTTTTGAATTCTTTCTTTAATTTTATAAGCTATCGCGCTAATTTCATTAATGGATTTTTCTTTGTCAAAATATAAAAAACTTTCGTCGATGCTGTAATGTTCTACTTTAAAAGTATAACTTTGCAAAATGCCACGAAGCGTGTGCGTGATAGCCCGATACTTCGCCGGATCATCTCGTACCAACACTATGCTTGGACATATATTTTGGGCTTCTTGTAATTTTGTGCCAACTTTTACACCCAATTTTTTTGCTTCTTTGGAAGCAGCAATGATGGTACCTTTCGGATGTAGATAGCTGCACACCCCCAAAGGTCGTCCTCGCCAAGCCGCATTGGCCTGTTGTTCACAACTCGCAAAATAACTATTCATGTCCACATGCATAATTATTTGTTGATTATGTGGCATCTCAAATAGATTGTTGTATCTTGAATATTTTTCCATTTGCTCTCCATTTATATTAAAAAGAAATTTCTTCCAAAATCCACGACAGGTTAACGGCATCAAAACACAACTTATAATCATTGCCATTACTATCATTTACATAAAAATAGTGCCGATACGTCTCGCCTTTTTTGTTACAAAATTTCAAATTTACTTTTTTTATTCTTATTCTTCGTTGCCGCCACACCAGCCACAAAGGCATATTGTCTTTACCAAAAAGCATTATAACTTTTATTTCTTCGTTTATTTTTTCGCTACTATTCGATGTCATTTAACAAAAATGTTAATTGCCTATTTAAATAAAATCCCCCACGACCATATTAACACATTTGTTAAATAAAACAAATTATTTTACATTTTGCAGTTCAGTCATTGGATAATAGTTTTTAAAAATTTTATAATTAAAATAAAACTTACACAATTTAAATAACAACTTGTCTCCCACTATTTATTTTTACAATCAGCTTATTGATATCACGGGCCGCAGCGCCATTATTTTGATCATTGCCTTTTTGATTAGCCATCTAATTATCAAAAATAATTTCAATATCATCCGCCCGGGTATTGTGGAAAAATTCCTTTTATCACTAACCTTTGTTTTGATTTATACTTTTACACTATTATTCAATTATGGCAATGAAAATTTACTAATTTTTGATCTGGCTTTACCGACGGTAATTGTGGCCGGCATTTTAGGTGGATTGCAAGTCGGTATGCTAGTCGGAGCAATTGCCGCCACCGAAATCAATTTTTTCTTTCCTCTTTCCTGGCCATACGCCATTCTTACCATTGTTGCCAGTATTGCCGGCAGTCTGATTCATTACACTCAAAAATCCAATAATTATAAAACCACCGTAGCTAGTATCATTCAATTTATTTTTTCCCTTCTGCAGATTATTATTGTTTATTATATTTTCGAAGGAT
>Ga0116156_10005888_pt1 | contig 10090 bp, 6 predicted proteins | sample AD_UKC045_MetaG_FD_89891 | JGI IMG/M metagenome (GOLD analysis project Ga0116156, IMG submission 89891) | Active sludge microbial communities of municipal wastewater-treating anaerobic digesters from USA - AD_UKC045_MetaG | ecosystem: Engineered > Bioreactor > Anaerobic > Digestate | place: USA... | reverse complement strand
TCTTCCGCAGGCTACGTACATGACCTCGCGCCTAGACGCCTCCACCATCAGCCATTCACCATCAACCCCCCACAAGCGGAACGACCGCGTCAATGTGGCACCTGTGCCCTGCGGGACACCTTTTTGGGCCATCCTGTGTCCGTCTACCCAGGCCCCTCGAAAACCCTGGCCCACAGGGCACAGGTCCGCGGATCCCATCGGCGGCAGTCGCGCCTCACCCGCACTTGACCCAGCACGCACACTTGTGGCCGCTGCCGAAATCGACGAACGGGGGTTCCTGCTGGCTGCATATGTCCTTGGCTATGCGGCACCTGGTGTGGAACCGACATCCGCTGGGCGGCCTCACCGGGCTCGGGACGTCTCCTTCAAGAAGGATGCGTGTCCGGGTTCCGCGGGCCTTGGGGTTTGGTATGGGCACCGCCGACAGCAGGGCCTCTGTGTACGGATGCATTGGGTTTGCATACAGCTCGGCTTTGCCGGCCAGCTCGACGATCTTCCCGAGGTACATCACAGCCACTCGATTGCTGATATGTCGCACTACCGCCAGGTCATGGGCGATGAAGAGGTATGTCAGTCCGAAGTCTCGCTGCAGGTCCTGGAGAAGGTTGATGACTTGGGCCTGCACCGACACGTCCAGGGCGGACACGGGCTCGTCCAGTATTATCAGCCTCGGGTTGAGCGCAAGAGCCCGGGCAACACCGATGCGCTGGCGCTGGCCGCCCGAGAACTCATGCGGATACCTGCGGGCGTGCGATTCATCGAGCCCCACCACTTCCAGAAGCTTCGCGGTCTTCTGCTCCAGGTCCGCGCCCTTCGCCGCGCCATGAACCAGTAGGGGTTCGCCCACTATCTCGCCCACCGTCATCCTGGGATTAAGCGACGAGAACGGATCCTGAAAGACGATCTGCATGTCCTTGCGCGCCTTTCGCAGGTCTTTCCGGCTCAAGGAAAGCCAGTCGTCTCCTTCGAATCGGATCGCCCCTGAGGTGGGCTGCTCCAGGCGCATCAGAAGTCGCCCGGTTGTGGACTTGCCGCATCCGCTCTCGCCGACTAGGCCCAGCGTTTCGCCCTTTTGAAGATCGAAGGATATACCGTCGACCGCCCTAACCGCGCCGACCTGCCTCTCTCGGATAATGCCCTTGGTAATCGGGTAATGCTTCACCAGGTCGGTCACGCTGAGCAGCGATTCAGTGTGAGTCGCGCCCATCATGCGGTCGCCCCCTTTCTCACCTTCACGCACCTGACCAGATGGCCCGGTTCGATCGCCACGAGGGGCACCGCCTCGCGGGCTCCGGCGCCCGGGCCCGGGCCCGTACCCGTGCACTGGGCATCAGCCAGCGGGCATCGTGGGGCAAACCGGCATCCCTTCGGCATGTCGAACGGGCTCGGCACGACTCCCTCGATTGAGTGTAGGCGGGCCTTCTCCTCAGTCAGCTGTGGAATGGACTCGAGCAGCCCAGATGTGTATGGGTGCATGGGGTGGTCGAATATCGTGTCTACATCGCCTGTCTCCACTATCTGGCCTGCGTACATCACAATCACCCTGTCGGCGGTCTCGGCAATTACTCCAAGGTCATGGGTGATCAGCATCACCGACGCCCCGGTGTCCTGTTTCAGCTTGCCGATGAGATCCAGGATCTGTGCCTGAATAGTCACGTCCAGCGCGGTTGTGGGCTCGTCCGCAATCAGCAGGCTGGGGTTGCACGCGAGGGCCATGGCGATCATTACCCTCTGCCTCATCCCGCCGCTCATCTGGTGCGGGTACTGATCAACACGCTTTTCGGGCGACGGGATGCCCACCTTGCGGAGCATCTCCACGGCCCGGCCACGCGCCCGCTGCTTGTCGCGGTCTTGGTGAAGCAGTATCGCCTCCATGATCTGGTCGCCCACAGTGAACAGCGGATTTAGGCTGGTCATGGGTTCCTGAAAGATCATGGAGATCTCATTTCCTCGGATCTCGCGCATCTCATGATCGGGCAGGCCGAGAAGGTCTCGCCCCCTGAAGGTCACCCTGCCGCCGGCGATTCTGCCTGGAGGGGTCTGGATAAGGCGGATCACCGAGAGCGCTGTCACGCTCTTGCCGGATCCGCTCTCCCCCACGATGCCCAGCGTCTCGCCTGGCATCACATCGAAACTGACGCCATCCACGGCTGTGACTCTTCCGTCTTCTGTATCGAATTGAGTGACCAAGTCGGTCACAGTCAACAGCGGTTGTCCTGCCATCACCGGCTCCTCCTCACAGTCCCACTACAGTCTTTTCGCCTGAAGAGCCACGAGCAGTGCGCCATACTGCACCTCTACCAGGTTCCGGACAGGAACGACTTCGTATGGAAGGTTCTCTTCTATTGTCGTAGCCCAACCGTCGATTGCGGCCCGTAGCTCATCCACAGTGCGCTGAAGCGTCGCCCGCTTGGCTGTGCTATCGCCCCGGCTGCCGCTGCTCATGGCCGCAAGCTCCTGGTCCACAGCGCGCGCCAGCATGCTGGCTATGAGCATCTTGTAGAACACGCCCACGTGAATCGAGTCCACTTCCTGAGCGACGCTGGCTGGCTGCTCCATTCCCGGCGCGTCCTTGGCCCACCGCTCCTGGGTAGCCAGCGACTTGACTCCCGACTCCACAAACGTGGCCACTGCATCGCGCAGCAGACGCCCCGTGGGATCCGTAATCATTCCCTCGGTGGCCTCGAGCGCCTTCGACATCACCTCATATACCTGCCTCGATCTCGCCACGCCTTCCATTATGACGTCGCGGCGCGAGCGATCCAGAACAGTCTGGTCGCTTATCTTTGCGGACATGAAGTAAGGCACTTCCGTGATCAGCGAGAATGGGTTGCTTATCTTCTCCGCCCACTGGGAGCTGTCGCATCCGCCCACGATGTACTGGGCCGGATCTCCCGGGGCGTACTTCTCGTAGTAGTCGTAGGCGTCGGTTATCGGGCACATGCGATACACGCCTGGGTAGAACGCAGTCGCCCACGGCACTTCCGGCTCGCCGAGGGAAAGGGCGATGCCCCGCTCCACGGGGATCGTATGAAGCACGTCATAGTGCTCCTTCGCAAGCTCGCTGGTGATGTAGTAGTAAGCGCCGCCGAATCCTGCGTTGTGCAGGGAGTACATCAGCGCCGGCCTAGACTGCTCGATGGCCTTCATGAGGGCTTGGGTCTCGGGCTTGGGGGTGGTCCATTTGAGGGTCTTGTACTCGATGGGGAAACTCCACTCCACCTGGTCTTGCGGGCGCGGCCTGTAGAAGCTCTTCGCGTAGTTCCTGATGTTGAACGGGCCCGCGAACCAACCTTCATTGAGCCTGGCGCCGTCCGGGTCGACGCAGGGCATGATGTGCCAGGTGCGCCCGGAGCGCAGGTCGTCGTCGGCCAGAAGCTCATCCATGAGGAAGCAGGTCGTCATGGCCCCAATGGGCTCGTTGGGATGAGGGCATGCGAACACCAAGATACTCGCAGGGCCGTTGCCAATGGACACCATGGGGATCTCGCTTCCTGCCGTCGACTTGCCGACGATCGTCAGCTTCGCGATTTCGGAATGCTTTTCTGCGAGTGTACGAGCCCGCTCGTAAAGTTCGTCTACTGTAAAGAAACGAGTGTAGTCCGGCACTTTGGCCAGACGGTCGTCTATGGAAATTGACTTGCTCATCTTGAGTCCTCCCAGTCTTGCTTCAGTTCGGTCGGTCCTAGTTCAGCTGTTTGGCAAGCCTCGGATCAAGTGCGTCGCGCAGTGCGTCGCCGACGAAGTTGAAGCTCAGCACTACAAGGAATATGCACATCCCGGGCCAGATGATCATGTTGGAGTTCAGTAGAATGAAGTCCTTAGCCTCGCTGACCATGGCGCCCCATTCGGGGGTGGGGGGCTGAACTCCGAAGCCCAAGAACCCCAGGGACGCGGATGAGAGTATGGCCCCGGGTATGCCTAAGGTCGCCGAGACTATGACGGGAGTGAGAACATTCGGCAATATGTGCCTGAACATGATGCGGGCGTCGCTGCATCCCAGGGCGCCTGCGGCTTTGACGAAATCTTCGCTCTTGAGCGCCATTACCTGCGCTCTCACCAGGCGCGCGTACAACGGCCAGCTGACCAGGCCCAGCACGATCATGACGTTGAAGATACTCGGGCCCAGGATGGCCATGACCCCGATCACGAGGATCAGGAATGGGAAGGAGTAGAAGACCTCCACCAGGCGCATGACCAGGTTGTCGATGAAGCCGCCGTAGTAACCTGCGACCAGCCCCAGCACCGAGCCGATAACGGTGGCTATTGACACCACAACTATGCCTATGAGCAGGGATATCCTCGAACCGTGAATCAGCCGCGACAGTATGTCTCGTCCATAGTTGTCGGTGCCGAGGATGTATCCGGAAGAGCCGGGCGGCAAAAACGGGCTGGCCAGGTCCATCTCATACGGGTCCCTTGGCGCGACCGCGGGAGCAAACACAGCGGCGCCGGCGAACACGATGAGCATCACAAGGCCCACCACGCCCAGCTTGTGCCGGAAGAATACCCGAACTACGTGCGCAAACTCCGATCTGATTGTGCTTGTCGCTTCTTTACTCATATCGAATCCTCGGATCAATTAGCATGTATAGTATGTCAACCGCCAGAGTGACCAGGACAAAGCTGAGCGCGAACACGAGCGTCGTCCCTTGGATTACAGGGATGTCACGCTGCTTGACGGCGTTTACCGCCAGCATGCCGATGCCGGGCCAGGAGAAGATCGTCTCCGTAATGACTGCTCCGCCCAGAAGCGATCCGAACTGCAGCCCGAAGGTGGTGGCCACCGGCAGCAACGCGTTTCGCAGGGCATGCTTGTAGAGGACCATCTTCTCGTGCACTCCCTTGGCGCGGGCGGTGCGGACGTAATCCTGCGACAGGGCCTCCAGCACTGACGACCTGGTGAGACGGGTGAGTATGGCCGCAAGCGCACTGCCGAGCGTAATCGAGGGCATTATCAGGTGGCGCAGGTAAGCCCAGAGGCCTGCGTCTGTTGCCCCCATGCCCCTGATGGGAAGCCACCCGAGCTTGACGCCGAAGAGCAGTATCATCAAAAGGCCAAGGTAGAAGCCGGGAAGCGATACCCCTATCATCGCGAGAGTCGTAGCGGCGTAGTCTACCCAGCTCCGTCGTTTGGCGGCGGCCAGCACGCCCAGGGGAATCGACACCACGAGCGCAAAGATGGCCGAGCTGATTGCGAGGACTACGGTGTTCCCGAGTTTCTCCTTGATCTGGTCCGCGGCGGGGCGATGGTACACTATGGACCTTCCCATGTCTCCCTTTAGCAGGCCCTTCATATAGCGGAAGTACTGCTCGTACCACGGCCTGTCGAGGCCTAGCTCCTTCTGGAGACGCTCGACGTTGGCGGCATTGGCGGTTTCCGAGCCCAGCATCAGCTTGACCGCATCGCCCGGCGCCAGGCTGACCATTGCCGAAGTTATGAATGTTATCCCTATGAGAACCGGTATCGTCGCGAGTAAGCGACGAACGATGTATTTCCCCAATTGCTACACTCCGTTCCTTTTGCCAAACCCGGAAGGGAGGGACATCGCCGGAAAGCGACGCCCTCCCCGCCATAGCTGCAACGCGGTAGCTGCGGTGGATGCTACTTGCTGATCCAGACGCTGTTTTCCAGGGTGACCAGATGCATCCCGCCCCACGGCGGCACGAAGTCGTTGACCCGCTTGTTCACAATCGAGTAACCCCACTCGAAGTAAAGCGGGATGGACACCCTGTCCTCCATGATCTTGCGCTGCGCCTGCTTCCAAAGGCTCGTCAGCTTGGTGTAGTCGGTGGTCTTGAGCGCCTGTTCGAGAAGGGAGTCCACAGTCGAGTTCGAGTAGTAGTGACCATTGGTCTTCCCAATTGAGCCGCTGTGGAAGAGCGAATGCAGCCCAGTCGTTCCGGCGAAGCTGAAGTCGAAGAAGACCTCAGTGTTGCCGTCGATGATGTCCGATGCCCACACTGCCGTATCCTGCTGGAGGATGGAGGCGTCTATTCCCACCTTGCGAAGCTGGGTTGCAAGGATGGTGAGCGTCCTCACCTGTGAGCCGGCAATCGTCTTTATCTCCACCTTGAGCGGCTTGCCATTGCGGTCGAGGATCCCGTCGCCATTGGTGTCGCGGAAGCCGGCCTTGTTCAGGATGGCCACCGCCTCCTTGGGATCGTACTTCCACAGGCTCTTCAGGCTGGTATCATAGCCGTGAGGCAACCACGGAGCGCACTGACCGTATGCACGCTCGCCATGGGGCGCCACTACGGCGTTGAATGCCGCGTCGATGTCCATCGCCCGGGATATGGCGTCGCGCACTTCAAGCTCGTCGAATGGGGGTTTCGTCACGTTGAACCCCAGGCCTCTGTAGGAACCGCCCCTGCTCAAGGTGATGAGCTTGGGGTTCTTGGCGACGGACGCCATCGAGTCGAGGTTGAAAAGATACGGGACTATGTCGACTTCGCCTGCAGTCAGTGCAAGTATCTGCACTGTGGGGTCGGGAATAACTACGAACTCGACCTTGTCCAGGTACACAGGGAGCCAGTAGTTGGGGTTGCGCTCGAGCACTGCGCCCTGGTCAGTCGTGAAGCTCTTGAGCGCAAACGGGCCGGATCCTATGGGATGCCTTGCGAATCCGTCTTCGCCCAGCTTCTCAATGGCCTCGCGTGGAACGATTCCGACGCTGGCGATCCTGTTGGGGTCGGCCACCAGGAACGGATTTGGAACAGGGGTCTTGATCTCCACCGTGTAGCGGTCCAGCGCCTTCACGCTCTTGATCTCGCCAAGGGTGAATGCGGTGCTGACTTTGAGGAAGCGCTCGATCGAGTACACAACGTCGTCCGCCGTGACCTCGCGCTTCGCGCCCTTTTTGAAGACCTCATTGCCGTCCTGGAAGTACACGCCCTTGCGGAGATGGAAGACCCACGTGTTGGCATCGGGCGTCTCCCACTTCTGAGCCAGGTGCGGCCTGGGTTTGAAGTTGTCCTTGCCGATGATGACGAGGGGATCGAATACGAGCCCGCAGATGTTGGTCTCGTCGTTGGCAGCAGTCTTGTACGGGTCAAGTTGCTGGATAGACGATGCGGCAACCTTCAGTGTGCCGCCCTTGACTGGTGTTGCCGCAAAGACTGATGCGGAGGCAGAGACTAGAAGAAGAGCCGCGAGAATGGGTAGAGCAATTCTCTTGAACATGCAATATTACCTCCTGCCACATCTGATCTGCTGATTTGTATAGGGTTGATTATACGCATGACGCATGCCCGAGTCAAGCTCATTTCGGCATCTCACTCGGCATCTGCTTGGCATCTGTCATACGCAGGCAAGAGGTGTGCATATTCCACTGGATTACTATTCAAAGTGTCAACCTTGCCCGTTCCCGCTGTATCCGCCTTCCGCGATTCCCTCGTTCAAGACGAACTCCTCGGCGTGAAGCCATGCACGTTCGTACGCCTTGTAGCCTTCCAGCGCCTCCATCATCTCGGCAAACACGTTCACGAGATCCGGGTCGAACTGCGTTCCCGAGTTGCGCTGGATCTCGTCCATGGCTTCATGGTGCGGTAACGCCCTGCGATAGGGCCTATCGCTCACCATGGCGTCATAAGCGTCGACTATTGCCAGCACCCTTGCAGCCAGCGGGATCTCGGCGCCTTCAAGATTGCGGGGGTAACCATTGCCGTCCCATCGCTCATGATGCGACAAAATGGCGTTGGCAACATGCGAAAGCTCAGCCGATCCTTCCACGATTCGCGAGCCTATCTCGGGGTGGGTGCGCATGATCTCCCACTCCTCCGGCGACAGTGGGCCTGCCTTCTGCAGTATTTGGTCGGGAATCCCCACTTTGCCGATGTCGTGTAACACACACAGCAACGATAGGTCGTCAATGGAGTTATCCGAAAGACCCAGGGTATGGGCCAGTTCCACCGCCAGGAAGCGCATGCGGCCGGAATGCTCGTCAGTTTCGTGCGTGCTCTCCGCAAGCGCCTTGCGCAGCGAATGTACCAGGGTGCCTCGGGGCGAGGTGATCTCCATGAACTTGTTCCTGAACATCCGGCTCTCTGCTCTCTGAATAGTGTCAGTCACGCTCTGTGTGAGCGAAATGCGTGTGCCCACGCCCAGAGCCATACTGGCAGAGACGTCTCCAGCATCCAATTGGCCGACAGCCTTGCGCACGTTGGTGACAAACCTCAAGGCCGTCTTCCGCTCAACATTGGGCATCACGACGAGGAACTCATCGCCGCCCCACCGGAATACCTGGCCCTCGTCGCCAGCAGTGCCCATTATGATGCCCGCCATCGCCTTGAGCAGCTCATCGCCGGCTTCGTGGCCCAGGACATCGTTGACGTGCTTCATGCCGTTCACATCAGCGAGGATGAATGTCATGGGCAACTTGGATTGGTCCTCAAAAGTGGAAATGACATGGTCGAAGTAAAGACGGTTGTAGCAACCGGTGAGACTGTCGTGGTAGATAAGGTACTCCAGCTGGCGCGTGCTCTCCTCCAGATTCTCAGCCATTCGGTCGAAAGCGTGAGCCAGTTCACCCAGTTCGCCGTTGACATGGGGGCCATCGTACCGGGTGCCCAGGTCGCCAGACGCCAGGCGCCCCGCCGCGCTTGCCAGGATGCGGGCAGGCTCGATCACCTGCCGCTTTGCGAAAGACCAAGATAGTGGCACCGCGATCAGCATCGCTGCAGCCACTGCAGCAAAAGTGTATGCAACCTCCTGTTGGGCAGCGGCCATTATCATCTCGACAGGCAGACTCATAGTCACGTAGAACTGCGGGTCGTCGCCCATATTGCCTACCTTGCCGTAGGATACCAGCCGCTGCACCCCGTCGCCGCCGGAGGAGGTGATGGATCCCACTACGCATCTGCTCGACCTTACGGCGTTCAGCACATCCTGGTTACTCTCGGCCTGGTCGCTGCTATCGAGGATCGCGCCCTCGCCCCCGTCTTTCGTGTACCGCATCAAGTTCTTGCCTGACATGTCGTGAACAGCTAGCATCGCGCCTTCAGGCAGAGCCAAGGACCTAAATGACTGTTCAAACCATTCGGGGTGAAGGAACACTACTGCCGCCTCGCCGCCGTGTCGCTGCAGAATCGCTCTGGCATCGTCCAGGTTGTCGGACGAACGCGTGCCGACGGTCGACGGGATGAATATGGACATCGCGGGCGAGCTTCCCGACAGGTCGGGGGCTGTGACAGCAGCAACGGCTGCTCGGCGCTCCATAGCCTCCTGGAAAGCCGAGAACTCCCCAAAGTCGCTGGGCCCGTTGGAGCCCCACGTGGCAGACAGCACTCGTCCTGTTTCATCCAGCACCGCAAAGCTGGAACACAGCCTCCTGGAGTACCACGAATCCGAAAGAACGCTTCTGGGCCGCGATGGGTCAGATCCCGCCAGCTCGCCGGGCGCCGAGGCGTCCCACACCGCCGCCGCCATCCTGAGCAGGTTTCCAATGTCTTCACTGTCTGCATCGACGACATGGGCGAGTAGTAGGCGCGACTGGCATTCGGCCTGCTCGAGTGTCTCAGACCGTTCTCTCATGGCCGTATATGACGAGAAGGCAAGGAGAGGAAGAACCGCAAGTAAAATCAGTACCACAAGTTTGAACCGCAGACTGCCTGCGATCTGCCTAATACGACTGCCCGTGGCCATCGTATTCCCCCTCAACGAAGAGATCCGCAAGTGCTGGTTGCTTGCTCAATCCTTCCCGAGTGTTCCGCGTGATGGTCACTTTCGACGTGAATCGAGGTATAGTGCGCCCAACACTAAACATATCAGATTCGACTAGACAGTGCTACTATTTCTTGTAGTTTCCATGGCCCGGGTGCGGGCTGCCCCGCACGGCTCACAAGGTCAGCCAATCGGACGCAATGCGGATGTGGCGGACGTAGCGGGTATAAATGAAGGCCCCGCTCGAAGCGGGGCCTTTTCATCAATATGGCGCTCCCAACGGGATTCGAACCCGTGTTACCGCCTTGAAAGGGCGATGTCCTAGGCCGCTAGACCATGGGAGCCAAACCTCTTCTCATTCGCCGACTGCAGTTTTGCTCAGTAATGATAACATGAGCGCGCCCTTTCGTCAAACTCACAATTGCGCAG
>Ga0116156_10005882_pt1 | contig 10097 bp, 7 predicted proteins | sample AD_UKC045_MetaG_FD_89891 | JGI IMG/M metagenome (GOLD analysis project Ga0116156, IMG submission 89891) | Active sludge microbial communities of municipal wastewater-treating anaerobic digesters from USA - AD_UKC045_MetaG | ecosystem: Engineered > Bioreactor > Anaerobic > Digestate | place: USA... | reverse complement strand
GCAGTTCCGCCGCGGCCCAGGCGGGCAGCGTCAGCAGACAGAAAACGATCGCGATGATTTTCAGGCGCATGCGGCTATTCTGCGGGCGCGCCGGCGGTCGGTCAAGTTGTCCGGGTCAATTTTTTACGTAGATGTACAGTTTCTGCCCGACGTGCAATCGCTGTGACGAGGAGAGGTTGTTCCACTCGCGGATGCGGTTGACGGTCGTGCCGTGCTTGCGGGCGATGGACCACAGGCTGTCGCCGCTGTGCACGTTGTAGACGATCCGCCGCGAGCCGGGCGGCGGCGGCGACTGCGGACGCGCCACGGTGGGCACGACCAACGGTTTGGCTTCGGTCGTCGTTTTGTGGCTGACCGGCCCGATGTCGGCCATGACGTAACCGTGCATCGAGCCTTGCAGCTCGGCCAGGCGCAGATCCTGGAAGTTGGCGCGCATGGCGTTGGCGACGGCAATCGGGCTGTAGAAACGGAGATGATAGTGGTTTTTGTGTCCGCGCGCGTGGCGGATGATGCCGTAATTGCCTCCGGTCCGCGGGTACTGGAAAACTTTTTCCAAGTAAGACGGCGGCAGGTGTAGGCGGTTTTCCGCGTAGTCATAGAGGATCTTCTGGACGCTGGAGTCGACGAAGATGTATTCGATCGCGTTGATTTCCAGCAGCGCTTCGATATAAGCCCAATTCCGGCGCACGTCGTAATTCTGCATGTTGAAATCGGAAAGGAAGCCCGGGTTGCCGCTCTTGAAATAGAAGCCGACATCGGCGTCGCGACCGGCCTGGTGCGACATGTGATGGCGCAGCTTGCCGCCTTCGCGGGCGCTCAGGTCGCCGAGCACCAATTTGTGCGAACGGCCGAATTTGCGATTGACCTTCGCCGCCGCGTAAAGCAGGGCGTCGATGGCTTCGGGCGTGGCGTATTGGTTGTCGGCCCGGTTGGCCAGATAAAACGGATTTTCCCGCGGGAACAGCACTCCGTCGCGCAGAGCGCCACAGTTGGGTCGCCCGACGGACATGCATTGCGAATAATGTCGGCGCGGCATAATTGTCGGCGCCGGGAGATTGAATTGAGGCGCCAATTCGGGAACGGCGATGGCGGGCGCGTCGGATTGCGTGACCGGGGGTTTGTCGTCTTCCTCGGTCGGGCCGGGAACCATGGCGATCGCCGTCGGGGTCATCCAGACGACGATCACTGCCAACAGTAAAGTGGCTATGGAATTTCTCAGTCTCTTCCGCATCTACTCTCGCATGCGTTGTTATAATTGTCGACGCGATTCCTTTGACCCGGGCGGGCGGGGAAAGATTAAAAACAATCCCCTGCGGGCGCGTCGAATTCAAGAAATTATAAATTACTGAGACGATAAGTCAACAATTTGAGAATTTTTGTATAACTTTTTGAAATGATTGGCGATATCAGTCAGCGGCGATTTGCGTCAGAGTCTCTTTGTCCATATTGTAGACATCTTCGTAGAAGATCGCCTTGCCGTTTTGGTCGGCTTTGACGGTAATGTACTCGATGTAGATCGGCACCGGCTTATTGAGATCGACTTTAATCGTCTGTCGCTTTTGGAGAGTTTCCTCGATTTGCGGCACGAAGGCGTTCTGGTCTTTCTCCAGAATGAACCGAGCCAACTCCACCGCGTCCTGCAAGCGCATGCAACCGTGGCTGAAGGGGCGCAGCGCGCGGTTGAACAGGTACTTGGTCGGGGTATCATGCAGATACACCGCATGCGGATTGGGGAAGAGGATCTTCACTTTGCCCAGCGCGTTGCCCGGCCCCGGCGGCTGGGTGACGGCTTGGATTTTAATTTTGCTTTCGTTCTTTTCGACGATCTTGGCGTGGTAGCCCATCTTTTTGAAGTACTCGGGGTCCTTTTCGAATTCGGGCGCCATTTCTTCGATGATGATGCGTTCGGGCACCATCCAGGGCGGATTGAAAACGATCATTTCGATCTGGTCGGTGAACAGCGGCGTGTGGTTTTTGGAGATTACGTTGCCGATGATGACGCGGTGTTTGCGCAACAGTTGCTTGCCGCCTTCCTCATAAACTTCCAATTCCTGCGCGCCGACATTGACCCAGACGAAATATTTGTCGCCGTTGTTGGTGTGGCTGTGACGGTATTTTTTCAGCGCCAGTTTGATTTGGCGTACGTAATCGTCCCAGGCCACGTTGAAGCGGGTCAGCGTTACGCGTTCGACCTTGCCGTCGGCCAGCACCTGGTGATTGGTTTGGAATGATTTAACGGCCTCTTCGAGCGCGGCGTCGTATTGGCCGTCGAGCGCGCCGTCCCAGTAGCCTTCCATTTGCAGGCGTTCCTGGATTTTCCGCACGCCTTCATGGTTGGCGCTGCCGGGCTTGTAACTTTGGTTGATGCCGAAGCTCAGCGGCTGATGGGCTTTGGCGATCGCGCGGTAACGCGCCAGTTCCTTGACCAGCGCGGCGTAATGCGGCAGCACCGGTTTGAACTTCTCGAGTGTGCCGGCAAGATCATTGACGCTGTCGTTCCAGGTGAGCACGAGTTTGTCGTCCGGCACGCCGAACTCGCGGCAGTATTTGAAGAAGTTGATGGCGTCCAGCAACTCAAGTCCGGCCTCGGCGCGTTTGCGGGTGAGGATGGCTTCGGCGCCTTCGTTGATCGCTTGATGCAGCGTGGGGAATTTGCCGTCGTCCTGTTTTTGGATGAAGTGCAAAATGCCGGCGGCGGACAGATTGTCCGGCTGCGCGGTCTGCAGAGCTTGCTTGAGCTCGTTCCATTCGCTTTCGTTGATGAGCAGGTTATTGGCTTCCAGTTTCTTCAGGGTTTGTTCGGCCGCCAGCAGATCCTGTTCGTACTGTTTGCGCGCATCGGGCTCGTAGGGTGCAAGATCGACGCCTTCGATGTAAGCCGCTTCGATGAGGTTGTTGAGGATCTCATGATCCTTGGTGGGCTGGTGATTCTTGACGAAGCGATAGGCATAGCCGTTCGCCTCGTACACGGCCTGCAACAGTTCGTGATCGTGGTTGCGCGCGGCGATGCCTTCCTGCAAGCGGGTTTTGCGTTCGGCCGCCCAGTCGACTTCCTTGACCAAGGCGTGGGCGATCGTCGTGCCCGCGTGTTTGGAAAAACCGCGCACCGCCCACCAGATCTGCATGCTTGAGCAAGCCGTCAGCATGAACAGCGAGAGGAGCGCGGGAACCGACCAGCGGAAGATTCGTTTTTTATTCGTTAACGCTTTCATTGTCCTACTGTCGTTTTCAGCGTCATACGGACCCAAAATTGGTTACGCAGTATAACGAATCGGTCGACCAAAGAAAATACATAAAAGAAAAGGGCGGAAAACTTCCGCCCTAGTAAAATATCATATAAAAACGATCGGTTATTATTCGGCAGCTTTCGCTTTGAGTTCGTCGCCTTTGGTTTTGATTTTGCCGAGGATCTCGACCAGGTTGTCGGTCAGGGTCTTGATCTGGCCGGGAGCGTTCTTGCCCACTTCGGCGCCGTGCTCGAGCGTGGCGTACATGTCTTTCGCGTTTTTGCCGTAGCCCAACGGATCGCTGGTCACTTTGCCTTTGATGCCGCTGATGATGTTTTTCGAGGAGTCGACCAGTTTCGGGGCTTCCACGGCGATGACGGCCAGGGCGGCGCTGGCGGCTTCGGCGTTTTTCTTCAACGCGTCAAGGTCTTCCTGCTTTTCGGCTTTGTCCAACTTGGCGTTGATGTCGGCCACGACGTTGTTGCTGAAGGCGATGATCAGTTCGATCTTCGCCACCGACAGCGAGAAGCCGTCGAAATCGGCGTCGTTGAACACGGTGTATTCAACCTGTTTGGCCTTGTTGGGGTCCAGGTCGCCGCCTTCAAAATCTTTCAGCGTGGCGGCGGCGTCGGTCAGTTTAAGCTGTTTGACTTCTTTTTTCAGGTTGGACTTGCTCGCGCCGGGAATGCCGAACGCCAGAGCGGTGCCGACCGCGAAAACCAGAATCAGGGCGCTAATCAACAGTACTTTCTTCATGGTATCCCTCCTTAATCAGGTAGATCGTTGTTCAATCCCAAGACCCGGCGTGGCTTCCGCCGGGAAATTCAATCGGACCTTTTTTGAATAGGATCTTTTGTATAGCGGAAGCGGATACGATTCGTCAAGGTCACTCCGCAACCATCGGAACAGACAAAGGTGGAGAAAAAAAGTTCCCTTCTCACGCCTTTGTGCAAACCATAAGCATATGCCATGATCATTTCAATGAAACGAGTCTTTTTTTTGGCGCTGGTTGCGGCCATTGCCTCAGGTTGCGCATCGTGGTCGCCGCTGGGCGTGCAAGGGGAGCCGACGGTCGACCGCTTCGGCGAAGACGCCCCGTTCATTCGGCCGATGAGCGCGGGGGATTATCCGATCTGGGGCGTGCGCAACGGCATGGTGATGGGCATCGCGCCGGCGCGCGTCGGCCTGGGACGCGACGACGTGGGCGGGCCGCGCGGCCTGCTGCGGATGGGCTTCGAGGAAGACGGCGAGTTGTATTTCATCAACTTTCTGGCGATCGCGCCGGTGACGACCGACGGCGAACTGGGCCAGAGCGAACTCGACCGCAGCCCGAGCGACAACGCGCCGGGCATTCGAATTTTCGCCTATCCTACGGAGTTCCATCGCGACTACGACCACTGGCGCGACCGGGAGCCGCCGCCCTGGATGGAGGTCGCGCGGCTCGGTCGCGACGCCAACGGCGACCGGGTGATGTCGCTGGCGGTGCGCTGCGAGGAATTTCCCAACGGGGCGCGCCCGTATTTTCTCGTGCATTTCTACCCGGACCGACCGCACGAGGCGCTCTTCGTGTTTTACGACGAGCCGGGCGGCAAGGCGATGCGCTACAACGTTTTGTCGTCGACCTTCGGAAACCTGACGAGACAGCGTGACGTGTATCTGCGCGGCAAGGTGCTCAACGCGCGCACGATCTGGCCGCATTACCGCGCGCTGGGCTTCGCGCCGATTCGCTTTTTCCCGCTGGATCTGCTGCGTAAGAACGGCAATGGCGACGTGGTTTTCGCGGCGCGGCCCGACGAGGAGAAGCCGTGGGAAGCGGGCGGGTATCCCCACCGGCGCGTGCTGACGCAATATTTCCGCAAGCCGCTAGGCGCCTACGACGACAGCCTGCGGGGGCTGGTCAACGGACGATATGTCTATTGGAAATCGAGCGTCGAGGTTCACGGGGGCATCAGTTTCGAGAACGTGGGGCTGGCGCAAAATTATCGGCGCGGCGAGGTGCTGATTTACGGATATCATGCGGGCGATCCGGAAAAACTGTTTCGCTGAATTCGACTGGTTTCAATGAATTAAATCCTTTACAATTGCATGGGAATTGATTATATAACGCATCCCGGATGTGGGCCGTTAGCTCAGCTGGAAGAGCGCTGCCTTCGCAAGGCAGAGGTCGGCAGTTCGAATCTGCTACGGTCCACTATTCCCTTTTACGCCCCCGTAGCTCAGTGGATAGAGCAACGGACTCCGGATCCGTGTGCGCAGGTTCGATTCCTGCTGGGGGCGCCATTTTTTTAAATACAGTTTTCCAAAAAGATTAATCCGGCCAACGCATCATTTTTTCCGGAAATGCCTTTTAAATCTCTCTCATACTCGACGATCGAAGTGACTGTCTGATCATTAGCAAAACAATCAGGTAACAGATCGTTACCAGGATGGACAGATTGTTGTAACCCATTGCCATGCTTGAATATTCAAGCAATCCTCCCATGGCGGCTCCGATCAAGTTCCACCCGAAAATGTGCTCAGGCATCGATTGTCCACGGAAATTGATGCTGAAAATGAGGTTGGCAAAAAAGATCGGAGAGAAGGTCATGATCGATGCAATGATGAATCGCAGACCGGTGTTATCCACTTGCAGCAAATTGCCCAGGGGATAGATCAGCGGGAGCAGGCACGAAAAAAACATGAGGATAAAGATCGGCGCCATTTTCGAGTTGTCTTTCATGACCGATGCCGTCCAGTTCGCGGCGAGCACAAGCGCCAGAACTGCCAGGAAAACAAGGGAGTTATTCAACCATGTTGTGCCGAAGAGCAAACTGAATTGAATTACGCTTTTCGTTTCCAGCAGCATGAACGCAATTCCCATGAACAAAAATGCTATTTTAACGTAAAACGTCTGCAAATTGCCGTTTTTGATTTTGTTTTTATTCAACACTTGCACGAAGACGGTCAGTAGCGCGACAAACACTCCCATGACCACCAATATTTTCAAGTAAAATGAAGGAATGCTCCTGGTTCGCAAATGGAGAAACGGCCAGTCGTCGGTCGGATAATCATTCGTCAGTTCCCCTTCAGGCGCCGGTTGTTGCTCGGTGGATTTATGGATTTGGATAAATGCGAAATCCCCGCTTTTTACGGACATGACCTGCGGCAAACGCCCGGTGGCCCGATAGATCATGGCCATGAACTTTTCTCCCACCCAGGGCCGCGGGAAGGAATTGAAAATATACATTGTTCCCTGGTCGCTCAGTAGGTGATACGCCTCGCGAATGGACTCGACAGTGAATAGATAATTTTCAAGTCTCAGCTGCGAGAGAGAACTGACACGAATCAAGGAATCCGCCCAAGCGAAAACGATCAGATCGTATTTTTTCCTCGCATTGGCGATAAAAGCGCGACCATCCCCAATCACAAGGTTGACTCTTTGGTCTTGATAGGGTTGGTTTGGATGATACCGTTTGCCGAATTCCGCGATGGCCGGATCGATTTCCACCGCATCAACGGACGACACCTGGTTGTCCAGCGCCATAGCGGTGTCATTGCCGCTTCCCGCGCCGATGATCAGCGCGTTGCGGAAAGGCGGAAGTTGCTGCTGGGTGCGAATGGAATAAGGAATGTTGTAAAAACCTTTCCGAATTTCCTCGATGTCGGCAATACGCTGGTGCCCCATTCCGTTGGACCAAATGGTGGATCGCAGATTCTGTGGAAGTTGGGGGGAGTCGATGTAATCCAATCGCTGGTAAGGCGACCAGGAAGCCGTGAACTCGCCTTGAAACTTGGTGAAGCGGATCGGATGCGTGTCCAATTGATAGACATGCAGCAAAATGACGGCCATGGGCAGCAGTGGAATCGTTTTACCTTTCCAGCTTCCCGGCAAAACGATCAGGAAAATAACTGAGAAAACGGAAAACCATACGATCGGCGGGAGTCGAAAGTAACTGATAACGATAAATGAGAGAATGCCCATGATCGAACCGGTGATATCCAAGGTGTAGGCCGTCAACGGATTAAATTGTCGAAAGAATTTGGCCATTACTTGCGATAAAAAAGCGAAAATGGCGATGATGGTGAAAAAGCAAAAAGCGAAAGGCAGGATCTTGGTATCTTCGCCTTTCACGGAATCGTAAACGAAATATAATTCTCCAGCGATTTCGCTTTCCTGGTTACTCAGGCGCGGTAACGAAGGGTGAAAATAATGGACGAATACAATTAATCCCAGGAGTAGGACTATCGCCAGGTGAAAAAGGATAAGCGAACCTCTTTCGGATAAATAATGATGGAAAATGAACCCGATGCCCATCCCCAGAAACACGGCGAGCAAGACGAAGTTAGGAAAATACCCCAGATTCCAAATATTGGCCGGAAGGTATCGGATCAAAGCGAGTTCCAAGAATAAAATCAGAAATCCGAGAAGGAAAAGTTTTAATCCATTGAAGGAAAAGGGGGTTTCAAATGCTTTGACGTTCACAATCCCTCCCACAAAGTCAAAAAATTAGCCTTATTTATGCGTACCGCTGCTTCAAGGTCAAGGCCGTTGCTGTCCGGTTTGGAGATGTGACGATCGACATACAGCGAAATCCTTCTATCGATCATGACTGGATTCGAACGTTGCCGGTCAATTTAAATCAGCTATGAAGTAGAATAACTACTGGTAAAGCAACCGATTGGGGAATGTCATAACCGACCTGTCGGTCCTCTGCTTGGATTCAATACGAAATGCTTGGAAGCGGTAATTCCAAATTAATCCCAGTTCAATGACGATCGATAAATGTCAATATTACGACGAGACTGGGGATGGTGCAGTGCTAGATGCATGCCAATGTTTTGACTCTCAATAATTAGTATAATATCAATATGTTACAGTATTTCAACGCCGTTTCATCGTTGCTTGATTTGCAAAAAATCAGTATTGATCAAGCCGTTATTGTCAATAATTTGGCCAAATTATAAGTTGTTATTTAGATAAATTTGCGAATTATGGCTTGCAATCGGTCAAAAAATTGACTTTATTTGAACGGCCATTCTAATGGATACACGGAAAAACCGTTTGATAATAAAGGCAATTATTGCCTCATGGCCGGCCGGCCGGCGGCAAAAAGGGTCAGAGTGTGCAGGGCGGTCGGCGTGAGGGTGAAAAAATAAAATATCATTATAAAACAAATAGATAGCATAGATTCCTTCAATCAAGTCTTACCTTGGCATGTGCTTTGTAAATGCACGGTCTGAATAAAATCCGAGGTTCAACGTGAGTATGCGGAAAAAACAGCAAATACACGTAATGGCGCCCAGTCGATTGGATCAGGTGACGGCCCTTTCCATTTTTGCACTGCAGCAACGCCTGGTGCAGGAATTGGATGATCACGAGGAAAATCCGACCACGCTCAAAGTACATGTGTTCAGCAACGGCAAGGCCGCCGGGGAAAATGGTGAGGAGACGGCTGCCGTTATGGGGGGGAATTGATGAAACGGTTCGTTTGGTTCGTGCTGTTGATTTCGGTGATTTCCTTTTTCGGGTGCGGAGAAGACGTCGAACAGGCGACGATGAACGAAGCAGCGCAGTCGTTCGACGATCTGACGCCGCAGCAGCAGGCGAAAATTTCGCCGGATCTGATGCCGCTGTTGGCCGAGTACGGCCGGGTGGACGTGCTGGTGCAGGCCGATCCGCAACGGATTTTCGCCGAAACCATCGACCGAGATCTGGCCCGCGAAATGATGTTGGATCCGGCGGTGATCTGGAAGGCGCGTCAGGACGGCGCGGTCATCTGGAAGCTGTCGGCGGAGCAGGCGGTGATCTGGAAGATGTCCACCGATCAGGCGGTCATCTGGAAATTGAGCGAGGATCTGCAGGCCGAAGGGTATCCGATCGACGAGACATACGAATCGGTGCACATCATGAAGCTGACGGCCGATGAGAAGATCGTCGCCGGTCTGGCGAGCCTGGATCAGATCGTGTACATCACGCCGGATCGCGACGTGCAGGTCAGCGACCTGAGTCTGATGAACAAGACCGTCGGCACCGACCTGGTGGCGACCCGCCAGAGCGCGTATGACTTCACCGGATATACCGGCGAGGGCGTGGGCGTGGCGGTGTTGGACAGCGGCTTGATGCGTACGCACACGGACTTCTCCAAAGCGATCGGCAACCGCGTGGTGGCCGCGCGCAACTTCACCAGTGAAGGCAACGCGATCAACGTCAACGACGGCTACGGCCACGGCACGCACGTGGCGGGTATCATCGCCGGCAACGGCCGTCGTTCCTACGACCTGGGTTACGACACGACGTTCGAAGGCGTGGCGCCGGAAGCGAATCTGATCATCGCCAAGGTGCTCAAGAGCAACGGCAGCGGCCTGATCAGCGACGTGATCGAGGCGTTGGAGTGGGTGACGGCCAACCGCGGCCGCTACAACATCCGCGTGGTCAATATGTCGCTGGGCCTGCCGCCGATGGATCCGTGGCAGTACGATCCGCTGTGCCAGGCGGTCGAAAACGCGATCCAGAACCGGTTGATCGTCGTGGTCGCGGCGGGCAACTACGGCTTCTACAACGGCCAGAACCTGTACGGCTCGATCGCCTCGCCGGGCCTGAGCCCGTCGGCGATCACCGTGGGCGCGTCGGATATGCGCGGCACGGCCAAACGGCAGCAGGACGCGCTGGGCCACAACGACAACGTGGCGTCCTTCAGCTCGCGCGGCCCGACGGCGTGGAACGGGCTGGCCAAGCCGGACCTGGTCGCGCCGGGCGTGGAAATCGTCGCGCCCTACGCGGCGGGCAGCCTGCTGGGCGCGATCTATCCCGACCGGATCGTCAACGGGTGCGATTACGGTGCGACGAATTGCACCGGGACCGACTATTTCCAGATGAGCGGCACTTCGATG
>Ga0116156_10005874_pt1 | contig 10107 bp, 8 predicted proteins | sample AD_UKC045_MetaG_FD_89891 | JGI IMG/M metagenome (GOLD analysis project Ga0116156, IMG submission 89891) | Active sludge microbial communities of municipal wastewater-treating anaerobic digesters from USA - AD_UKC045_MetaG | ecosystem: Engineered > Bioreactor > Anaerobic > Digestate | place: USA... | reverse complement strand
TATGGATTGCCTGAAGGAGATGCAGCAAAATTAAGACAAGCCTATTGCAATATCGTAACCGGCAAATTCGATCAATGTATCGCTATCATTAATCAAACTGATAAGCCCGATGATGAACCACTCTCTGTTTACCTGAAAGCTGTAGCGTATGAACACAAGGGTGAGCATGCAAAAGCCTATCAGTTCTATAATCTGGCACTTCAACTTGACAACCAAATTGCTGATGCGTATAAAAAGCGAGCAATCTACGAGCAAGAGTTAAAACTTTGGGACAAATCAATTGACGATCTTTCAGCTGTGTTGCGCCTAAATCCTGAATCGTTTGTTATTTATAAGATACGGGGCACCTCTTACTTCTATGTTAATCAATTTAAACTTTCAATTTCAGACTTCACCATTTATTTGGAAAAGGACAGTGCAAATAAAGAAGTGCTAGGGTATAGAGGGATGGCGTATTTGCATGACAAGCAAAAGCTAAATGCCTATATTGATTTTACGCTTTCTGAAAATATGCAGGCGTTGAATTTCAAAAACATGAAACATGTCGTTGATTCCGTATTGATTTTAGGTGACACTACTCTTAGTCTTTACGCGCTGAATATATTTACACAAGCCCTCCCATACTATACGGAAGGTTATGTACAAAAATTTAAAATACATGTAGCGCGCAATGAATGGAAACCTATAAAAACTGAAATAACAAGAGCTGTACGCAATAGCAGAACGGATGCTCAAAAGGCTGATCATGCGTATTTACTTACGCTGCAGGCCATGAATTTCGCGAAAGACAGACATCCTGATGACGCGGTTGAAACTTTTACACAAGCCATCAAGTTCGATAAAAACAATTCATTGGCGTATCTGGAGCGAGGTAAGGTTCTTCTCGCGATGGGCAAAACATCAAAAGCAGAAAGTGATTTGAAAAATGCTTCCTCATTGGGGAATGAGGAAGCAAAAAAATTATTGGCTACCGGTATTTCGATAGGTAAGTAAGATTTCAGATAGATTTAAAGTTATTTATTTCTATTTCATCCAGCCCTTAGCCGTTGCTTTACGAGCGAACCAGATCAGGCCAATGGCAATTACCAAAACCATAATGGGCATGATCATGCCTCCGGGGCCAAATACTTCAAATGAATTACTGACGAAGAAAGAGTGATACATCTGTACCAAAATTCCTGCAAGTGAAATTATCAGGATGGGTGTCGCCAGCTTTCTGCGGAGGAGTAAAAGTATGCAACCCATGGCACCACCCCAAACGGCAACGGCAAAAGCACCTGTTGCCCATGCTGGAGTTGATTCATAAAACGTTCTTTGATTTTCAGGTAAAGCTTGCATCTCTTCAGGACTCATCATCACTTGCATAATGTAAGCCATCACTCCCATTAAATTCCATACCAATGCTAATATGCTAACGATCCAAAACCAGGTTGCGGGTTTACTATCAGTTCTAGTCATAAAAGATTATTTAGTTTTTGTTAAGAATTGCAATTCAATATAATAAAATGATTTAGAATCAATCACATGGTTTGGATACAATGTTTAATCTGTGAAGGGAAATCACAGTCATTTTCCGCTGATCGCGCAGATTGAATACAAGCTGATTGCGCTGATCTGTTTGCATTTTAATTCTTGCATTCGTGGCAAAATAAATTGCTGAACGATGATTCTGTTTTAATCAGCGATATCTGCGGGAAAGATTTTGATACCTATAGTCTTGGATTAGCTGGTTTGATTGGCTTCTCAAAATTATTAGCACCCTTCACTTTTACCTTTCTCCGAAATACTTTATCGCGGCAAGACACATACATGATATCAAAATTGGGGCCTCCAAAACAAAGATTAGAAGCATAGCCATTTGTCTTTGGCATCGGTATAATTGCATTGACTCTTCCCAACTGATCCATCACCTGAATTCCACTCATGCTCGTAACATATATCCTACCTTCACGATCACATTTTAATCCATCGCTCCAGGCATTTTCGTCTACATCACGCACATGCAACCACCCATACTTTTGTTTATGAGCCAATGATCCATCGGCTTGAATTTGATAAACCCACACCCAATGCGTGGCTGATTCAGTAACATAAAGCTGAGTTTGATCAGGGGAAAAACAAAGTCCGTTCGCAAACTTGAGTCCCTCATCAACAACACTACGTTCACCATTTGGCTTTATGAGATACAGTTTACTTGGCTTCTCACGTCCATCGGGAGATGTAACATATATGTTTCCATTGTAGGAGATGCTAACATCATTGCCTGATGTTTCATCTGCAACCACTTCATACGTCTTGGCTGTTTTGTATCGATGAACTTGTTTCGTGGGTGGCTCTGACCAACCACCAGTGGCAGTGATCATATCACCCGCAACGGAAAAGGTAGTGCCACTTGCTTTCTTTGAATCTGCAATGTACTCCTGCAGCTTGCCATCCAATCCAATTTTATACGTTTTTGAATTCGGGATGTCCTGAAAAAAAACTTCACCTTTTGCATTAACAGCAGTACCTTCTGTAAATCCATAATTCTCGCCTACCAATTCCCAACCTTCATTGGCGATTAAGATATCATTTAGAAATGGATTTTTGGTTTGGCTCGGAGCAATTGGTTTCGGGTAATCGCGCCACAACCACCGCATCGCTTCCGGAAATACTGCTGTGCCATGCTGGCCGTTGTGCGCACCTTCACCCCACACATGTTTTACATCATAGCCTGAAAAAATCAATGCACGCTCCATCGATTCATTTGCCTTCCACCAATCGCCAGCATAAATATTTAAATCATTGGTACCATCCTGCATAAAAATACGAATGGGTTTGGGCTCATGCTTTCGAATCAGAATATCATATCGGTCTGCACCGCGCAAACCTGTATAGGTTCCTATTGCACTGAATACCTTTGAGAATTCCTCCGGACGTTCCCACGCAGCAGTGAAGGCACAAACCGCTCCGCTGCTACCTCCCCCTATCGCTCTGTCATTTCCATTCTTGCTTAAAACTATTGATCTGCCATCGGAAGTTTTTTTGCTTTCAACAAACGGAAAAATTTCTTCCAATAACATTCTGGCATAGGCATCGCCTAACGCATCATACTCAAAGCTTCGGTTAAACCGATCAATCGCTGCCTCCTTATTTTGCGACAGTACTTTTCCCGGTGTAATAAAAATACCGATGGTGACCGGCATTTCATTTTTAGCAATCAGGTTGTCAAACACTGTTGGTGCTTTCCATTGAATACCATCCTGATTAACATATACACATGCAGGCTTGTCAGCCTTATACTTTACCGGGACATAGACACTAACCTCGCGAGAAGTACCCGGAAAGATTCTGGAGTTATCGTAGGTAAAAGTGAGGATCTCACCTTTGGGAATACCTGCTTGCTCTACAGAGGCAGGATCAACAGGATAACTTTCTGTATTTGTTTGTGCAGCGATTTTTCCAAAGCACAGCAGGAACAGGAGTACGACAATTCTTCTCATAATTGAAATTGAGGATGGTTGGAATTTATAGGTAAGGTATCAAATCCATTCCGAATCACCATTTCAATCCATGATCAATATTAAAATTTGAGACTATTTAACTCAGATAAAGATGAAATTTGTTTCATAATAGGTAATCTCTATGAAAGAAAATTTCTATGAGAATAATAAGCATCTCGTTGAGAAACAAGACTTGGATATTTGAACTGTCCGAAGGAAGAAATGAAAAAATAAATTCTGTGGCACTTCTAACTGACGTTATGTAAAATTTCAATTTAACCACAGAGGAGACACGGAGTAAATCCAGACAGAGAAGACACAGAGGTACTTCTCAGTACAATCTCTATGGGCAGTTTCTGTGCGTACTCCTTGGTGAAAGACAGATTGCGTAAGTCCAGTTTTAAATTTGAAACACTGCAGAAGTTACAACACGAAATAAAACGGAAATCAATTTTACTTCGTGATCGATAACATATACTCAGCCACCGCTTTGCGTGTTTCTTCTGTCAGGTAATTTTGCGGAGGCATTTCAGGATAATCATCACGCTTATGAATTGGATGAGCAATGAAATCAACAATGCCTTGCGGATTATTTTTGTAAAGTGCCTGAATCACATTTACCGGTGGTCCAACCAATCGTGTGCTGAAAGCATGACAACCAGAACAAACTCCGTAGTACGTCATCTTACCTTTTTCAATTTGCGCTGTCACACGAGGCATCACCGGTTTATCCAATAAGTACGTTTTGATACTTCTTGTATCACGTACCTGACAGTTTGCATATGAATTAAGACCAAACGTTCTATAGCGAGAAGGATTAATAACGCAACTTCCAATACCTCCACCCACAGCAATGATATCCGGACCGAGTTTTGAAAATTGGGTAGCCATGAGCGCTTTCACATCAGCAATCGGATTGTTTCCATTATTGCTCATGAAATTATCAAGAAGGGTAATACGATCGGAGTTGGGTTAGATTCAGGATCGTTTGCATGATCTACACCGGCAAAAGCATAATCGGTAATGGTGATCCCTGCATTATCATTTCCAGATATGATATTGTTTTCAACCGTGATATCGTCAGCAGCCATAATCAATATGCCCGTTCCCGCAGGTATGTGTGATACTGTTGAACCAACTGCTCCAAAATTTTTCGTGTTGTTGTTGTACACATAGTTGTTGCGGATGATCACATCGTAACAGGTTTTAATTGGCAAACCTTGAGTAAGGAATGCGAGAATTCCACCAGTGTTATCATGCGTATAGTTGAATTCTACCAAAGCATGACGTGAGTTTTCAATTTCAATGCCCGCTACATTTCCGTATACTTCGTTGAAGCGAACATCTACGTTATCACACATGCCGATGTAGATTGCAGCGTCTTCAATTCCGGTAAGGATGTTGCGCTCAACAACACCATTTTTTCCAAACTGCGGAAAGATTCCATACACACCAGTGTCCACAATCCAGTTGTTACGAATCACATAATTGTTGCCCGCTTGTCCCATGATGGCATTACCTTTGTAATTAGTGATCTTCATATTCTCAATCAACACACCATTCCCTGAATACAAGATGGCATCGTTCATCTTCTTCTGCCCATCCAATATTGGCCACTCATCATTTTCAATAACACCTTGGATCGAGATGTTATCTTTATCGATGTAAACCGTTTCATTATAAACCCCTGGATAGATGCGAATCAAATCACCTGGACTTGCTTTACCCACAGCCTCTTGAATGGAATTACCTTTCTTTACTTCAATGATTTTTCCGGTAATCGTACCCGCTCCAATTCCAACCGAATCACCAGGTTCAGTTGATTGACTGAAATACGTTGGCATAGGCGCTGGAATGTCTGAGCCTCTTCCAAAAATTAGTTTCCCACAATATATGCCGGCCGCGAGGATGACCACTGTAAGAAGAACACGCTTAAAAATTTTCATGAAGGAATTGGTTTAGGTTAATGAGTATTTTGTTGAATAGACCACAATGCTTGTGAAGTGATTGGTTTATCAATGGCGATTCCGGATGGAAGTACCTTCGGTTGCTGTGGTCTAAAACTTTCGTCTGTCAATGTTTTTACAAAATCAACAAGCCGATCCATTTCATAATTGGTAAGGTTAGGTTCCCAGATATGCCAATGAATGTGGAGCTTTTCATTCTTCGCTACTTCATGCCCACGACCTGCAGAATAAAAACCAATCATCTCACGCAACGTGTTGAATCTACCTGAGTTTGTGTAAGGAGCTGTGCGATCGATGTTTCGTAAACTTGGAACTTTAAACGCACCGCGCAGTGAAGGATCCTGAAAAGTTTGTTGTGCTCCCGGATCCAATGCTTTGCCATCAGGTTCTGCAAGACCAATAACAGCTACCTGTTGATTGGTAAACAAAGGAGGTGTATGACACTCCGCACATCGCGCCACAAATGATCTGAAAATATTGAGACCTTCAATCTCTTCATGACTCAATGCTTCATGATAGCCATGTGCATATTGATCATAACGACTATTGAGTGATATCAAAGAAGATTCGAATGCAGTGAGTGCTGTATAGATTTCATTTAATTCAATCTCAGTTGATTTCTTCTTTGGGAAAGCCTGGTGAAATAATGATTGATAGGTTTTGATATCATTCAACGTTTCTAAAAGTTGTTCGCGGGTAGTGCCCATTTCGTCTTCCGAATACAATGGCCCTGTCATTTGCTCTTCGAGTGAAGTGGAGCGAGCATCCCAAAAGAATTTTTTGTAGAACGCCACATTCCATAAACTGGGTGCGGCACGTTTTAATTTGGTGTTATGAATGCCAACACTTGTTTTCAATCCATCACTAAATCCTTTTGAAGGTTGATGGCATGTTGCACACGACACGCTTCCGTCTTTCGACAATACAGGATCGAAAAAAAGATATCGGCCCAAATCAATTTGTTGTGGAGTGAATCCATCGCGAACAGTAGGCAATGCTGTTTTTAATCCACCGACTCCGGGATCATTTCCAGTAACGGATTCATATTGCTGATATAAACTTCTGAGCTTGCAAACATTTTCGTCTGTCAATTCAAAACCCGGTGGACAGGTATTACAAAGTGTCAACTCATTTTTATCAGACGCAGACTTCAATGCTACTACAATGAGTATCAGTGAAAAGATGAGTGTAAGGAGAATGATTACTCGCTTCATTCACTAACTGGTTTTGTTGTTGATCGGATGTAGGCAATCACATCTTTCACTGCTTGATCGCTAGTAAGCAATGTCACCATAGGGATCATTTGCGCACCGAACTTATCGGCAGGGTGAGCACCACGTATTGAATTTTTGAATTTGTTAATCTGACTTTCTAAATACCAATCGTCTACACCATTCAAGCGAGGTGCATTCATTTTTTCGTTTCCCTTCGCACGTGCTCCATGGCATGAACCACAAATACTTTGATAGGTACGTTCACCTTTTTGAATATCGCCTTGAATGATAACAGGTAATTCAGCCACCGGCATGGTTTTAATATATGCCACGACATGACTTATCGCGATTGAATCTTTCAGTGTCCTTGCCATCGCGGCCATTTGATAACCAAGCGTGTCGGTTTCGAGATAGCCCCGAATACCTTTATGAAAATTCATTAGTTGTCGGTACAAATACCAACCATCAGTATTGGCCAGTGCGGGAGCTCGTAACTTTTGGTTGCCTTCAGCCGAATCGCCATGGCAGGTTTTGCAGGTTGTATATAGAATCTTTCCTTCTTCAGAATTTCCAATTGGTAATTCCGCGACAACCTGATTTGGAGCAATAGTTTTCGTGTTCTCTTTGGAAGAACAACCCAAAACCACCAAAGCCAAAACGAAGTAAACAAACTGATACCTTCCTTGCATAATTGTCCTCACACGCGATTAAATCGATTGCGAAGTTCGGATACTTTTAGGAATGCAAAAGGGAGGATTGATCTTTTGGGGTAAAATTGAATTCTGCGGGGTAAAATCAGACCACTACAGAACCCTTCTGAAGCACCCGGCTTTCAAAAATTTGCTGATACTTGGTGGAAACCGACAATATCTGGTCTGACCCAAAATCCATTTTAACACGATAACCCTGGGAAGTTCGAAGCACCGTGGCCACATTTCGGGAGTTAATCATATAAGATCGGTGTATCCGGACAAAATTGGGGAGGTCTAAATCCTGCTCCAGTTTTTTAAGGTTGGTCCGAATGAGTTCCTTCCTCACCTCATCATCTACTTTATAATATAGTAAAACATAATTGTCCTCCGACTTAAAGTAGATCATGTTGCGGATGGGCATGCTGACAACTACTTTTCCATTTTCATCACTAAGAGACATGGTTTCGGTCGCGAGTGACTTGTTTATTTTGATGGTCAGCTCCTCAACCACCGTTAGCTGTTCCTGGACAAAAAGCAAAAGAATGCCGAGAAAATAGGGCAATATGAGTACCATTAAGGTGTACTTCAGGGTAACGAGATATTCAGGAAGATTAATAAAGGGCAGTCCGAGTAATAGGATATTAACCGTGTGAACTGCAACTGAAATAAAGAAGAACTCGACAAACAACCATTTTAAAAAACTAACACGGGTAGTCAGACTCACCCGAAACAACGATCGGATAGCAAACTGAGTGAGCGCCAAAGCTGCCATACCTGCTGCAGGGAAAAACGTGAGGATGACAAACATGGGAGCGTTTACATTTGCGAACCACTCATCCATATTAAAGGGATGAAAAATATTGAGAAACAAACAGCCAAACACACCGCAAAAAATAACCAACTGCCAGCTCGCCTTATGCGAATCCAATAACCGAAAAGGTTGACGAAGCCATGAAATTATATCATCCATTTGCTGTTGATAAAGACGATTTCGATAAAGATACACGACCTGTATCGAATCCAGAAAAGGTAAAAACGTTTTTCTTTCAGGAATGGATTTGACACAGCGGCAGGATCGGACAGACTTACTTCTTAATAAAATGAAACAACAAACTCCTTTATAAAAAGTCGAGAACCGCTCTTATAAATTACCTATATTCATACAGACAAATAATACTCTTTTGTAACGTTTAGCGTTCAGGTAGTTGAAATAAATCTGCAGACAACAGGCTGCTCTGCGAAAAAAAATCCTGCTGCTTAGCATAATGTTTGTCCAAGGGAATTAAAAAGTAAGAATAAAATTTATACTGAAATGGAAAATCTGCAACTAGAAAGTACCGATGACACGCCTGCAGTAATTCTTAGCAAGGGTGAAGAAATATTTAAAATATCAGGTAGATCATTGCCTGAGGATGTGGTAACTTTTTTTGAGCCCATTATGGCCTGGATTAAAGAGTATTCATTGAATCCAAATCCCTCAACCGATTTTGTATTTAAACTGGATTATTTTAATACGGCTTCATCAAAACTTATCCTCGATTTACTGAACGCATTAAAAAATATTAAAGGATGCCGGATCATCTGGTATACCTATGAAGATGATGAAGAAGTTCTGGATGCAGGAAAAGAATTTTCAGAACAGGTAGATATTCCTTTTGAATTCAGGAAGGTTTGAAATACTGAATTTTATAAACAGACCTCTTCAATAATTATTTTTTCACCCTTACATAAACGAGTTTAATATTCTTCTTCTCCGTTTCACGTTCATCAACAGCAAACTTGCTTATGCTTTTTATAAGCATGGCCAATTTTGTAAATCCAAAGTTTCTGGGATCGAAATCGGGTTGCTTTTTTAGAATGAGATTGCCTACCTCTCCTAAGAATGCCCAGCCATCGTCATCCGCAAGATCAGATATGGTGGAGGTAATTACATTGATGGTTGCCTTATCAATCTTTTTAAGTGTCTCTTGCTTTTTAGTAGGTGTATTCTTTTTTCCGTTTGGCTGTTCGTCTTCAACAACCGATTCATCAGAAGGAATACTTAATATTTCGATGTAGATAAATTTATCGCAAGCAACGATGAATGGATTGGGTGTCTTCTTCTCTCCTAGTCCGATCACCATCATTCCCGATTCTCTTAAACGCGTGGCTAACCTGGTAAAATCACTGTCACTTGAAACAATGCAAAAGGCATCCACCTTTTCGGTGTATAGAATATCCATTGCATCGATAATCATGGCGGAGTCAGTCGCATTCTTTCCGGTGGTGTAACCGTATTGTTGAATCGGGGTTATGGCATTTTCCAACAAAATTGTTTTCCAGCTATTGAGATTTGGTTTTGTCCAATCACCATAAATTCTTTTAAACGTTGGTGTTCCGTATTTGGCAATTTCTTCCATCATTAAACGGATGTTGGCGGATGGAATATTATCAGCATCAATTAAAACTGCTATTCGTATATCTTTGGTTGCTTTCATATTGTCGGGATTGAAGTTACCTTTTCAGGATGTTCTTGTTTTTTTTAATAATCACAAGGTAAGGTAATTTGCAGCACCTGTGGTACAGATTAGTTTGTATCCTGATTCGTGTATTCGTGGCAACAAAATCGTTAATCGTTAATCGTTAATCGTTAATCGTTAATCGTTATTTAAAAATATTACTTTCCGAAGCCATCTTTTTATACTCAGGTAGGATCTTTTCATAGAGAGCTTCGTCTACCTTCTTTAATGAAACCATTAATGAACCGATGCCT
>Ga0116156_10005867_pt1 | contig 10113 bp, 10 predicted proteins | sample AD_UKC045_MetaG_FD_89891 | JGI IMG/M metagenome (GOLD analysis project Ga0116156, IMG submission 89891) | Active sludge microbial communities of municipal wastewater-treating anaerobic digesters from USA - AD_UKC045_MetaG | ecosystem: Engineered > Bioreactor > Anaerobic > Digestate | place: USA... | reverse complement strand
TAAATACAAGAAATTTTATGAATACAGGTGGTGAAAATGGAGTTTCAATCCTTGGTTTAGTGGAAGGGGGGGGGTAAATTGGCTATATGGAAAGAGACTTCACCCTGGCACAGAGGTTTCAATCCTTGGTTTAGTGGAAGGGGGGGGGTAAATCCTTTTTTGACCTTAAGCTATTGATTGTGCTGATGATACTATCCGGATTCAGAACCGGAAATCGGCCATTCAGGTGAGACATAGCTCCCATTCAAAGGCCGATTGGTATTCTCGGACACGTCTAAACACTCTATACACGCGCAAAAGATCTGATTTGGGCAATTTTGTCAATAAATTCGGTTCAGGAAACGCAGAGGTTCCGGTAAGTGCAGTCCGCGCATTTGGCTTTGGTGGCGGTGGCCTTGGGATACTTTGCCTGGTTGATGATCCCAAAGATAGTCTCCAGCATCTTCAAGGATTTGTCTTTCATTTGCTGATCTATTGGGATCGTCTCAAGATGGTTTTTAGACCTGATATACACCACAAAAGCCCTATTGACCGGCAGCTGGAAATTCTCCTCGATCAACAATGCATAGAGGACCTGTTGAGTTTTAATAGTCTTATAAAGCCTCTCCTGCCAAAACGCGTACTTATAGTCCAGGGGGGCTGCGGTGGAGTCCTCCAGAATCAACACCTCATCCACTCTTCCCACCAGCTTCAGGGCTTGAGAGCTAAGATAGACGTCCTGATGCTTCTCTATGGTCCCCACCCGTGCACGGAGGTGTTCTTTGTTTTGCACCAGTTTCATCACATGGATGTCCCGGCCTTTATTGACCAGGGAGCGGCGATGCTCATGCTGGCCTACCTTCAGAACGTGCATGAAATACACAAACCTGGGACAAAACAGGTATTCCATCACATCCGAGGGCGTAATGAACTGAAAATCGGCTTCAGAGGAGCATAGCTTTGAGTTCGTCACAGATCAGCTCCTTGTCAAACGCCTGGCCCAAAAGCTCGCAGAGATCAAAGTCCTCGCGGCACATGGGAAAGATATAGACGCGGTCGGTGTCTTTGTCGATCAGTTCCAGGATCTGGCAGCTCAGTTCCTTGCGCTGGGTCTTGTTGATGTCTCCCAGCCAGACGGAATACTGGACGCGGTAGATCCCGATCTTTTCGCAGGCCTTCACCACTTTGTTGCGGGCCTTGGTCTTGCAGATATCATACATCACCCAGGTGAGCATCAATCCTCCTCCTGGATGAAATCCTCGCTGGAGAGAAAGCGTTCCAGACTCTTAGCTACGGAGCTGTCCAGATAGGTATCCCGGCGGTCGATCATGAAATTGGCAAAGGCGTGGGCATCCGTCTGGATCATATCCAGGCGTTTGCGGTTTTTGTTGTGATACCTGGTGATCTCGGCAAGGTATTCCAGGAAATAGGGCGCGAAAAACTTCTTGCCCGCGGTGCTGAGCCCCACGCCCTTGAAGACGGGCTGCAGATGGTCGTCCTGGACCCGGCGTCTGGAAAAGAGATAGAACACCGGCTCATCTGCCAGGATCCTGAAAGGCTCGATGAAATCGAAGACGAAACTCTTTTTGTTGTAATTGTCGCTGTGCAGCAACCCAATATAGGGATCCAGACCGGCTATCACCAAAGCCCGTTCCACTTTGGAATAGAGGATGCCATAAGCATAGTTGAGGAAGGCGTTGAAAGCGTCCCTGGCAGGTCTGGAGCTGCGACCTTCGAAGCTGTATGCAGATGGGATGAGCTGAGATAGAATGCCAAAATAGAGCTTGGAGGCGGAGCCTTCCCATCCCATCAGACTGGGGGCTTTATCATCCAGAGTGCCGTCACAGCTCATGATCGAGCGGGCGTATTGTCTCATCGCGCCCGCTTTGGACTTCAGTTCCGGGTCCACTGAATCACGCTTCGAGATCAACTTGGAGACAAACTGGTACTGCCGCATGATCTTGATGCAGATCCAGCGCTTGATGAAATCCATCCCCCGGATGTCTGAGAGCATTTCCAGCTGGGCCCTGCGGATCAGCACGGTGCTGCCTATCTTGGGAAACCACACCCTGGCATAGGGATCGCCATATTTATCCAGCATCACCACGTCGATATTGTGTTCCATGGCCAGCTCGATGGCATCCGAACTGATCTGCACGGCATTGGTGATCACGATGCTGGAGATCTTCTGAGGGGAAAGCTTAGTCTTTTTGCCCTCCACAAAGACCTCAAACATATCGTCTTTCTTGCGGAGAGAGGAGCCGTAGGTGTTGAGGTAGAGTTCCATGGTTAGAAGATATAGTCTCTTTGCTCCGGCTGACGTTTGAAGCCAGTGTTTTTATCATATAGAACAGCCAGACTTTCTTTATCAATGAAGTGAATTGGGGCCTCTGACAAGGCATGACGTTTGTCCACATTAATCAGATATGGCGACAGATTTCTAGTAATTTTTTTCCGGTCCGCGAGCATTTTGTATTTGTCGGAATAACTGCTCTCATCGAAATCAAAATAGATCCGCTTGGCCTCTGTAGCCTCTGTATCGCACTCTACAAATACAGTTTGGGTTGGAATATCGTCGATCAAATTGAAAGCTCCGGGATTCTCTTTGGGGTGATATCTTAGAGCGGTTCCCAGATCCAGTCCTGTCAGCTGGTTGATGATCTTTCTGGACTTATCGGAGGAGGTTACTTTGTTAAGGTGCTCATAATAGTGGTTAGCGATTGTGTGCAATGCTGACTCATTTATAACGGGGGCATTTTGCTCTAAAGCCTTCTGAGTTGCCCGCACCAACGTCTCATCGTACACGTATCTCCAGTAGGGTTTCTGGTTTTTGGCCAGATGAAACAGAACTACACGAGAAGTATCTTTAGTGTCGTTCCGATTACATCTTCCCGCTGCTTGTATAATGGAATCAAGTGGCGCCATGTCCCTGTATATTATATCTACATCGATATCTACACCCGCTTCGACGACCTGGGTTGATACTATCACCAAACCACATTTGGGGTTATCTTTTATGATCTTGATGCGCTCAATACGATGTTTGGGTATCACGTTTGAAGATAAGTAAACAAGCTGCTCTTCCCGCACAAGGCCCTTCAGGCTGTTAAAAAGATCTATAGAACTTTGGACGGTATTCAGGATAATCAGCACGTTGTTCAATGGATTAGCCTGGCTCTTTTCAAAAATCAGTCTTGTTAATCCCTCAATGTCAATATCTTTGGCCGATAAATCACAATCCAACGCTGTGCGGTTCAAGCCTGCAAACCATTCGTCTTTACGCGCCGCAAGCTCTATCGCTCTTCTATTGGTAGGCTCAAATATCATGGGCAGCGTAGCCGTTACGAGAATTACAACCGAAGACATTTTCTGCGCTATGAGTTCCAGTGTGTAACCAAGAAGGTCCCAATAATGGTGAGGAATGTTTTGCACCTCGTCCAGTATGATGACCGCGTTTGCCAACCGGTGAAACCTTTTAAGGTTGCTGTTTTTTACTGATAGAAAGGACGCAAGCAGTTGGAAAAATGTGGTTACTATCAACTCCGAATCCCAGGTTTCAATCAGGAACTCCGATTCGTTGGACAAGTATTCACTTTTCCCCTTGTACGCAAATTCAGCAAGATGATGGTGGGCTAACACAAGTTCGGAGCTCACATCCACAGAACTTTCTTCCAGGATCGCTTCAAATACTTTCTGGTTCTGATCAATAATAGATGTAAACGGCAGACTATAGATAACACGCTGTAACTTGGGGTTTTCCATCTTCAACTTAAGCGCGACTTTCAGCGCGTTGATGGTTTTACCCGATCCCGTTGGCATATTCATCGAGTAAAGCGCAGAGTCTTTATCAAGCGCGGTGACAAGGGATTCATAGGCTTGATTTCTTATCACGTCTATGAAACCTTGACCTGGCCCCAGCCGGTTTATTTTATAGCGGTCGATATACGATATCTGCCATTGCTGCCTTGTCTGGTCCTGAGTCTCACGAGCGAAAATAGCAGAGTTTTTGTCCGCCCAGATCAGAATTGAGAACAGATAGTCCAATAAAAGCCAGTCATCTGGTTTGACAGCCTTTTTGGCCCTCCTATACAGTGACGGAATAGAACTCGTCTTTAAGGCCCTTAACCACTCCATAAAACCGTCTGCAGATAGATTGGCCGAGGGAAGTAACTGGCTCAGGATAGCATTCAACTCATCATAGTTTATGCTTCGGTTTATCTCAAGCAAGTCCTCAGTGCTCAGATTGGGGACCAGCAATTCTGAAACATCACCCAAATCGGTGTGATGAGAGCTGATGCAAACATAGGCCCAGATACACTCCAAAGTCCCGAGCTTTAGAAAGTTCATACAATGGCATAAGCCCCAAAGGGCTGAGAACTCGCTGTGTCTGCTCAGGTTTGATCTTGGAGCTTGGTTTAGCAGGTATTCCTGAAAGAAAAAAGAGCCCTTACCAATGTCATGAAACGCCAGGATCACCTCCATAACAGGCTTATATTCCAACCAGATGCCGTTTTGCATAAAGCGCCACATTCCGGTTTGATACACCTGTGTGAGGTGATCCTTCAACAGGATTTCTGGGTGCGATCTTAGCTTATATTCCATGAATAGTGTCTTGCAGTTCTCCCACCTGGTAGGCTGTAGTCTTTAGGATAAGATTGATTGACATACCATTCATTTCATACAAGACCTCGTCATATCTGAGAACCTCTCTTTGATTGTTCATAGCAGACGGCAACACAACCTTTTGAAGCTTGACAGGCTCATTCATGATCAGGTCCTGAACTGAAGCCATGGGAACCACAGAATCAAGCTTGAGAGCTTCGCCAGATTTACAGGGCATTAGTTCAAACTCTCCTATATAGTTGTAGTTTGCCAGGCATCCGCTGATCCCCAAAGAGATTGTATAGGTAGTCTGATGAGATTCCAGCAACGATTTCAGTTCACCATAGAGCCTCTGATCCTCATGGGCAAAATAAACCCTGTATCGCACATCTTTCAAAAACTCAACATTGGTTGGCTTATGTTCGCCAACGTTATAGACGTTTGTAATGGACCCAGTTTTTAAATAGTTATGGGCGATCTTGGTTTTTTTGACCGGGTTGATCAACCTGATGGCAAAAAAGCTATTATCAAGGGTAAACTGCTCTGGGTTCACCTGCTTATCAATCCCAAGGACTGCCCCGACTATTCCGGCCAGGGCAGTCCTGGGTGGTATTGAGAAACTCAACGGAGACATATTGGTAAAGAACTTTCGGAACTGGGCGTAGTCTCCAAAGAGCTCAAAGCAGAGCACTTTTATTGGGTTCATGTTCACTCCTGTTTGAGTTTTTGTTAGTTTACCACCCGATCAATTCCAGTCCCTGATCTTTTTGGATGAATTCGGCAGGTCTGTTTTCTCCCATTGAGTTTATTACTTCTCTGAGGGGACTAAGATCGAGCTTGAAATCCTTGGTTCCTCTGATCTGCTCACCCTTTAGGCTTGTCTCTAGTTTCACATACTTGTCGAGTTCGCCGATGAAATAGTTGCTGTGCTTGTGCTCGAGCATGATCAACAGCCTGGGGTTGTGTTCCATCTTTGATCTGGTTATCAGTTGTTTTGTACCGTTCCACAGAGCTTTCTTCAGCATCTCTATGTCTTCACTCGTTAGCTTGGTATGCTGAGCGGCGTTTTCATTGATGATACCGTAAAACGCTATCAGGGAATAAGGCAGGATGTATTCCTCGCGGAATGTCGGTTGTTGTGCTCCTGCCTTAGCGGCAAATGCCCCATTTCCTTTTATGTATTGAAGCTCTACCTTGTGAAGAGATCTTCCCATCTTGAACTGAACGGGACCCGTCAGGGTTATGGACGATTTTTCAATAGGCAATACGCCCCCAAACAAACGAACGTCTATACAGGCAGAAAGAATTGCGTCTTTGTTGTTTTTATACTGGAGCGTTCTGTTTTTGCCGTCATTGATGCCTTTAAGCGGGTCTTCATCAACAAAGGTTTGCCTGATGAATATGTCCTTTGTGCCAGTGCTGTTGTAACCCTCGTAGTTGTACAGATAGTCTCTCACGGTTCTCTTCAGCCGTACGTCTGTCACTATGTTGTAGCCAGTTTCTTCATCGATCCTTGGTTTGTTTTCATCGGAAGGGTCCCCGTTGGGGTTGGCGTTTTGAACGTCGTAGAGAAAGAGCAGCTCGGTTCTTTTGATGTCGGTCATTGTATCCTCCTATTGATCTTCTTGAGTTTCGTTTTTTTGTACTTTGAATCTTTTGTGCAAGGTCATCCCCAGGGTGAAGAAGAAGCTTATCTCGTCGTTAGACAGCTTATCCATCCCGCCTTTTGGAAACAAGACACCAATGTTTTCTTCCAGTTCATTGTAGTAGTTTTTACCGTATTGCTCCAATTTCTCTTTCGCCTCTTTATAAATCCTCTGTACCAGTTCCTTACTAAGTTTCATGCCGTTCAGCCTCTTTCTGAAAGGCATGGATCCCTTATCTCTTAATTGGATGTTTAAAAGAAACTGGGTAAGAACGCCCACCATAAAGATGCATTGTTTAGCGCTGGTATCGAAGTAGTCCTGGTGTTCTTCGAAGAATTCCTTAAAACTGTCGATCATGCCGACCTCCTTGGTTGTTTGTATGCTGTTTGTATTTATGAGACGCAGATAAGAAAGAAACTTAAGAACCAGAAAAGCTTTGCGGGTTGCCAGTTCATAGTTTTCATCGTTTACAAAGCGCTTTTTTATTACGCTCATTATTCTTTGAAGCATAAACTGGTATGAGACAGGCTGTTGCATAAAGATGTCTCTGGTAATTTCCAGAAAGGCTTTTGAAAAGTCACCCTCAGTTTTACTTTTTATCGGCAAGAACTCATTGAGGGCATCAAATCTAAACTCCAGGTCATAGACAGTTCCCTTATCTCTTCCCGGTAGCTGTTGAAAAACATCATGAGACTCAGCCCGTTGCTTTGCCTCAAAGATCGCGCTGAACTGACTCGGGAAAACATCCTCGACCGATATCAGGATCTTAAACTCGGCGTTGGCCACTTTATAGAAAAGCATGGTGTACGAGGCAACATTCTTGGTCTCAGCAAGATAATCAAACACCTCTTTCGTCTGAGAATCGACAAGTTTCTTTCTCTTGCCACCGATCGCAAAGTCTCCCAATCTGCTCTTTAACTCCAGGACAGCATCAGGATTCGCATCATATTGAGCGACCATTATATCTATTATCAAACTCATGAGTTCATGGGAAGCGCTGTCAGTGATCACTTCCGGGATCAATAGATAGTCGAAGCCGCAGAATTTGAAGCTGAAATACTTATCAATCACTGGTTTGAGCTTTGTCAACTTGGCGGCGCATTCAGGGCATACCGGGAAGTTTCTATGCGCCCATTCTTTTTTCAGACCTCCCGCAATTGGGGCATGCTCCGTCTTGGAAGTGTAGAAGTTGTAAACAGAAACATAGCCCCACGATTCTGGTTTGACTTTCAGGCATTGAGAGCAAGTTTGATTCTGGCCGACAATCACTTTATCACCCAGGGTATAGTAGTCCTTGTAAAACTCTTTTGCGGCTTGATCCCGTATTTCCCGATACAAAAGAGATTTCCCAATTGATAATCCATCGATTGAGATGGTCAGGATGTAGGGTGTTTTGCCTGTTTTACTAAGATATTGATCAAGCTTATCAAAAACCTCGTCCGCCCTCTTATCAAAGAATTCATGCAAACCCCTAAGGGCAGGATTGATTTGCTTATTGCTCTTGAGGATTCGTAAAATCTTCTTGTAGCTCTTTGACTCTTTACTGAATTCTCCTTCAATCTGCATATCCTCTTCAGAGATATACAAAGAAGGGAAGGGTGACACAGACATAGCGGGAGCCTGTCTATAAAAGAATTCCTCAACGTTCCGGCTGGAGTCATAATCCAAGAGGTCGGCATTTTCTAGAGTGAAATCAGATTCTATCTTATAAAAATCCAGCATGATGACTTTTAAGCCGTCCCGCGATTTCAAATCCAGACCATATTCGTTTTCAAAAGCGGAGATATACTCTGCTGGCACATGAGGGTATATCGCATACATCTTGTTTATCAAAGTTCCTCCTTCTTAATCACCACCCCAAACCCCCTGGCGCTCTGTTTCCCCAGCCCCAGCAGTTCGGGAATCATGAAGTTTACCGAAAAATCCCCGTAAAAGCAGTGCATGGGGATGTTGTGGAAATTGACGGTTACCTGCCGAAAGCTACCCTCGGCTTTGAGGCCATCCCGGTCCGGGATCGTGTAGCCGAGGCCTTTGGAAAGGGTCACCAGATTGCCTGTGAGAATACCGAGCAGCTTTTGCTGCTGGTGGCTCTGGCTGAGCTTGAAATACTCCCGGTCGTTTTCCTGGTTGAGCGCCATCCAGGGAGAGGCGAAGCTGTAGCTTTGCGGCTGGTCGCACTGTCCCAGTTCGGCTTCCCGGAGCGTGATCTGCCTTTCATTCACGGCTAGCGTGACTCCGTTGATCTCCAGTTTATCCACCTCAAAAAACACTTTCTTGAGCAGATCGATACCTTCACCGATTCCCAGCAAGGCGGGGGAACCGTCGATCAACCGATACTGAACGCGAGGAAAGGCAAAGGACTGTGACCCGCCCGGCAGGTGGTTGTGAAACAGGTGGTCCTGCGGAAACTTGCGCGCGAAAAAGCCCCTCAGCTTGGGAAGGTCCGAAGCGTTCATGGCTACATCGCTGAATCTGACGATCAGATACCTGAGCTTGTGAGTCATAGAAAAACTCCTTTTATCCGAGAGCTGAGCGGGAAGACGCCCCAGATCCAATGCCCCGGAACATACGGACAAAAATCGTTTTTTTGATTTGGCGGTTGATTGTCAAGTTTTTTCTTGATGAACACCCCAACGCGGCCCATTGTATTCGTTTGGGTGAGCGTTCCCCAAGAGGGAAGAATCCCAAAGTGCAATTGCCGCTGAAAGACCGTTGCGCATAGCCGTAACACTGGCTTCAGAGCTTGTGCGACCATCAACCCCGCAGGGGTAAGTCAACGTCATAGCCCCCTGTGCAGCGTAGCGGAACGGGGGGGCCAATACAGAGCGCTCCAATAAGCTCCCCGAGAGCGAAATACAAGGCAACAAACCGGCCCGTAGAGTTATAACGTGTTTCACCCCCGAGGGGTTCAGGCTGGTTGGCATATCCTAAGCCCCCGTTTCGCGATACTTCACGGGGGGCTATAACATTTAGACGCCCTTCCAGGGCTTCAAAGTGGCTATTTCTCGCACAAGCTCTTCAGCCGGTGCGCGTTCATGCTTTATCTGCTTTCACGGCATGGAATAACGCTTCTGAGCTTCGCGTGCGGGGTACCGGTTAAAACCGGCACAACGACCGGCTAAAGCCAGTGTTACGGTGGCGCTGAACGGTCCTATGATGCTGTCATCATGGACTTTAGGCGACATCACTGACAATATATATAGCTACAAAAAAGGAGAAGCAAACATGAAATGCAGGACCAGAAACATCCCGGTGGGGTTCACCGGAACGCTCGACGACATGATCTATTACACGCGCAGGCCCAACGGCAGAGTGTATGCCCGCAGGCGCTTCACGCTCAAGGACCATCCCAGTCACAAACCCTTTGCCAATGCCACCCGGGGCATTTATGCCCTCAATCCTTCCAGGGAATATCGCCAAAACCTGGCCGACTACATGATCGGCTACAACCGTCTGGAAGCCAACGAAGCCAAACCCGCGCAGTGCTGGAACAACCTCTACAACAAGCTGATGTTTGCCATGCAGCGTCAGATGGGCATTCCGCTGGCCACACTCACGCGCCAGATGATCACTGATCTGAATTTGCCCTGCCGGAGTGTCAAAAATGCCGTGGAGGCGGGGTTGTTGCCAATGGTGAAAAGCTATGAGAGGTTTGGAGCGGAGATGTGAGAGCTACGCTGGTGAGAGCCGTTCCGGCTGGTTAGAGCTCCGCGAGCTAGTGAGGGCCGCGACTGACAATGCGAAGCAGGATATACAGCTGTGCCCACAGCAGGATAAGGCTAATCCCAAAAGCCAGGATGCGATTGGGCCGCGGATTGAAAAAGAGCTGAACTATGACGGGATAGCCGTCCGACCTTTGCCAGCGATCCAGATATCCGTCCAATTC
>Ga0116156_10005864_pt1 | contig 10114 bp, 8 predicted proteins | sample AD_UKC045_MetaG_FD_89891 | JGI IMG/M metagenome (GOLD analysis project Ga0116156, IMG submission 89891) | Active sludge microbial communities of municipal wastewater-treating anaerobic digesters from USA - AD_UKC045_MetaG | ecosystem: Engineered > Bioreactor > Anaerobic > Digestate | place: USA... | reverse complement strand
ATTAAAGACTTCATATTTAAATTTGAACACGATTTGTGGGAGTTTTAAAACTTTTTATATATAAAAAAACCCGAAAATTGTTTTTCGGGTTTTTTTTTGTTCGTATTTTTACATAAAATTACTTTAATCATATGAATTCAAATAATTATTGTATTATAATGGCAGGTGGTGTAGGGGCTAGATTTTGGCCTTTAAGCACTTCGCAAACTCCCAAACAATTTTTGGATATTTTAGGTGTTGGTAAATCTTTACTTAGACTTACTTTCGAAAGAATGTTACATGTTTGTCCTAAAGAAAATTTTTATATTGTTACTAATCATAACTATGAAAAATTAGTATTAGAACAATTACCCGAAATAAAACCTTCACAAGTTTTGAAAGAGCCAATGCGAAGAAATACTGCTCCATGTATTGCATATGGTAATTATGAAATTAAAAAGCGTAATCCTAAAGCGTCTATAATAGTTACCCCTTCTGACCATTTAATCATAAATCAGGATTCATTTATATCGATTCTTACCCATGGATTGGAAACAGTAACTAAAGAAAATATTTTGTTAACAATTGGAATTAAACCTTCTCGTCCAGATACCGGTTATGGATATATTCAAACAGGAAAAGTATTTAATAATACTAAACATATTATAAATAAAGTAAAGACATTTACTGAGAAGCCCGAACTTGAAATGGCAAAAGTTTTTTTGAAGTCCGGTGATTTTTTCTGGAATTCAGGTATATTTATGTGGTCATTACCAACTATTGAGCAAGCTTTTGAAACCTATTTGCCCGATGTGTTTACATTGTTTAATGACGTTGCCCTAAATACAAAACATAAAAAAACTCTTGATACCATATATTCTGAATGTCCAAATATTTCTATTGATTATGGTATTATGGAAAAATCCGATAATGTTTATATGATTCAATCAGATTTTGGTTGGAATGATTTAGGAACGTGGGGTGCTTTATATGATACTGTTTCAAAGGATTCAAAAAATAATGCTGTTATTGGGAAACATGTTTTTGTATATGATACAAACAATTGTATGATTTCTTTACCACCTCAAAAAATTGCTGTTATTGATGGTGTTTCTGATTGCATAATTGTAGATTCTGGCTCAAGTTTATTAATATGTAAAAAAGCTGATGAACAAAAACTCCGTCAATTTGTAAATGATATAAAAATTAAAAAAGGAGATTCGTATGTGTAAAATACGGAAACATATAATTTTAATTATATGTGTATTATTTACATATGCATTATTTTCACAACCTCATTTTACATTACAAAATAAACAAACAGAATTTGTGATTTCATATAATAATGTTCCTGATTCTGTTAAATCGTGCGTACAGTTTGTTACATCAGAATTGAAAAAGTATGTGTTTACAACTGTACCAATTCATATTTCGGTTACATGGACTCAATTATCATCTACGGTACATGCATATGCAAAACCTTCTGAAATGGTTTATAATGTTCCTGGCTTACCATATAATAATGTTTTATATCCTATTTCATTAGCTGAGAAAATATTATCAAAAAATTTAAATTTTTCCAATACAGATATTGAACTTGTTATAAATTCTGCAATTTCGTGGCAAGCTGATTATCAGTCAAGTTTAGATAATAATAAATATGATTTAGCCACTGTACTATTGCATGAATGTATTCATGGACTTGGTATGAGTGGAAATTATATGAAGCAAAATGATATACCCTCATTAGTGGGGTTGCCTACCATTTTTGATATGTTTATAAGCTATGGTACTAATAATCTTATTACATTATTGTATACACAATCAAAAATTTCGAATGATTCATTAGCTAAATTATTAGTATCTGATTCATTATACTGGTCAGGTTCTTATACAAATGCTTTTTTGGGTTTTAAGCCAGAATTATTTGCACCAAATCAATTTGATTTTGGTTCATCTATTTATCATTTTAACGAAAATTTGTTTCCTAAAGGAGATACAAATAGTTTGATGACCTATATTTTGAATAAAGGAGAGCGGTTACATACCTTAGGAGCTGCAGTTCAAGGTATTTTAGCTGATATTGGTTGGTCAGATTATTATATATCGCATTTGCCAATTCAAAATTCAACTGTAATTGCATATACGCCTATGTTTAAAGTATCATGTATTGATTCTTTATTTATTCAAGGAAGTCAAACGCTACTATACTCCTATGATGATGGTAAAAATTTTATGGAATTGCCTATGGATTATGATGTTTTGCAAGAGTGCTATACTGCTCAATTATCGGTATTTCCCTTTGAACATAATTGTAATTATGCATATCGTATTGTTACAAAAAGTAATGACACTTTGTTTTATCCTTCAGATTATCCATCAAATTTATTTGAATTTTACGTAGGTGCGGATACTCAATCTCCCGAAATACAACATACACAGATATCTGTGATTACTATAGATGAATCACCTATAGAATTTGTTTCAACAGTACTTGATAATTTTTCTATTGATTCTGTATATGTTGAATATATTATTGGGAGGAATGAATTTGCTCAGATTATAACTATGGGGAAAAAGCGTATGAATGCGGAAAATTTTGGGTTATATACAATTGAACTTGAATATAATAATTTGAACATACAAGAAAACGACGTATTAGCTTATACTATAGTTGCTGTTGATAATTATTCCAACACATCTTATATTGTTCCTAAAGGTAATTATGTATTTGGAGTTTTTGAGGCTAAACAATCTCCTTTGCATTATTTTATAACCGATTTTGATCATGATTCAATTGCTTCATATCTCTATCTCGATAAATTTTCGATTACCCAACCTTCGGGTTTTACAAATAAAGTGTTGCATACCGAACATCCTTACAAAGCTTCAGGTAAAGATTTAACGTATCTCCAATATATCGCAGAACTAAAAAATCCTATAATAATTGCCGAAAATCCTGCATACATGGAGTTTGATGAGATTGTTCTTGTAGAACCTTCGCTTACCAATGTTATCTATGGTGAATATGGGTTTTGGGATTATGTAATAGTTGAGGCAAATAAAAATAAAAAAACGGATGAATGGAGACCTCTAGGAAAAGTAGGTTATGATTCTCGAGCACAATCTGTTTGGTTATCTACTTTTTATGAATCTTTAGATAATGAAAAAAATAGTGTAACTGTACCAACTGAATCGTTATTTAGAAAACGTACTATAAATTTATTAGAAAACAAATATTTTAGAACTGGCGATACAATTTCTATCAGATTCCGTTTGCAGTCTGATTTTATAGTAACCGGTTGGGGATGGTGTATAGATAATCTTAAAATTCAGGAACGTATATCTCTTTCACAAGCAAGCCCAATAATTGAATCATATTTTTTATATCCAAATCCGAGTAAGGATTATGTATATATTGCAAATTTTTCTCGAATAGCATCAATTTCTTTATATAATTTGCATGGAAATTATATCATTGTACCGTATAGTAATGGTGTTATTGATATTTTACATTTAGAATCTGGTAGCTATTTGGTGTTCATAACCGATTCAGATGGAGTTGTTTATAAAGAATTATTAATAAAACAGTGAGTTGTTTATACTTGAATTATTATTTTTTTGTAAAATAATGTTTCCCCGAATGTTCAATAATTCCTTGTTCGTTTTCCATATAAAAAGATACTTGGAACGTGCCGTTGAGTGTGTATGTTCCGTTGCCCGAAACGGTATATTTTTTTCCTAATTTATCTGTCCACTCGCTTTCGGGTATTTCTATTGATTGTTCAGCATCTTTTCTAAAAACATATGGTAACTGTTGTCCGGTAAGGGGAAAATCCCAAAAATTTGTATTATACAAAGTGCTGTCGTTATTTATACGAATAAACGAAACATTGTATGTGGCATTTGTTGAAGTTTCAAAACAAGAATATGTGCCCGTAAAATAATTAATAAATGATTCTCGTGTGAAATATAATGTACACGAATGTGCATTTTTTGATACCGTAATTGATTTATTTTTAGACACTAACGTGCATTGAAGTGAAAATGTGCCTCCTTCCCATATTTTGTTTGATTTAATAGAGATACGTACTGTATCGAAGATGGATTGTGGGGTGATAATTCTTACTGAATCGTACCAATACTCTGAATTTTTTGTAAAATAATTTGAAGTAATTCTTACGATGAGAGTATCGTTTTTTGCAAGAGAATTTCCAAATATTTGATATGGAATAGAAAGTGAATAGGGCGATTGCTCGGTATATGAAATGGTTTGAGAATATGTGTTTGTAGGAAACTCTGCATACGTTTTAGCAATGTGTGAGTTTATAAACTCATTTTCGTTACATGAGTAAAGAAATACAAGAATGGCAATTACTATAACGGTTATATATTTCATTAGTATCCAGGATTTTGAAGTATATTTTTATTCGTTTGGATATCTGTATATGGTATTGGAAATGCATATTTTGAATTCCCATAAATAAGATTGCATTGAGAAGATATACAGTTAGTACGAGAAATATCTGCATGCATTCGTTTTAATTGAAAAAAACGTTTCCCTTCAAAAGCAAATTCTTTTCTATATTCTTCGTGAATTTTACTTATTAATTCATCTCCGATAAGAGTAATCGGTTCTGCAGAATTATTTGCTCTATGTACAATTGCTTCTAAAGCTTGCTGTGCAAGGGGGTAAAAACCGGCTACTGTTTTTCCTTTGTTTGCATAGGATTCGGCTATTATGAAATACAATTCCGAAGCACGAATTATCGGAATATTATCTATCCCCAACACATTGTTTTGTCCCGGGTATTTTATGAAAAAATCTTCTTGATTTTTTTCAATAAATTGTGAACGAATATCTTGGTTGGAATATAGATTTAATAAATCTGCACTTGGAACTATGCCACCATAACCTTTGGGCGAAAGCATATGTCCAATACTGTTTGTTCCGGGGTTGTCTGTTTCGGTATTGCTTACAGAGAAAATACTTTCGGAAGAATATTTTTCTCGCCACGAAGTTACATATGAAGAAGATGGTTCTAATGAAATGGTTTCTAACGCTTTATTTGCATATTCTATAGCTTTATTATAGTCTTTTATTGTAAGATAAATCATAGCAGCAATTGATTGAGCTGTTTTTTGATTACAACGAAGCGGTGAAAAAGTTTGGTTTATTAATAAGGTATCAGCTTTGAGAGCATCTGAAATTATTTGAGAAAAAACTGTGGCAACTGTAGCACGATTAATTCTTTTTGCACTATCCAATGAAATAGTTTGAGTAATGAGAGGAACACCTAAATGACCACCTTTTCCGTTTGCTCCATCAATGCCCGAAGTAGTTGTGTACTCATGTGCAAACATGCGAATTAAGTCAAAATATACTAATGCACGAAGAGTATATGCTTCTCCTTGAATTGTTTGTCTTTCATTTTCACTTAATTCTGTATGTGTTTCGCTAGCTTCTAAAATTGCATTTACGTTTGTAATTATATTATAACAAATTGCCCATAATTGGTTTATATCTTCATTGTTAGACGTAACACTCCAATTATAAAAGGAAGAAAAATTACCAACATTTGTATTTGAAAGTTTTGCATTATCGGTATATGTTTCTTGAATTAGAATAAAATTTCGACCATAATAATAATGACTTTGTAATTGATTGTAGCAGCCGTTCAGAGCCGATTTAATACCTTGAGCCGATGCAAATAGTTTGTCTGTAGGTGTTGCATACGACGGTTGTTTGTCTAGAAAGTTGTCAGAACAACTACTAAATAGGCAAATTAGCGAAATGTAAAGTACGATACGAACCATGTGTTAATTTGAAAATACATTCAAAATTAGTATTAATATCTTAATTTTTTGTCAAATTCAATCCATTTTTTGAAAACATCATCGGCAATTTGGAGTGGAGCAGAAACTGTAGTTACTGTTCGTTGGGCAATGGGCAATAGAATTTCATCATATATCAATTTGTCGTCAAAGCCAGCTGCTGCTGCATCGAATCGTGATGATGCAAAAACAATTCGATTTATTTTTGCCCAATAAATAGCTCCTAAACACATTGGGCACGGTTCGCACGAAGAATAAATTGTACAGTGTTCTAACGAACAATTTTGCAATGTTGCACATGCTTTTCGAATTGCTTCAACTTCTGCGTGTGCCGTGGGGTCGTTTTGAATACGAACCATATTTCCGCTCTCAGCAATTATGTTGTTTTTATATGTTATAACAGCACCAAAAGGTCCTCCACCATTATCAATATTAGAATGAGCAATTTCAATTGCACGATGCAAAAATGTTGAATCTAATTCGGAAATCATATTTTTATAATTTTAGTCATAAAAATAATGAAATTACGTGATATATTTTTTTAATTTGCAAAATATTTAGAAATAAAGTACCTAATGAAGCTCCAAATACGAATTACATATGTAATTATACATATACTTTTGACAAGTATATATATTACAAGTTGTCGGTTAGTTTCGTTTGATGGTAATAATCAAAAACAAAGCAAAGCTCAAATAGAAACAAATTACGGAACAATAATTATATCTTTATATAACGAGACTCCATTACATCGAGATAATTTTATACAGTTAACCAATTCAAAATTTTATGATAGTTTATTGTTTCATCGAGTAATTCCTAATTTTATGATACAATGCGGTGATCCATTGTCCAAAGGAGCAAATCATAAGCAAATGTTAGGGAATGGTGGTCCAGGGTATACTATTCGAGCTGAATTTGTGCCCGGGTTGATTCATAAAAAAGGAGCAGTTGCTGCAGCTCGTTTAGGTGACGAGCAAAATCCTTTACAAGCATCATCGGGTTCGCAATTTTATATTGTGCAAGGAAGAATATACAGTGAACAAGAATTGAATCAAATAGAAGAACAGCGAATTTCAAAAATGACATTTAAAGTTATTCGTGAGTATTTGCAAAAGCCAGAGCAAACGGAATTGCGAAATCAAATAATAGTGATGCAAAAAGAAGGGAAAACAGAAGAATTTAATGCGAAAATAGAAGAAATTAAAGCAAAATTGCCTCAAGAAATGGCAGAAATAGAAAAATATAGATATACACCAGAACAAAGAAATATATATACCACACTGGGAGGTGCGCCTCATTTAGATTATGAATATACAGTTTTTGGTCAAGTTATCGAAGGTATAGAGGTAGTTGAAAAAATTTCAAATGTAGAAACACATTTTGATAGGCCAAAAATCAATGTTGTAATGAAAATTAAAATGACAAAATAATACACATATGTTACAAAAAATACAAGAGCTTTTACAAACAGTTCACGCATTTGAAGCACAAACAAAAGAAGAAGTTGAACAATTTAGGTTAACATATCTTTCAAAAAAAGGAGAATTAGCTCAATTGTTCGAAGCATTTAAAGAAGTCCCAAATGAACAAAAGAAAGAGTTTGGGAAACAATTAAATATTTTGAAACAATTGATTCAAGATACGCTTGAACGAATACAAGCACAGTTTGAAACAAATGAATCTGTATTGCAAGGAATAGATGTAACATTACCAGAAAAGCCAATAATGCTTGGTAGTCGACATCCTTTAAGTATTGTGAAAAATCAAATAATTGAAATTTTTGCTAAAATTGGTTTTATTGTTTCTGAAGGACCCGAGATTGAGGACGATTGGCATGTGTTTACTGCACTTAATTTTCCGTTGGAACATCCGGCTCGTGATATGCAAGATACTTTTTTTATCGAAAAAAATCCAGATGTGTTGTTACGAACACATACATCATCAGTGCAAGTACGAGTAATGGAACATCAGAAGCCTCCAATTCGTGCTATATTCCCCGGTAGAGTTTTTCGAAACGAAGCTATTTCGGCACGTGCTCATTGTATTTTTCATCAGGTAGAAGGGTTATATATCGATACCAATGTTTCGTTTGCCGATTTAAAACAAACTTTGTTATATTTTGCCAAAGAAATGTTTGGAGCTGATACGCAAATACGTTTACGACCTTCATATTTTCCTTTTACTGAACCATCGGCAGAAATGGATATTTCATGTTCTATATGTGGAGGAAAAGGTTGTAATGTATGTAAATATAGCGGCTGGGTTGAAATTTTGGGTTGTGGAATGGTTGATCCTAATGTACTTGATAATTGTTCTATTGATAGTAAAATATATAGTGGCTTTGCCTTTGGAATGGGAGTAGAGCGGATAGCAATGTTAAAATACCAAGTAAAAGATATTCGTTTGTTTTTCGAAAATGATGTGAGATTTTTACGACAATTTGAGGCGGCTTTGTAACGCTTCAAAAACTCTAACTTTTACACTTAAAACCTCTGTATGCTATTTTTTTAATGCATACAGAGGTTTTTTTTGCTGTAAATTACTATTGTATTTTGTTGTTGTGTAGTGATGTAATTTTTTTTAATGCTTATTGTAAAAAATACGGTATCATACTATGGGGGGAGTGCTATTGTTGCGATAAATAATAATTGTATATATAGTTACCAAAAGGAGTTGTATATTTTTTTAAAAAAATTATAAATATTGGAAGAATACAAGTATTTTTGAATCCAAAAATATATTGAATGGAAAAAATACTTATTTTAGACTTTGGATCACAGTATACACAGTTGATTGCCAGGAGAGTACGTGAGTTGAATGTGTATTGTGAAATAGTGCCGTATCACAAAATTCCTGCAATTGATAAACACACCAAAGGTGTAATACTTTCGGGTAGTCCCTTTTCTGTAAACGATACCGAAGCTCCTATGCCAAATCTTGATTTTTGTAAAGGAAAATTGCCGGTATTGGGTGTATGTTATGGTGCACAACTTATGGCAAAGCAATTTGGCGGAAATGTACAACCATCGAAAACCCGTGAATACGGACGAGCTCATTTGAAATTTATAGAAACTAATAATGTTTTATTTGAGTCTATTCCACTTGATTCACAAGTATGGATGTCGCATGGCGATACAATTACCTCAATACCTTCAACCTATGAAATTATTGCAAGTACCGAAGATGTAAAAGTTGCTGCATATCATATACAAGGAGAACAAACATTTGGAATACAATTTCACCCCGAAGTTTATCATTCTACCGATGGTGCTACATTGTTAAAAAACTTTGTGGTAGGTATTTGTGGATGTGCTCAATCGTGGACTCCCGATTCTTTTATAGAATCTACCATAGCCGATTTGAAACAAACATTAGGAACAGATAAAGTTGTATTAGGTTTGTCTGGAGGTGTTGATTCAAGTGTTGCCGCAGTTTTGCTACATAAAGCTATTGGTAAAAATTTGGTATGTATATTTGTTGACAACGGAGTGTTGCGTAAAAACGAATTTGAATCGGTACTTGAGCAATATAAAGTATTAGGTTTGAATGTGATAGGAGTAAATGCAAAGGATCAATTTTTAGATAAACTCGAAGGAGTGTCAGACCCTGAGACTAAACGTAAAATTATAGGTGGAACTTTTATTGATGTGTTCGACCAAGAAGCTCACAAGTTACAAGATGTAACATGGTTGGCACAAGGAACTATTTATCCGGATGTTATTGAATCAGTTTCTGTAAACGGGCCAAGTGCAACCATAAAATCACATCATAATGTAGGTGGGTTACCCGATTTTATGAAACTCAAAATTGTAGAACCATTGCGGTTGTTGTTCAAAGATGAGGTTCGTAGAGTTGGAAAAGCATTGCAAATACCATCAGATATTTTAGCTCGTCATCCATTCCCTGGGCCAGGATTAGCAATACGTATCATAGGTGAAGTTACACGCGAAAAAGTAGCAATATTACAAGAATGTGATGCAATATTTATACAAGGACTCAAAACACATGGATTATATGATACCGTGTGGCAAGCGGGTGTCATGCTTTTGCCTGTTCAATCGGTTGGTGTAATGGGCGATGAGCGTACTTATGAAAATTGCGTAGCACTTCGTGCCGTAAGTTCTACCGATGGTATGACCGCAGATTGGTGTCATTTGCCGTATGAGTTTTTAGCGAAAATGTCGAACGAAATTATAAATAAAGTAAAAGGTGTAAACCGAGTAGTTTACGATATTAGCTCTAAACCTCCGGCAACTATAGAGTGGGAGTAACAAAATGATAAAAAAGTACTAATTTT
>Ga0116156_10005863_pt1 | contig 10115 bp, 8 predicted proteins | sample AD_UKC045_MetaG_FD_89891 | JGI IMG/M metagenome (GOLD analysis project Ga0116156, IMG submission 89891) | Active sludge microbial communities of municipal wastewater-treating anaerobic digesters from USA - AD_UKC045_MetaG | ecosystem: Engineered > Bioreactor > Anaerobic > Digestate | place: USA... | reverse complement strand
GGACCTGCTGGCGTTGTGGTCAAGTTGATGAGAGGGTGGAATCAGAATATGAGGCGGAAACGCAGGCTTCTTTTCCCTGACTCTCACTGGAAGCGATGTTTGTTCTTCTCGGGTGCCACAGTTTTTCTGTTGGCATCCGATTTTTTTGACCAAATTTTAATTTCTCACAGCGCCAAGGCGGCTCTCGGTAAAATTAATCAATTTGGGGCTGGAAGTGGTTAGAGTTTTTAAATCAGGCTTAGTTTTAAAGCGAAAAAGGGAAAAATGAAGAATGACTATTGCTAATAAGTAGTTAAGTAGTTAAGTTTAATATATAATAAAAGGCATGTTTAAATTAGCCAAACAAGGTTTTACCCTAGTTGAAGTTTTGGTGGTTGTCTCAATCATTTCTTTGTTGTTGGGAACTTTGGTGGTTAATTTAAATAAAGCGAAAGATGCTGCCAAAGAAACTGTTGCTAAGTCCAACGTTAACGAAATGGAAAAATCCTTAGATGCCTACTATCTTGACCATGGTTCTTACCCGAGTGCCCAAGGGGGGACAGAATCAAGCGACATTGGCTGGAGCTTGTCTTTTGTTCAGGCCTTGACCCCCAAATATATCTCTGAATTGCCCGGGGGTCCACAAGATGAGTTTGTTTATACCTATAGTCTTGATTCTAGCGGGCAAAATTATAAGTTTAGTTATCAAAGAAAGGATTCTTCTCAAACGTCAAATCCCTCAGTTCCCACAGACCCTTCTGACCCTATCGAAAATCCCACAGACCCTACGGACCAGGAGGGGGTCTTGGAGACTCCACTCTTACCGCGACCGCCAACCCGAGCTCTCAAAATTTTAATGACAGCTTAACTGTTTCTTTGGTCGCTAACCATCCAGACGCCAGTATTTTTTACACGATTGACAATTCTTTGCCATCAAATAATTCCAATCTTTACTCCAATCCGATAGCGATAACTAATTCGGTTATCCTCAAATTTTTTGCGTGGCTTAATAATCAAGAGTCAGCTGTTTACACCGAAACTTACACTAAAACCGAAGCGGCTCCGCCAGTCGCAGTGATAGTGGTGGATGAGCCAAGTATCTATACCCCCGGTTCAAGTGGTTATGCTCCGGATTGGGGGATGCATTTAACCAAGGGCTATGCCCCGTACCCGATTTTCTTTCAGGGTTGGCAATCCACGCCGCGGGAGGATATTGTTAAATACGAATGGGACTTTGGCGATGGCAGCGCCAAATTTTACGGTTTTAATGCCGCCCATGTTTATGAAACACCTGGCAATTACACTGTCAGCTTAAGAGTGTTAAATAGCGCTGGCGTGTGGAGCGGTTATGATTCGATTAATGTAGAAATAATGTCTCGCGCTGGCAAGCGAACTTATTATGTTGATTCACAATTAGGCGACGATAGTAATAGCGGTTTATGCGAGACTCCCGACGGCAAGGGTTGCGGACCATGGAAAACCGCTCAGAAGGCTTTTGCTTCAATGCCTCGGCCGAGTCAATGGAATGCCAATCTTTCCACTTGGATTTATCAGCCCGGGGACCGGATTTTGTTCAAGCGCGGCCAGACCTTTGAAGTGACCAGCAAAACGACGATTGGCAATGGTTATGGCACCGGCGGCTATTATTTTGGCGCTTACGGCTCAGGCGCCAAACCTTTAATCCAATGGAAAGGCGCCAGTAGTGACTTTATGCTTGACTTTGATTTCGGCAGCGGGTATATCGGTTTTGTTGATTTGCAATTTCAATTTTATAATGAAACCACTGGTGTCAAGGGGATTGGCTTGATTTGGGTCAATGAATATTTAAAGAATGTTTTATTTTTACGCGATGATTTTTATAATCCTGATAATGGTGTTTGGAATGTTAGCGGGGTGGAGGAGACTCGACCGGTGTCCGGTCTTTTCATGGTTAATAGCACCGTTCACAATAATGAAACTCACGATACTTCAATGACTCAAATAGCCGCTTTTGGTCTTAATTCGTTGGCAATTCTTAACAGCACCTTTGACCAGGCCGGCAACCACATTGCTTATTTTGGGTATATTGATAAGGCGGTTATTACAAACAGTGTTTTTTCTCGCCCTGCTTTTGGTCGGGCGGCTTTGCGGATCAGCGGTGATAGTTTTCAATTTCCGGCCAACAATATTTATGTTGCTGACAATTATTTTCTTGGTTGGATTGACCCGGTTGCCGACAGTGGCGCTCACAATGGCGGCGGCACCAGGTATAATTACAATTTGGTTAATTTTGGCCCTAATAATACCTCAGAAAAGATGTTGACTGATATTATTTTTGAAAATAATGTTGTCACCAATAGCGAAAGCTTAATGGATATTACCAATGGAGAAAATATTAAGATAAGAAACAACATTTTTGCGACCCCCGATGTCTCTACTGCTCGTAAATTCGCTTTTTCCTCAAGTGTTGGCTGGGAAACCAGGCCCTTAAAAAACGTGGACTTTGTTGGTAACACTTTTGTTTTAAGCGGGAATGTGCCCACTTATGCCTTGAAGGGCATTTTACAAATAAATGATTTTGACAAAACCTCTGTTTATGGCGATCGCCATCAGGATGTGAAGATAATGAATAATATTATTTATTCCAATGGTTCGGGGAGAGCAATTTGGTTTGATAAGCTTGATTTTAGTGACTTGGCGGAATTTACCATCAATAACAATATTTATTATTTGGTTAACGCGGTTCAGGATAAATTGATTTTTGTTGGGGATACTGGTTACACACTTGAACAATGGAGAACTCAGTCCGGACAAGACATCAATAGCCAAGCAACGAACCCAAAATTTTTAAATGGCGTAAGTCAAATAACTCATAGTCCTGGAGAACCCTCAAGTTTATCCGCGGGTATTATGGAAGCAAACAATTACAAAAACATGGTGAAATCAGCCGCTGACAGCCCGGCCGTGGACGCGGGAGCCAATCTGGGCGCTGGTTTGTATTATGATTTGTTTGGGACCAAACGTCCGCAAGGGGTCGGTTATGATATTGGAGCCTACGAAAGATAAGGCACGCAAATAATGAAAACCCCCTGCGTTGAAGGGCGTTTTTTCGTGGTTTAAAACTTCTTGGTTTATGAACCAATCCAATATTTATCGGGCCTATCTTTTTTGCGCTCCCTTTTTATTTTTTCTCCGGTTCTTTGAGAAATTCTTTATAATACCAATAGGGGAAAGAAAGGATAAAGATTAAACGATGTAGGTTGTCTTTTTTAAACATAACGATTGTCAAAACTAGTGATGGTTTCAATATTTGCATATTTTTGCTAAAATGACAAACTGAGGAGTCAAAGTGAAACTAACCGCGTTTTTTGGCTTTAAATTGCCGAAAATTTCATTAATCTTAAGGATAATTAGCATAAAAAATAAGTAAATGGCTAAAAAAAGAGACAAAGGTGGGCTATCGCTTCTAACTCAGCTTGGCGGGCAGCTGGTGACGGTTATTTTAGTCTTGGTTTTGGTGTCCGTGATTTTTGCGTCATTGGTTTCCGAACGAGAAGAATTGCCTCTCATTCCAATTTCCGAGGTCGCCCAAAAAATAAGCAATGACGAGGTGGAAAAAATTGCTTTGCAAGGCGAGGAATTGTTGATTACGCTAAAAACCGGCGCAGAAGAGAAATCAAAAAAAGAACCGGAAGCTTCTCTGTCTGAAAGCTTGGTAAATTACGGTGTTTCGCCGGAAAAGCTGCAAACAGTGCCAATTGAGGTAACAAGTTCCTATGGCTGGAGTTTCTGGTTCTTGACGATCTTTCCAATTGTCTTGCCGATTTTGTTTGTTATTTTTTTGTTTTGGCTGATTTCTCGCCAGATGAAGGGCGCCAGTATGCAAGCCTTTTCATTTGGCCAGTCGCGGGCGCGCTTGATTGACCCCAACGATACTAGCCAACGGGTGACTTTCAAGAATGTGGCCGGTGTGCGCGAGGCCAAAGAAGAACTTTTGGAGATTGTGGATTTTTTGCGTTCGCCTAAAAAGTTTTTGGATATTGGCGCGCGTATTCCCAAAGGCGTTATTTTGGTTGGCGCGCCAGGCACCGGCAAGACCCTTTTGGCTCGCGCGGTTGCCGGTGAGGCTAAGGTGCCCTTTATGTATCTTTCCGGTTCGGAATTCGTAGAGATGTTTGTCGGTGTCGGCGCTTCACGCGTTCGCGATCTATTCAAGATGGCTAAAAAAGTCGCCCCCTCCATTATTTTCATTGACGAGATTGATGCCATCGGTCGTCATCGCGGTTCCGGTTTGGGTGGGGGCAATGATGAACGAGAACAAACTCTAAACCAGATTTTGGTAGAGATGGACGGATTTGAGCCATCGGAAAAAGTGATAATCATGGCGGCGACCAACCGGCCTGATGTCTTGGACCCGGCCCTGCTCCGTCCGGGACGTTTTGACCGACGAATCATTTTGGACCAACCTGACAAGCGCGACCGTGAGGAGATTCTTGCCATTCACGCCGTCAAAAAACCATTGGGCGAAGACGTCAATCTAAAAGTGGTGGCTGAAAGGACGCCGGGTTTTTCCGGCGCCGATCTTTCCAATTTGATGAATGAAGCGGCGATTTTGGCGGCCCGCGAGAATCGGCGAACGATTACTCAATATGATTTGTTGCGTTCAGTGGAAAAAGTGATGCTCGGTCCGGAAAGAAAGAGCCACATTTTATCGGTGCGTGAAAAAAAGATTACCGCCTATCACGAAGTGGGGCATGCCCTAATCTCGTCTCTTTTGACTTATTCTGATCCGGTCCATAAGGTTTCTATTATTGCTCGTGGCCAGGCGGCCGGTTATACTTTGAAATTACCGTTTGAAGACCGTCGGCTCAAGTCGCGCAATGAATTTCTGGACGATATTGCCGTGTCGCTTGGCGGTTATGTCACCGAAAAATTAATTTTTAACGATGTGACGACCGGCGCCTCTAATGATATCCAAGTGGCAACAGCTTTGGCGCGGGATATGGTGACCAAATATGGCATGAGTGACGAGTTGGGGCCAGTAGCGCTCGATTCTTTCTCACATACCAACTTGAATGCCGGTCTGATTAATGAACGGTCAATTTCCGAAAAAACCTTTTCAGAGATTGACAAGGAAGTATCAAAAATAATGAATGAAGCGAAAAAAAGAGCGGAAGATGTCATTGTCAAACATAAAACCGCGTTGGATAACTTGGCTGATGAACTGATGAAAATGGAAACTTTGGAACGAGAGGATTTTGAAAAATTATTGATTGTTAATGGCATCAAGCCCAAGTCGGGGCCGGAAAAAGAAGTGGAAGTCTTTGCGCCTGATTCGGTCAGGGGAGAATAACTGTAATGAGGATATAAAAGTTACAATTAACAAAACAAAAACCAAGCCACGGCTTGGTTTTTGTTTTGTTAATTGTAAAGTCTCAACTTACACCTTTGTTTCTTCGTCCTCGTCTTCGTCCTCAGAACTATCGGAGCGATGTTCGCTCTTGCGACCGATTTCCGAATAGAAGTCAAAGTCGTGAGTTTCAGACATTTTTTCATCGCCTTGGCGGTCGGCTTCTTCAACGTCCATTCTGTCTTTTTCTTTGTCTTCGTTTCTATTTTTTGTCATACAAATTTATGGTGTTAGGTTAACGACTAATTAACGATTAATGGGCCGACCTTTGAGTTTGATCAGTCTAAAAAGTCGAGATGAATGCGGCATTAATTTTAAATTATTTTTCACTAACTGTGTTTCTTTGGTAACAAGTTTTGTTTTGGCTGTCACTTTTGCGGCCTTGGCGGCTGATAATCGAAGCGTTTGCTTCAGTCTATTGTCATTAAGCCGGTCTATAGTTATGACGGTTTTCAAAAGTCTAAAAGTCGAAATTACAAAATTTGTAATTAAATTTTTATGGATGAAGAAAGTAACGACGATATTGGTTCGGTCGTCGCGCAACAATATTTAAGCGGGATAAATTATCCGGCCAAAAAAGAAGATTTGGTTAATCATGCCAAAAGTCAAAACGCGCCGCAAGACGTGATTGATACTTTGGAAGACTTGCCGGATCGCGAATATGGCGGTCCGACCGATGTCTCATCGGCGATTGGTGGCGAGTAGCTAATTTAAGTAACTGAGCGAAAAAACCGGCCTGTTGAAAAAGGCCGGTTTTTGTTTTAAAGTGTAAAGGTCGCACGCGTAGCTCAGTTGGTTAGAGCACGGAGCTTATACCTCCGCGGTCCCTGGTTCGAGTCCAGGCGCGTGCACAAAGATAGCGCAAAATTTAAAACTCAAAGCGCAAAACTAAAACATAGAAAAACCACAGTTGAGCTCGAACAGGAAAGGGGTCGGGAAAACACTTGTTTTCCCGTGAAGGAAGGAGCGAGTCTGCGAGTGTTGGAAAACCGTGGGTTTCCAAAGAGTGAGGGATCCAGGCGCGTGCACAAGAAGCAAGTTAAAAGTTATTTACAAGGATAAGATGGATTTAAGTATATATTTAAATTATAATTAAATCAGTAGTTTATTAAAATAAAAAAGCTTTAACCTGATTAAATAATATGGGAAAAGTAGTAAAATTTTTGCTCCCAAATATAAAAATTATAGCAATATTTTTAATTCTGCCGATTCTCCCTTTGATTTCTTTAATTTTTCCGCCAGCCCTACTTCTGGTGTTGTTTGTTGGTTTTTTATTATACTTACCGGTCCTTTCTCTTTTTGCAGTCTTGGGTATATTAAAAATTTTGAGTATCCCTAATATCTCCCCTTTTGGCGGGTCTGATTTAATTGGTTTGATTGGATTTGACGCAAGTTTCGTCGTCATGGTGGTTATTTTTATTATTTACCACTATTGCTTATCGTGCGCTATTTACCAGATATTTAATAGTTCAACAGTCAATAAAACAATTCCCAGTTCCTCTGGGTAAAATTTAGGTTTTAGGACTTCAAATAAGTTTTATTCAAAGTGTAATTCCTGTTTTCTTGCCTTCAATTTTTCAGCAAAGTCGGGATGGAGACTTAAATCCGGGTCATCCTCGATTATTTTTTCGGCTTCAATACGTGCCGCCGCGACCATTTTTAAGTTTCGCAAAGCTTCCATCCCCAGATCAGAAATACCCCATTGTTTTTCGCCGCTCATTGTGCCGGCTCCACGCAAAGCCAAATCTTTTTCAGCCAGGTCAAAACCGCTTTTAGTTTCAACGAGCGCTTTTAGGCGTTCCATTGATTTGGCGTTTGTCGTATCGCTAAAGATGTAACAGTAGGCTTGGTGGCTAGAACGCAAGACGCGACCTCGGAGCTGGTGGAGTTGGGCCAGACCAAAACGTTCAGCTCCTTCAATCATAATAATCGTTGCATTGGGGACGTTAACACCAACCTCCACCACCGAAGTGGAAACCAAGATATCAATTTCGCCATTGGCAAATTCTTGCATCGTTTCTTCTTTGTCTTTTGGTTTTAATTTGCCATGCATCAGGCCCACCTCAAACTCAGGAAAGTTTTTTTCTTGCAGTCGTTTGGCTTCGGCCCGTGCCGATTTGGCTTGGATCGCCAATTCTTTTTCGGGGTCTGGCTCGTCAATACGTGGGCAAATAACATAAGCTTGTCGACCGGCCGCCAGTTCTTCGCGCACATGTTCATAGGCGGCCTCTCTTTTGTTGGGAGGAATTATTTTGGTGACAATTGGCTTGCGTCCAGCGGGCAACTCATCAAGCAAAGTCAAATCAAGGTCGCCATAAACAGTGAGGGCGAGGGTTCTGGGGATAGGCGTCGCTGTCATGGTTAAGAGATGAGGCAACGAACCGTTTTCTAGATTTTTTCTGGCAAGTTTGGCTCTCTGCAATACACCAAATCTATGTTGTTCGTCGATGATAACCAGGGCTAATTCTTTGAACTTAACATTTTTTTGGATCAAGGCATGGGTGCCAACCAGAATGGGAATTTCACCATTGGCAACCCATTTGAGCAGTTGGGTTCGGGAAATGTGAGTGCTTTCGGTTGGGTTGATTTTGGAGGGAAACTTGCGACATTCTTTGCCGGTCAAAAGGCCCACTTGGACATTCAAGTGGGCAAAGTATTGGCAGAATGATTCAAAATGTTGGCGCGCTAGAATTTCGGTTGGTGCCATGTAAGAGACTTCATAGCCGGCATTAACAATCGCAAAAGTAGCGGCGGCGGCAACCAAGGTTTTGCCTGAACCGACATCTCCTTCCAAAAGACGGACCATTGGCTTGTCAGCAGCAAAGTCGGCCAAGATTTGTTCAATCGCTTTGGTTTGGGCCGTCGTTGGTTTGAAAGGAAAGTTTTTCAAAAATTTGCTGATTTCCGTTTTGCTGGTCCTTAGACTAAAAGAAGGATTGCTCTGGTAGATTTTTTTGTCACGGAGGCGGGCCAGCTGGATAAAAAATACTTCTTCAAAGGCAAAGCGTTTGCGCGCCGCTTCGGCGTCGGTTGGTTTTTTGGGGTGGTGAATCCACACCAGCGCGGTTTTGAGCGAGGGCAGGTTAAATTTTTTTAATAATTCAGTTGGCAGGGAGTCAACCAAATCGTTGAGGGCTCCACCGGCAAGTAATTTTTTTTGTTGGTAATAAAACCAGCCGGAAGATAGACCGCGGGTTTCCGGATAGACAGGAACCAAAAATTCTTCCAGGTTTTGGTTGTTGTCGTTGTTATAAAAAAGCGATTCTTTGCCGGCTTGCCAAGCGAGGCCATCACGGACTTCCGGGTTGGTGAGATAGAGCTCCGGGGCGGTCGTGGCGACCGCCCCGGTTCCCGTCTTTTTTCGCGCTGCTACCTTGCCGCGAAATTCAGCAAATTGTCCTACGGCCACTTTTTTGGCGAGGTAGGGTTGATGGAACCAGATGGCTTTGATTTTGCCGGTTTCATCTTCAATTACCGCTTCGCCCAGCGGAATTTTTTTACGCCACGCTTTGCTGGTTTTGGCGGAGAGGATTTTGCCAAAAATTACCGCGTCATCGCCGGCCGCTAGTTCTGAAATTTGTTTGCGCTGTCCTGGCACTTCATAACGACTGGGAAAGTGGTAGAGAAGATCGCGCGCTGTTTTTAGCCCCAACCGCTCCAGAGCTTTTTGTTGAATTGGGTTGAGACGAGAGATATCCTTGAGGGGCGTGTCGCTGGTCATGAGATAATTATAGCAAAAAGCGAGGGCAAAAGTTGTTTGAACAAAGCTTCAAATTGTGCTTTAATGTGGCTGCCAGCGACAATTAAATAAGACACAACAAGAATACGGAGAGGTGGCTGAGTGGCCGAAAGCGCCTCACTGCTAACGAGGTAGGGGTTAACGCCCCTCGAGGGTTCGAATCCCTCCCTCTCCGCATTGACAACTAAGTATCGGTATGACCTAATTACCTATGACAGATGGGCGACCCACTTAGTTCGAATCGCTTGTTCCCCGCCTTGACAACTAAGTATCGGTATGACCCGACTGCCCTAATTTTTGATGATTGCTGTTTTTACTGAAGATGGCATACTTTTAATGATGGATAACTGGATAAGTTTTTTGAGAGAGTGGCAAACTCTTATTGGCTCAGCGTTGGGTCCTTTTTTGGCGATTATCCTTACTGCCATAGGGGCACTGATAAAATCATGGATCGATAAGTCAAAAGATAGGGCTGAAGCAATGCGTCGCATAGAAATCAACTCAGCCCGAGCCTTAAATGATGTTTTTTTCATACGCGAGAAACTGAAATTCTTTGTTGGACAACTTAGAAAATTAGCTAATGATGTTCGAGCTACAACTAACCCTAAAGAATTTTCTTTGCACACAGTAAATTGTCCTGTTTTTGGCGGGGCATACATTGACCGTGACCTACTCAATTTTCGGGTTCATAGTTATTATCTGCATAATCGGGCGATGTGGATGGATGCAGAATTAAAAGAAATGAATGGAATATTGATAAATCTTGAAAAAGATTTTGAAAATGTGGTAAAAAGAAACGAACTTCTGGTTGGGCTCATGAAGGATAATGAAACACGAGATGCGTCAGTTCAGCGCATTTCATACGCTGAAAATTTAGATATTTTGTGGCCGGTACCCCAAATTTAAGACACTGATTGCATGAAATTATTCACTTAATTTTGTAAAATCAGGTATATGACTAAAACATATCGTATTGCGCCGGAGGTAAAGGCTCAAGTAATTAACCGC
>Ga0116156_10005860_pt1 | contig 10119 bp, 5 predicted proteins | sample AD_UKC045_MetaG_FD_89891 | JGI IMG/M metagenome (GOLD analysis project Ga0116156, IMG submission 89891) | Active sludge microbial communities of municipal wastewater-treating anaerobic digesters from USA - AD_UKC045_MetaG | ecosystem: Engineered > Bioreactor > Anaerobic > Digestate | place: USA... | reverse complement strand
GGCTTTTTCGCCATGGGGGCTTTCGGAATACTCCGATTGTCCGACAGGGTCGGCGCAGTGGCCGACGGAGCGGGTGGCGACGGAGCCTCCTCATCGGGCAGATCCAGATCGGGCAGCGCGTCCTCCTCCTCATCGTCCGACGTCAATGCATCGCCGACATCGTCTTCGTCGAGGGAAGAAAGAGACGGTCCATCGTCCAGTCCGGGCAACTCCTCTTCCGGTTCTTCTTCCAGGGACGGGAGCTCCTCCTCTTCGGACAGCTCCTCCATCATGCTGACGTCATCCACCGCGCTGACTTCACTGACCGCGCTGACTTCACTGACCGCGCTGACTTCCTCCAACTCTTCCAGCAGGTCATCGGCTTCCAGGGGCTGGTCTTTGCGGGCATCCAGAAATCCCTGGGCTTCCGCATAGGCGCGCATGGCCTCGTTGATGAGGTAATCCACGGAGCATTCCAGCTCCTCCGCCTGGGCGGAAAATGCCTCCCAGAGCCGGTCCCTGGCATGAAAGCTCTGCAATATTTTCTTGCTCGATGTGCGTGTCGTCATTCGCTTTTCCTACCCTCTCTTTTCCAGGGCGACAATTGCTGCGCCAGCGGCGTCGCCGACGGTCCGGTGTGCAAATCCCGCCGGCAGCCTCTGTCTGTCGCCGGTCCACTTCTTCAGGGTGTCGATATCGGCCGGAGTGCCGATGCGCGGCAGGGCCAGCAGGGCAATGCCCCGGGCCACCGGCGAAGGGCCGGCAGCAGCAATTTCCACAAGGGAATCCTTCAACATGGGAAATCGGGCCACCACGTCAACCAGCGCGCTGACTTCTTCCTCGTCGCGCCCGGATGTCGCCTGATTCAGCACGGCGGTGACGTGGGCCTTTCCGTCGAGTCGAAGGAGGCAGCGGGCGCCGACCAGACGCCAGAAGGACTCGCTGTCCCGCAGGAGCGGCAGAAGGGCGGCGGCGCTTTCGGGCAGATTCACCTGGGCGAGGGTCATCCAGGTTTCCTCCCGATGATATCGGTCGGTGGCCGGATTGGAAGCCATGGCCGCCAGCTGTGCGACCTGGGCGGCCGTACCGCGGATGTTTTTTTCGTCGAGGGCCACCGAATACGTGCGCAGGGCATACCGCTGCAGCTCGGCGCCGAGAGTGCTGTCCGTCGCGAACCGGACCAGCGTGTCCGCCACGGGCGCGCCGCCGATGACCGCGGCGGCCATCAGGTGGGATTCCGCAAGGCGATCCGGGTGCTCGGACAGCTGTGCCGCCAGGTGGGCGGAGGCCTGCGCAAGAATCTTCTCGTCGCCGGACTGCCGCAGCAGATCCGCAATGGGCTTGATGGCCGGTTGATCGATGGTGAGCTGGTTCGACAGGGCCTGAAGAGCCGGCGCGCCGAGTTTCTGCACGATGACGCGAATGGTGAATCCGGCCCGTTCCCGGGCGGCGAAGTTGCCCGTGGTACACCACTTGATCAGCGCGTCCGCCACGAGCTGCCGGCTTTTTTTCCCGGCGTGATCATACAGCAGAAACAGGCCGTCCTTGGCAGCTACCTGGGCGGCGTCCAGACTGTCCTCCTCCCCCGGGCGCCCGTCGGCTATCGCCGCGAGCATGGGTGCCGCTGCCGCGATGACTGCATCACCATCCGCCGCATCGATTTTACCGAACGCCTCGGAGAGGAGGGCCTGCTCCTTGATTTCCGTCAGGGCAACCACCGCCTTCGCCCGCAGCGCCATGTCCTGTTCCGCATCGATGAGGACCCCTGCGAGCTTCTTGGGCCCTTTCTGGGTGCTTTTCCAGAGTTCGATTTTTTCTTCAGTGACACGGCATCCAGCCAGGGCGATCAGACAAAGGACCAGCGGGATGATGATGTGCGTTTTCATCAGGAGGTTCCTCCTTCTTCCGGAGTCGGCCTGAAGGTACTTGTTTCAATATTCAAATGTCAATTTAATAGGGGACAGAAGGGGATACGCGATTGTCTGCGGTCTGCCGGGCCGGATGGTGCGATCAGTTCTCTTCGAACTCCGCGTCGATGACGTCACCGTCGGCCTGGCCTCCGGGCTTCTTCTCTCCCGCTCCGCCCGCCGCGGGTGCCGCTCCGCCCGCCTGCTGATAGGCAATTTCCGCAATTTTGTGGGATGCTTTCGTCAGGTTTTCCATTTCCTTTTCGATGCGGTCTGCATCTTCGGACTTGATGGCATCCTTCAGGTCGCCGATGGCCTTCTTCACCTTGTCCGCCTCGTCCGCGGGCAGCTTGTCCTTGTTTTCTTCAAGGGTCCTCTCGATGCCGTAGGCCAGCTGCTCCGCCCGGTTGCGGGTTTCAATCTTCCTGCGCTTCTCCTCGTCGGCAGCCCGGTTCTTTTCTGCGTCTTTTACCATCCGGTCAATCTCCGTGTCGTTGAGACCGGAGGACGCGGTGATGGTGATCTTCTGCTCCCGGCCCGTGGCCAGATCCTTGGCGGATACGTGCACGATGCCGTTCGCATCGATGTCAAAGGTGACCTCGATTTTCGGGATGCCGCGCGGGGCGGGAAGAATGCCCTCCAGGTGGAATCGGCCGAGGGTCTTGTTGTCCCCCGCCATGTCCCGCTCTCCCTGCAGCACGTGGATTTCCACGGAGGTCTGGTTGTCCGAGGCCGTCGAATACACCTCGGTCTTCTTCGCCGGGATAGTCGTATTGCGCTCGATCATCCGCGTGAAGATGCCGCCCAGGGTTTCCACGCCCAGGGAGAGAGGCGTCACGTCCAGCAGCAGCAGATCCTTTACATCGCCCGCCAGAACGCCTGCCTGCACCGCCGCACCCAGCGCCACCACTTCATCGGGATTCACGCCCTTGTGAGGTTTCTTTCCGAAGAATTCCTCCACGGCCGCCTGCACGGCGGGAATGCGGGTGGAACCGCCCACCAGAACGACCTCATCAATTTCGCCCGCGCTCTTGCCCGCGTCCTGCAGCGCCTTGCGGCAGGGTTCCAGGGTGCGCTTGACGAGCTCGGCGATCATTGATTCGAACTTGGCCCGGGACAACTTGATGTTCAGATGTCGCGGACCGGAAGCATCCGCCGTGAGGAAGGGCAGGTTGATCTGGGTTTCCATGACGCTGGAGAGCTCGATTTTCGCCTTTTCCGCCGCTTCCTTGAGGCGCTGGAGCACCATCTTGTCCTTCGACACATCCAGCCCCTGATCCTTTTTGAACTCGGCAATCAGGTAGTCAATGAGCACCTTGTCAATGTTGTCGCCGCCCAGGTGGGTGTCACCGTTGGTCGAAATCACCTGCACCACGTTGTCGCCGACTTCCAGGATGGAAATGTCGAAGGTTCCCCCGCCGAAATCGTACACGGCAATAATCTCTTCTTTTTTCTTGTCCATGCCGTAGGCGAGGGCCGCCGCGGTCGGTTCGTTGACGATGCGCTTCACGTCCAGACCGGCGATGCGACCGGCGTCCTTCGTGGCCTGGCGCTGGGAGTCGTTGAAGTAGGCCGGAACGGTGATCACCGCTTCGGTCACTTCCTGTCCCAGATAGTCTTCGGCCGCCTTCTTGAGCTTCATCAGCACCCGCGCCGAAATCTCCGGCGGTGCAAACTTCTTTCCGCGCACGTCCACCACCACGTCGCCGTTGGACGCGCGGGCGAGGTTGTAGGGCACCATGCGGGATTCCTCTTCCACCTCATCGTACTTGCGCCCCATGAAGCGCTTGATGGAAAAAATGGTGTTTTCCGGATTGGTGATGGACTGACGCTTGGCCACCTGTCCCACCAGGGTTTCGCCGTTCTCATCCCAGGCGACGACCGACGGCGTGGTCCGGCCGCCTTCCTCGTTGGTGATGACGACTGGTTCGTTTCCTTCAATGACCGCCACACAGCTGTTGGTGGTCCCCAGATCAATGCCGATTGTCTTTCCCATCTTCACGTCTCCTTCGCGCAGCGGTGATGAAACGGTCGACACAGGGCCGTCGTTTCAAAGGTGGGCTGAATGTATGCACGGGCTCTCCGCTGTCAAGAGAAGCCGCCGTGGGCCCCGGGCGCGATTCTATTTGCGCTGTAATTCTTCTGCCGTTCTGCCTTTTATCGGTTGTCGGGATCCCCCGCATTGGCTATACATGACATCAAGCACTCAAACAGGCACCGTGGAAAGGACGTCACTTGGCGCGCATTCTCGTTGTAGATGACCAGAAGAACATGCGGACAACCCTGTCCATCATGCTTCGCAGCGCCGGACACGACGTGGCGGAGGCAAAGGACGGGGGCGACGCCTGCGAAGCCGTCGACGACGAAGTTTACGATCTGGTGATAACGGATCTGCGCATGGGCAAAGTGGACGGTATTGACGTGCTGCGCCATGTCCGGGAAGTGTCGCCCCTGACGGAAATCATCGTCATGACCGCCTACGGCACCATCGAAACGGCCGTGGAGGCCATGCGGCTGGGCGCCTGGGACTACATCCAGAAGCCGTTTACCGAAGACGAGCTGTTCATCAAGGTGGACAAGGCGCTGGAGCGGCGCTGGCTGTCCGGCGAGTTCTCGCTGCTCACCCAGGAATTCAAGGAGCGGTACGGATTCGAAAACATCATCGGACGCTCCCGCCCCATCCGGGACGTGCTCACGCGGATCATCAAGATTGCACCCACGGACACCACGGTGCTGATCACCGGCGACAGCGGCACGGGTAAGGAGCTGATCGCCAAGGCGGTACACGTGAATTCGCGGCGGGCTGATCGCCCGTTTGTTCCCATCAACTGTGCGGCCATCAGCGAAACCCTGCTGGAGAGCGAGCTGTTCGGCCACGCGAAAGGTTCGTTCACGGGCGCCGTGAGCACCCGCAAGGGACTGTTCGAGGAGGCCAGTGGCGGCACGTTCTTCTTTGACGAGATTGCCGAAACCTCTCCGTCCCTGCAGGCCAAGCTCCTGCGTGCGGTCCAGGAACGGGAAATCCGGCGGATCGGCGACAACAAGGCCATTCCGGTGGACGTGCGCATCATCGCGGCGACGAATCAGGATCTGGCCAGGGCCATCCGCGAAAAGACCTTCCGCGAAGACCTGTATTACCGCCTCAACGTGGTGCGGTTCAACCTGCCGGCCCTGCGGGAACGGCCCGAGGATATTCCGCTGCTGGTGGAGTATTTCCTGAAGAAGGCCTCCAAAAAGATGTCCCGCTCCGTGCGCATCGCCAAAGGGGTGATGGAACGGCTCACCACCTACGATTTCCCCGGCAACGTGCGCGAACTGGAAAACATGATCGAGCAGGGCGTGGCCCTGACCATGGAAGGGGACGAAATCCAGCTGGCGGATCTGCTGCCCGAACCCACCTCCGCCGAAGGCCCACAGACGCTGGATGCCATTGTGGCCCTGGCGGAAAAGCAGGCCATCCGCGCGGCGCTGGTCAACTGCGCTTCCACGGATCAGGCGGCGGATTCCCTCGGCCTCTCCCCCACCACCCTCTGGCGCAAGATGAAGAAACTGAAAATCGACAATCCCCACAGGAAATTTTAAACCGGCGCCACCGGCCGGATGGTCCACCATGTCTCTGCGCATTGGAGAGTTCGAGTTCGGCGACGGAGCCAGTCTGGCGCCCATGGCCGGCGTGACGAACCCGCCATTTCGACAGCTGTGCGCGGAATCCGGTGCCATGTTCAGCGTCACCGAGCTCATTTCCTGTCATGCGGTGCTGTTCTTCAGTCGAAGGCCTCGCAATCGGGACAGGAAACGCGGACAGAAAACCCTGGCCCTGCTGGACCGCTACCCCGGCGAGCGACCGTTTGTGGTGCAGCTCTACGGAAAGGAACCGGAGCTGATGGCGGAAGCGGCGATGGTGGTGGAACAGGAAGGCGCGGACATCATCGACCTGAATTTCGGCTGTCCCGCCCGCAAGGTCATCCGCGCGGGCGAAGGCTGCGGTGTGGCCCTCATGCGGCATCCGCCGCTGATCGGCGACATCGCGCGACGGGTGGTTGATGCGGTCAAGGTGCCGGTGACCGCCAAGACCCGGCTCGGGTACAGCATTGATCAGCGCAACGGCGTCGAAGTGGCAAAAATCCTCGAAGGCAGCGGCGTGCAGGCGGTCACCATCCACGCGCGCACCCGCGAACAGGGCCACAGCGGACCGGTCCACCTCGACGATCTGGCCGCCATCGTGGAAGCGGTGCGGATTCCGGTCATCGGAAACGGCGGGATCACCTGCGCGGCCGATGCAAGGCGGATGCGGGAGGCGACGGGTTGCGCGGGGGTGGCTGTGGGCCAGGGCGCCAAAGGCAATCCCTGGATCTTTTCAGAAATCGCCGGCGGTTCCGGTGCACCGGATCTGGCGGGCCGCGTTGCCACGTGCCGTCGACATCTGGCACTGTTCGTCGCCTGGGCGGGTGAACCTCTTGCGGTTGTAGAGATGCGCAAACACGCCTGCTGGTACCTGAAGGGATTCGACGGCGCGGCAGCCTTTCGCAAGCGGCTGGGCGAAGCCGTCGACCTGGCGGCCTTCACGGGCCTTCTCGACACCATCCCTCTTTCCTGATCGGGCCTCGTCAGTAGGTGCCGCCCACCACGAAGATGAATTCGTTCACCCCCGACGCCATGATGCCCCGGGCATAGCCGGTCCGCAGGGTAACGGGCATGTAGTAGCCCAGAAAAAACGTCCAGACCAGCTCCGCACCCACCGACGCGCGCCAGTCCTCGATGCGCAGCGGATCAAAACTCATGAGGAGGTTGTCGGAAAAGATTCCCGCATGGAGTCCGCGGAAGAACAACGGAAACGTGGCGACGGTCCACTCGGGTCGCCACAGGGGAAAGCGGTATTCGAGCCGCAGGGAATGAAAGTGATCGCCGCTCAGGCTGTCTGTCGCATAACCGCGGATGCGGGGAAGCCCCTGCCCTTCGCTGTTCATCAGGGCGGACAGGAGGTTCTGGGGGGAATAGCCCCCCGCCCGGAACACCGCGTTTCCCCGGGGATTGCCCAGGTAGATGCCGCCCGAGACATTCAGGGCCAGTACGTGGTTCGCGAGCCAGGGCAGGAGGATGTACTCCTTCCAGCTCCACTGCAGGAGCATGAGTTCCTGGTTGCCGCCCAGGGCCGGGTGATATCCGGTGACACCGGCGCTCAGGGAACGACCCTGTTCCACCGGGGAGATGGCGAACGCACCCGCCCAGGTGTTCGACCAGGACCAGCCGGCGCGCAGGCCGCAGCGGAAGTACTGGGTCGGCACGTCCGGCAGAGGGCCGGCCGGATCAGTTTCGACCCGGAGGGCGTCCACGGGCTCCGATTGATCGATGGTGTATCCCATCGATATGGAGTGATTGTCGTCGAGTCCCATGAGGGTCATGGACAACCCGGCGTCCGCGGTGACCGCGCTGCGGGTCCAGGGGGCGGCCACACCGTTGACCAGGTATCCCGAACGAAGGGTTTCCGTCGTCCTGCTGACGCCCATGGTAAATGACGGCAGCAGTCCCGCGTACAGGTATTGCAGCGCAAAGGATGGCGTGGCGTCCGTGAGGTGATAGCTGAAAGCCGCCGAGACGCTGTGGAGCAGGCGGGCGTCGGCGATGGCAGTGGATGCGGTGAGCACGTGTTCTCCGCTGCTGCCCGCGTAACCGAGGGTCCAGCTGCGGGGGCGCAGGGTGGGCAGCGGATTGTAGGGTACGGCGACGACGGGAACCGGCGGCGGCGGCGTAACGGCAGGCGGACGGGGCTCCCGGGGAGGTGGCGATGAAACCTCCCGCGGCACAAAGTCCGTGCGATGGAGATCCCAGCCCGCTGCGGAATACTGCAGGAAAAGAAGTGTCTTTCCGTCCGGCGACAGGGCCGGGGCAGCGGCGCCGGTCACCACGCTGGTCGCCTGCAGGGTGCGCCCCGATGGCAGGTGGTGCGCGTAGATCTGGGGCACGCCCGTCGCATCGCTTCCGTACAGCACGTAATCACCGTCGGGCGAAAACACGGGATCAGTTTCAAACGCGTCGTCGTTCGTGATCCGGCGGCGGTTGCCCGTGTCGGGATTCACGATGAACAGGTCGACGCGATCCGCCTCCCGGATGAGGACTGCCAGCTGCCGACCGTCCCGGGACAGGGACGGGTTGAAGAAGGATCGGCCGCGGGTGCCTTCCTGCAGCACGCGCCGGTTTTCCGCCCGTCCGTCGGCAAGGAGCAGATCAATCTGATCGCCGCGGGCAACGGTGAGGGCCATCCGCTCACCGCTTCCGGAAACGGAGGCTTCCTTGACGCGCAGGCCGGTGGAGAGGCGCTCGGGTGTGGTGCTGCCCGGTGCCAGGGAAAAGATATCCCGGAAGCGGTAGACGTTGCGCCAGGGTGCCGTCCGCACGTAGTAGAGGGTGCCGTCCCCGGTCACGGAAATGGTCGACCGGGATCCGGACAGCACCATCCGGCGCAGCATCCGACCGTCCGCTGTCAGCTCGAAAACGCCGGCGCGCTGCCGGCCGTCACTGACGGGCATGTAGATCCGCTTGCCGTCCCCGCTGAACACGGGCTGTCCCTTGTTTTCACCGGTGCGCGTGAGGGCCCGGGATCGGGTGACGCCTGTGGCTTCGATCTGCCGTCGGGTTTCCTCGGCCCGGGTCTTCATCGCCGCGGCAAAATCCCGGTACAGGACCGACAGGCGCAGGCCCGTGGCCTCCTTGAAAACGGTGTTCAGGAAATAGGGCACCGGCTTTGACGCGTACCGGTGGGTGATTTCAAAAATCGTGCGTTCGCCGAACCGCGTCCGCAGATAGTCCATGAACATGGCGCCGTAAATGTAGTCCGCATCGCCCCGGGGATAGGACAGCGTGGAGTTGGAGGCCTTGTCCAGCGACTGGAATGCGTCTTCGAGGGCGTGGGTCCGCATGACCATCTGATAGTAGGACGAGCGGATGCGGCCGCGGGAGGTGCGCCAGGTTTCGATCATCACCGCCAGGCCTTCGACAAACCAGCGGGGCTGCAGCGCATTGGGCAGGTAGACATCGCCGAAGATACGGTTCACGACCCGCGCCGCGCCGTGCTGCATCTGCAGGTGGATGATATGGGTGTATTCGTGAATGAACAGCGCATACAGCCAGTCGTCGTGAAACTGGAGGGAGGAATTCATGTCGGGCAACCCCGCGTACATCAGGATGTACGGGTATGGTGCCGGGGAGGCGAGGCCGTTGGCGGAGTCTTCCGAATCCACGATGCTCACTTCGGTGGGTCCTTCCACCTTCCAGCCCAGCTGATCGCAGAGAAACCCGTGGACCTCTTCGGCGACGGCGGCGGTCCGGAAGGCGATATCCTCGAGCTCCCGGGAATAATGGATATTGAAGTGCTCGGTTTTCAGAGTATGATGGGTCAACTCCGGATCCCCGGCCCGTGCGGTGCCCGCGGCAAGCGCAGAAACAGCGGTGAAAACCAGGAGGGAAACGGGGAGCAGCCGATGATGACCCGGGACATTCATGTGAGAAACGGAGCGTACCTCCGGCCGCCGTTCGCGTCAATGAACCCCACCATTCTTCGCCCGATTCCGGTGACCCATGCAGCTTGAACCCGTTGCGGAGCCGGCGGAACTCGATCACCTCTTCGACGGGGTGGTGGATCGCTCGTCCCATCGCTGGGTCGTGCGGGATGCCGACCGGCTCCGGGAATCCGTCATGCCGCGTCTGGCCGCCGGCTTCCAGTCCGGCTCCGGGTCGGTCCGCGCCGCATCCGCCAAGGCCGTGCGGCAGATCGCCAACTGGATGGGAACGCCCTTTGCCACGCCCCACTCCCTGCTGGCCTGCATTGCCCGGGACGGTAACGACGGCATGATCATTCCCGTGGTGGAGACGGCCTTCCTGCCCTTTGAACTGGCGGGCATCATCATCGATGCCGCCAATGAGATGGAGGTGGGGCCCCTCCTGTTCGGCCTGCCCGGGTCCGCTGACATCCGCGATCCGGTATGCGGTGTGATGTGTGCGGCGATCCATCGGGGATGGCAGGCGCCCGTCCTGTTCCAGCGCGGTGAGGAACTGCCGGCGGAAACGGTCCGGATCGACTGGCGCCGCATGCTCCACGCAAATACCGGCGACCTGCCCGGACAACCCCTGAATGATCTGCTGGGCCCTCTGGCCGACCGGGATTTCGACCGGATCTCCCCGGCTGAGTGGAGTGCCCTGTCGTTCCTTCCTCCCGATGCCTGGGAAGCCCTCAGCG
>Ga0116156_10005850_pt1 | contig 10127 bp, 5 predicted proteins | sample AD_UKC045_MetaG_FD_89891 | JGI IMG/M metagenome (GOLD analysis project Ga0116156, IMG submission 89891) | Active sludge microbial communities of municipal wastewater-treating anaerobic digesters from USA - AD_UKC045_MetaG | ecosystem: Engineered > Bioreactor > Anaerobic > Digestate | place: USA... | reverse complement strand
TTCCAGTGCGGCGTCACAGTCGCTGAGCGCCTCGTCGGCGTTCCCGAGATCCTCGTGGGCAAAGGCTCGGGCCACGTACACGTCGTCCGACGCCGCGTCGTGCTCGATCGCCGCTGTACAGTCCTCGACCGCGCCGGCCGAGTCGCCCAGTCGCTGGCGGGCGATGCCCCGCAACGCGTGCGCTTCGCCGGATTCCGGTTCGCGGGCCAGCACGAAGCCGCAATCCGCCGCGGCGCCGGAGAAATCCCCCGCGCCCAGGCGGACCTCCGCCCGATAGAGGTGATAGCCGGCGTGGTCCGGCTGGATCTCGATCGCGTTGTCGAAATCGGCCAGCATGGCCCGAATCACCTCGTCGCTCGGCGTGGCAGACGCCCGCCGCCTGGCTAACGCCCGCCAGGCGTGAGCGGCATCGTGATTGGGGTCCAAGCGCAGCGCCTGCGTCAGCGCCTCGACGGCCCGCGGATAATCCCCCCGCGCAATCAATACCCGCCCGCGCTGGAGTTGCAGCGACGGATTGCGCCGATCGCGATCGATGGCCGCATCAAAGTCGGCCAAAGCCTGGTCCCAGGCGCCCAACTGCAGGTAGATCATGCCGCGGCCCGCCAGCGCGGCGACGTGGGCCGGGTCCAACTGCAAAGCGGCGGTCAGATCTTTCAAGCCCTGCTGCTGGTTGCCGGCCGCACAGCAGGCCATCGCGCGGCGAGAGTAGATCTCCGCCTGGGCGGGCCGCAAGGCAAGCCACGCCGTATAGTCCTCGATCGCGCGATCGTATTCTTCCCGCTGCTCGAACAGTTCCGCCCGCAGGCCGTACAGCGGGGCATACCGCGGGTACCGCGCGATCAAGGCGGTCAGCTCCTCCAGCGTGTAGCCGCGGGCCGGATCGGCCGGATCGGGAATCGGCGGCCGCGTTTCCGGCGGCGCGACGGCCGGATCCGGAGTCGCCACGCGGGGCTCCGCCGCCGGCCGCCTGCTCGTACCGCCCAGCCAGCGTGCCGCGCGCCGCAAGAAAGAAAGCAGGACGCCGGCCGCTTTCCCACGGCTGGCCGCAGCGCCCCCGCTGGAACCACGCCTGTCAGGCGCCAGTCCTGCCGCCTCCATCAGCAATTTGTCGAACGATCCGGCGCGTCGGGTGAACTGCCGAGAAAAGGGAAACAAGAACGGTGGATGCCGATCGTTAGCACCGCCCCAGAGCATCGTGCGGCAGCAAAAACTCACCGGCCCGCCCTCGACCGGCGGCTGGCGCAACTCCTCCAGCTCCATCCGCAATTCGGCCACGACGTGCGGCGGCAGCGTCTCTGGGTGAATCTGCAGATCGATCAGACGCCGGTCGCCGGGGAACATGGCATAGCCGATCTGGACGTCGACGCCCTGCTGGGCTTCGGTCTTGCGGACGAAGGACTTCAGCGTCCGATCGAAAGCCGCCACGAAGTGGACGAAGGCCTCCTGATGCACGCGCTGCGCGATGACATGGTCGGGCGCCAGGATCATGAAAAACTCGCGCGGCACGTCGTCGCCCGCCGCATCTGCGGTCGCCGCAGGTTGGCGGTATTCCTCGGCCAAACACATCTGGCCCGCGTCCGCCGCCTTGCGCAATTCCGACAGCGGCGGCACGGTGAGCGTCCGGCCGCACGAACAAGGCAGTTGCGTGCCGGCTCGTCCCGCCGGGACATCAAACGTCTGACCACACACACATCGGATGGAAAAAGCCATGCTCGCCTCAGTGCGGTGTACGATTCAGGGGCGTGAAGGCCAACCACATTTCGATGTTCCGCCTTTTCCCAACTTCCTGGCCTCCTGCGCGGCAGCCCCCACCGATCCGGGCCCGCGTCGATCGTGCACTCGCGCACCTCTAGGATTATACGCCTTCTGACCCCTCCGTTTCAATTGGCCGGCAAAATCAGTAACGACGCTAAACTGCGCTCCTCGCGTCTCGCGTTACGCAGTTTACGCCACTGGCAAAACTGGACGAGCACCTTCTATCGTTCAAGATTTCTAAGACCATCGCACGGTCCAGCGTCTTGGTTCGAATTGTTTGAGGAGACAATCATGAGAAAGTGGACATTCGCCTTGTTCGTGCTCGCCGGATTGAGCTGCTGTTGCCCGACCGCCACGGCTTTCGAGCCCGGTTGGTCTGGCAACATCATTGCGTTTGGACAGGAGCGTGCCCGGATCGAATCGACGCCGATCATCTACCGGAACTACCGGCCCTTGCACTTCTACGGGAACACGGTCCGGCGCCGCTATTACCACGGCACAACGCTGCCCCGCTCCGGCAACGTCCTCCGCAGTTCGGGTGCAGTCGTCAGGGCTCGCTAGAAATCGTCAAGCCCGGCCATCACACTTCAGCACGCACGAACGCAGCGGGCCACCCGCCCGCCGCTTGGACCGCTGCGTCGATTTCGATCATGATGCGCGTCGTGTCGCAGATGGCGGACACGATGCGGATGTACGTCGCCAGATCGGCGTCGGCCAGCGTCCGGCCACGTCGGTCCTTGAGCCACTTCTTGCACACCTGGTGGCCGCCGACGTGGAAGTTCCAGATTTCCTGGGGCACTGGTTCCAGCCAGACGCCTGGCGCGATGCCAATCCTCTCGCACTGATACGTGGGAAAGCCGTTTCGCACCAGCGGCATGCCGTGAATGGACCAGGAAGGGGCGATTTCGGCTCGCGGGGAGCCGCCTCCTCCGGATTCGTATCTGCCGCCGGTCAACCGGGTGTCCGCAATGCACAACAGATGCCGCTCGGCCAATCGCGCCCCCCAGCGGGCAAGGTCACGGAACAGTCCGGGCCGGCGCGGCAGCAAGACGCGCGGGAAATCGCTCCACAGTTGCTCCGCGTACCGCCGGCGATAGGTCGGCGAGAAGAACAGGGCGTAACAGTAGTGCATCACTTCCAGGGGCCCAAACGCATCTTCCTCGGCAGTGCCGTGCGGTTGCCAGCGGAGGCCAAGTTGGCCGGCCAGTCGTGCCACGGCGGACTCGTCGAGATTGACACGGTAGGGCGTTGAAGCGTCGGCGCCGACGGACTCCAGATACAGCGGAAATACGGACTCGCTGCCGCGATTATCGGAACGGATCAGGCCGTCCAACATCAGTTGATTGGTGATCCAGAAGTAGTTGCACGGCTGCGTCGGCAACATCTGGCGGCGGGCGACGAGCGCCACATTGCCGGCCCGCATCAGATAGGGGATGACCGCGCCCCGCGGCCAGTCGATCATCCCTTCCGACCAGTACACGAAACGTTCGTCGAAGGGCCGATACCAGCACGGCCGGATGTGCTCCTGCCATCTCGGATCGGCGGCCGTGCGACGGCGAGCCTCGGCAAGCTTCCAGCCGCGTGTGTCGCCCGGCGGATAGCGGGCCGACCGGGTGTTCGCAAAGTAGCGCCGCCGGATCTCGTCGTCGGGAACATCCAAATCCCGGAATTCGGCGAGCCGTTCCAGCAGTTCTTCCCGCGTGAATGCGACGACAAAACCATCGCGGGCGGTCACCGGCGCCGTCACGTTCACGGGCATCAAATCGGGCAGCCTGGGTGCGGCGCCGTACTCGCTCGCCGGCGTCCCGGCTCGCGGCACAAAGAAGTAATTCGGACCAGCGGGGTGCATGGACTGCAGGTTGAATTTTGCGCCGGCGTCACGCGCTCCAAGTTCCCGGGCCGCCTCCTCCAGCGTTCTTAATTTTTGCTCTGCGTCCCCCCACAACTCCCCATGCATCCGCTGGCTGGCGACCACCTCGCCGGGCGGTCGCCGCAGCAGCCCGATCGCGGTCCCCTGCTCGATCCTGAACACGTTCTCATCGAGTCGGCCGTCCGGTGACTGTTCTCGTTTCTTGCGGTTGCCGTGCAGGTCGATCACCGTGATGCGGGGAAAGGTGCCCAGCAGTTGCTGCCGGACACCACGAAACGTGGGGTTGTCGAGGTACCCGTGGTTGGTGACGAAGCCCACGATGCCGCAGCCCGCGCGTTCGATTTTCCAGTGGGCATAGCGCAGGAACTTGACGTAGTCGTCCTGCAGCCAGGTCTTTCGCTCACCCAGGGGCCGCGCGTCAACTTCAAAATAGTTGCACCACTCGTTCCGACCGCCTTCTTGGCCGCGGAGCAGATCTACGATCCAGCGGCCTTGCTGTTGCGAGATCCCGGAGAACGGCGGGTTGCCAACGATCACGGTGAACGGGGCCCGCGCGCTGAGGTGTCGGCCCACCGCCGCGGCCTGGAGAAGTGGATTTTGGTTTCCCTCGGCGGCTGGAAGCGAACGCTGCCTCGTCGCGGGTCCCGCCAGCGTATTGGCCAGGTGGATTTCGAGCCGCGAAGGACGCGTGAACGAAAATCCGGTCTCAGCCAGCGTGGCAACCAGCTTCAGGGTGGCGACGACACAGGCGGGCAGCATCAATTCCAGACCGGCCAATCGCGGCAGCAGGCTGCCGGCCACGTATTGGTCCCAGCGACACGAAACTCGACCGGGGGCGCCTCCGTCCGCGGTCCACTTCGCCGTCAAGCGGGCGTGGACCAGCTTGACGGCTTCGGCCAAGAAGACACCCGTCCCCAAGGCCGGATCGAGGATGCTGACAAAGCCGTCCCCAGGCCGAACCGCTGCGGGCGGCGACGGGGCTGAGAAACGTTGCGCCATTTCCTCCCAAGTGACCTCGTCAGCCAGGCCGTCCGTCAGATCAAACTCCTGGACCAGGTAACGGTCTACTTGGCTCAAGATGTAGCGAGCCATCGCTGGCGGCGTGTAAAAGACGCCGTGGCGCTTTCTGCGATGCCGGTCATAACGGGCCAAAAAAGCCTCGTAAAAGGCCAGCATCGGGTCCGGCTCCTGCGGGGCCCCAGTGGCTGCCGTTGGTATCGATCCGCCTGCTCGCGATACCGTGAATGCTTCCTCGACGATCGCCTTCCACAGCGGATTGGTATGTTCTACAGTCCACGCCCGCACGCGGTCATCCTGGAACAGAGGGCCGGCGAGAGCGATGGCGGCTGCGCCGCAAATCAAGGATTGGGCGTAAGAATCGGCAAACTCGTCATCCGGCAGGTCCGTGTCGGTGGCGGCGCTGATCGCCGCCGCCAGCGACCGCCAGTGATCTTGTTCGGCGGTGGAACGGAATCGCTGCAACACCAGCGGTTGCAACTCGGCCGCCCACTGGACCGCGCGTTCTACAGAGGAATGTCCGTTGCGAGTCACGTGGCAACATGCTGCTGCGAGGGACGGAAGGAAGCCCGCGGCGGACGCCGCGCAGGCCAAGCACCTGTCCAGGCGAACCCGAATCGAGGCGGATTATAGTCCGCTGCAGGCCGGCCGGAAAAGCGGTTCTCCGAGCGGGCTGTTGATTTTGGTCTGCGCGTGGTTTCCAATGGACGCAGCCATCGGGAACCTCCGCCCAGGGAATCGAGATCGAACCATCTCCCGGCGGTGCGTCCGGATGGGCTGTCCAGGAGACCTTGGCAATGAAAAGCAACACCCGCACTCATTCTGAAGTTGTCCGGCCGAAAGAAGCCGGGCATTCCGGCAACATGACCCGACGTGAAGCCTTGAGCGCCGTGGCGGGCGCGGCAGCGTTGGCCGCGGCCTCGCACGCCGCTTCCGGCGACACCGCGTGGATCGACGCCCACTCGCACATCTGGCCGCCGGAAACCGACCGGTTTCCGCTGGCTGCGGGGCTGACCAAGAAAGACCTGCGGCCCCCCAGTTTCACGGACGACGAACTGATGGCCGTCGCGCGGCCCGAAGGCGTCGGGCGGGTCGTGCTGATTCAACATTCCGGCTATCACTTGTTCGACAATGCGTACCTGATCGACGCCGTCCGGCGTCATCCGGCCCGGTTCCGCCTGGTGGGCATGGTCGATGACCGGCAACCTCGGCCCGGCGCCGCAATGAAGCAACTGCTTGCGCAGGGGGCGACCGGTTTTCGCATCACGCCGTTCATTCGCAAGGACGATCCCGAACAGTGGCTTGATTCGCCCGGCATGCACGAGATGTGGAAAACCGGTGCGGAAACGCGGCAGGCGATGTGCTGCCTGATCGATCCCCGGCAACTGCCGGGCGTCGACACGATGTGCCAGCGATATCCCAACACGCCGGTCGTCATCGACCATTTCGCCCGCATCGGTGCCGACGGTCAGATGCGGGACAATGACCTTCAGCTCCTCGTCCGGCTGGCACGGCACAAACACACGAGCGTCAAGATCTCGGCCTTCTACGCCCTGGGGCAGAAGAAGCCGCCGCACCTGGAACTCGTGCCGATGGTCAGACGCCTGTACGAGACCTTCGGCCCGCAGCGGCTGATGTGGGCCAGCGACTCGCCGTACCAGCTGCAAGGAGTCAACAGTTACCGGGCGTCCATCAGCCTGGTCCGAGACCGGCTGGATTTCGTCTCGGCCGCAGACCGGGCATGGCTGCTGTGCAAGACGGCAGAGAGCGTGTTCTTCTTCGCGTGATCCGAGCGTGGCAGCGCAACTGTCCCGTGTTTCTGGCCGATCATCACACGGAGCGTGATGGCTACTCTGACGAGGCGACCGTTGTTTCTCGAACGCTGTTTAGTGTTTGAAGTGTCGGCGGCCCGTAAAGATCATGGGCAGGCCGCGCTGGTTGCAGGCGGCGATGACTTCCTCGTCGCGAACCGAGCCGCCGGGTTGGATCAGCGCCGTCACGCCGGCGCCCGCGGCGCGATCGATGGAATCGGGGAAGGGAAAGAAGGCGTCGGAGGCGAGGATGGAGCCCTGCGCGCGGCCGCCCGCTTTGCCGATCGCGATTTCCACGGAATCCACGCGGCTCATCTGGCCCGCGCCCACGCCGACCAGCGCCTGGTCTTTGCAGAGCACGATGGCGTTGGATTTCACGTGGCGGCAGATGGCCCAGCCGAAACGGAGGTCGTCCATCAGCCCGGCGGGCGGCTGCGTTTGCGTAACCACCTTCCAGTCCGCCTCCGGGTCGGGATCGACGTCGGACTCCTGGACCAGCATACCACCGTCCAGGTACCGCAGGTGACGGCGCGACGGCGGGTCATCCAGTCGGCCCACCTGCATCAGCCGCACATTCTTTTTCCATTTGGGTTTGGTGGTCAGCACCCCCACGGCGGCGGCCTCGTAATCGGGGGCCACAATGGCTTCGACGAACAACCCCGGCGTGGAGAGCACTTCCGCGGTGGCGACGTCGACCGTGCGGTTGAAGCCCAGCACCGAGCCAAAAGCGCTCGCCGGGTCGCCGTCCAGCGCCCGCTGAGTGGCTGCCGCGAGCGTGTCCGCAACGGCGGCGCCGCAGGGATTGTTGTGCTTGATCACCACCGCCGCCGGTGGGACGAACGAACGCACGATGGCCAGGGCGCTGTCCAGGTCCAACAGATTATTGTACGACAGCTCTTTGCCGTTCAATTGTCGCGCAGTCACCAGGCTGGGCCCCCGAGCGCCGACGGTGCGATACACGGCCGCCGTCTGGTGCGGGTTCTCCCCGTAGCGTAGTTCCGCTTTGCGCCGCAAGGTCAGATTCAACGTCGCCGGGAACCGGCCTGCCGCCGCCGCCCCGGCGAAGTAATCCGCAATCGTCCGGTCGTAAGCGGCGGTATGCGCGAACGCCTCCGCGGCCAGTCGCTGGCGGAGCGAGTCCGACACGCTGCCCGAATTGCTGATCTCCTGCAGCACGGCGGAATACTGTTCCGGGTTGGTGACAATCGCGACGAACGCATGGTTCTTGGCCGCTGCGCGGACCAGGCTGGGACCGCCGATGTCGATCTGCTCGATGGCTTCCGCCATGCTCACTCCGGCACGGGAGACCGTGGCCTCGAAGGGATACAGATTCACGACGATCAACTCGAACGGCAAAATCCCGTGCTGTTGGAGCGCCTGCAGGTCCTCCTCGTGGTCCCGCCGGCAGAGAATGCCGCCGAACACCTTGGGATGCAGCGTCTTCAACCGGCCGTGCATCATTTCGGGAAATCCGGTGTAGGCGGAGATGTCCACGATTTGCATGCCGGAGCTTTCCAAATGGCGCCGCGTGCCGCCGGTGCTGTAGATTTCCACTCCGCAGTCCGACAGGCCCCGCGCGAAGTCTGCCAGGCCGAGTTTGTCGCTGACGCTGATGATGGCACGTTTCACAGGAATGGCGTTCATCGTTTGGGTCCGTCCTCATGCAAAGGGTCGCGGAGACAGCCGGAAGGGAAAGTGTAAGCGTAGGTTTACGCGCAGACGGGTCTGCGGTCAAGCGGTGGGTGGGCGGAGAGAGGGACGAAGAGCGGGAACCGCGGAGATAGAGAGGCGGCGGCTGGCGGCAGAAAAAAAGCCCGGCTCTCCCCAAGAAAGCCGGGGCCTCAAATGAATGTGCCTCGCGACGCGGCCGATCTCGCCTCTACCTGAACGGGTCCTCCTCGGCGCCGCCCGCAGCCGGTTTCGGCGCAGCTCCCCCGGCTCCGAACGGATCTGCGCCGCCTTGGCCGCCCGCAGCCGGCTTCGGCGCAGCTCCCCCGGCTCCAAACGGATCTACGCCGCCTTGGCCGCCCGCAGCCGGTTTCGGCGCGGCTCCCCCGGCTCCAAAGGGGTCCACGCCGCCTGCCCCCGGTTGAACTCCGCCGCCGAACGGATCGACATCCACGCCGGGCGCAGCCGGTTTCGCCGCCGGCTTGGCGGCCGGCTTCGCCTTGGTGTCCTCCAGTCCTTCCTGCTTGATCTCAGGCCGCCGCTTCTGCTCCGCTTCAACCAGATCCACGTGGACCAGCGGCCACTGGAGTTCGGTCTCGTGCAGGCACTGGATCACGCCCGTCGCCGTCCCGATGATGATCCGATCGGTTTTTGCGTTGGCGAAGAAGAAATCGGCGGGAGGGGCGCCCATCACAGCGGTCCGGCCGCCGGTTTTGGCATCCAGGATCGCGAGCCGCCCCGTCACGCTCAAACAGTACAACCGGTCCTTGCTCGCCGCCACCAAGCGCTGGACCTGGGGCACCGACCACTTCTCGGTGCCCGTCTCCAGATTCAGGCAGAACATGCTGCCCTTGTCGGTCACGACGTACGCCGAATCGCCGATGGGAACCGGGCTGTTGCTGATCGCCTCGCCGGTGGAAAACCGCCAGTACTCGTCGCCGCTGGTCTCGTGCAGGCAGTACACGTAACCGTCGATCGAGGCCACGAGTAGCTTGCCGGGACTGGCGTACGCCGCCTGCGAGACGATCGCTTTCCTGGCTTCCATGCGGTACCGCATCCCTTTTTGCGTGGTACGGGCCACGTACAAAAAGCCGCGGTCGGTGGGCCACACCACGCTTAACGGCGTGACGGTCGGCTGGATCAGCACGCGCCCATTGGAGCGGTAGATCTCCGGCAGCGTCCGCGTCTCTCTGATGTCATACAACTCGACGTCGCCGGCGAACGTGGGGACGATCACATACTCTTCGGTCAGGGCCGGCCCGGCGGACGCCACTCCCTGGATCGGGCGAATCCAAGCCATTTCCCCGGTATCGCGCTTGAGCAAGTGCAAGGTGGAGCCATTCAACACGGCCACATAGTTCTCGTTCACGCCCGGCCGTTCCAAGGGGTAAGTGCGGTTGCCCACGACTTTGCTCCAGCGTGTCTGGCCGGTCTCGGCATCGATGGCGTGTAGCACCGCGCGGTCCGTGACGACGTACAGCGTGATCTGGGGCACCTCGATCGTTTGGATCTTGCCCTCGATCTCCCGCAGCTTGAGTTCCTCGACGAACGCCTTGGCTTCCTTTTCGGCCGCTTCCTTGCCTAACACGTCGCCGAAGCGGTCCGTGTCCCGTTCCGAGAAGGTCCGTTTGCGGTCCTGGTAGTGGACCTCGTACACGGTGTGCTTCTGCAGCGCGCTGACGAAGTAGGTCCAGTCCGTCACGCGGCCCCGCGCCGAGTCGAGTGAGACCTGGGTGAACCAGGCCCGTTCCAGCCCGTACCGGCGCGCCTCCACCTCCGAAATCAGTCCAAACTTGCCGTAATCGGCTTGGACGGTGGCGGACAGTGCGGCCAACAAGACCCCGACGGAAGCAGCGAGTGTTCGGGACATGACAATTTTCCGGAAAATACCGACCGGGAAACGGGTGAAGGGATGCCCTTTACGTTAGTCTAAGCGGCCATCCGCTGCCTGTCAAAAATTGTATCGTCACGGAGAAGGGAGTTCTTCCAACAGCCCTTGCCAGATG
>Ga0116156_10005844_pt1 | contig 10136 bp, 9 predicted proteins | sample AD_UKC045_MetaG_FD_89891 | JGI IMG/M metagenome (GOLD analysis project Ga0116156, IMG submission 89891) | Active sludge microbial communities of municipal wastewater-treating anaerobic digesters from USA - AD_UKC045_MetaG | ecosystem: Engineered > Bioreactor > Anaerobic > Digestate | place: USA... | reverse complement strand
GATACAGAGGTGCTACATTCAGTCCCTGAATTATCTGTGATCGTTAAAACAACGTTATAATCGCCAGGTTTTTCATAGGTATAATTGACAATAGGTTCTGTACTTGTTTTACCATCGCCAAAATCCCAAAAGAAAGATAATTGTTGTTTATCTGGCGTATAAGAATTTGACGCATCAAATGTGAATTCATTGCAACGGGAGCTTGTCAAAGGCGCAATCGGTTGTGCCCAGGAACAAGAGAAAGATAGCAAAAAGATAAAAAGAAATAAAAGCACAGTCATCGTGAGAGATGTTTTTAATGCCAGCTTCATAGGAAAATCCTCCTTTATGGGGCGAGTAGATGAGTTAATTCTTTTTTAATATAACATAGGAATTAAGATTGTGAAGCAATAAATTTAAGAAATTAATAATATATTAAGAAATTAATTATTTATTTTAAAGGATTATTTTCCCTATCATTATTCCGTTATCTATTTTTTCTAAAATAACGGGAAGTAACTTATTTTTTAAACATTTATTAGAATAAACAGCTATACGCACATAATTATCGCTGAATCCAAACCAAAGCCCCTCTTTTTTTTCTTCAAAAAGGACATGTTGGGTTCTGTGAAGTAAAGATCTCAAAAAAGAATCGTGTTTGGCGATGCTTAATTGACGTAATATCTGACTGCGGGCGCTTTTTTCATTTTTATCAACGGTGTTTTTTAAGAAACGGCTTTTCGCGAATCGTCGTTGAGAATAACTAAAAACATGAAAATAATTAATGGGAAGATTTTTTAAATGGGAATAAGTTTCTAAAAAATGTTTTTCTGTTTCCCCTGGAAAACCGACTATAATATCAGTTCCGAGGCAAACATCAGGAATTGTCAGGTTCGCTTTTTTAATAAAATCGTAAAATTCTTTAAACCGGTATTTGCGATTCATTGATTTTAAGATTTCATCTGAACCGCTTTGAAGAGGCACATGAAGAAAACGACATAATTTTGACTGTTGCGACATTTTTTTTAATAAACTATCCGCAACGGTTGTAAATTCTATTGATGAAATGCGAATACGTTTCAAAGAAGGAATTTGTTCTAAGGCCTCAATGACATCAAGAAGTTTATAGCTTTTATAATGGTAAAGCCCTAAATTAATCCCTGTTAAAACGATCTCTTTATGCCCTGTTTGCGCTAATATTTTAGCTTCTTTTACGAGATTGCTAAAGATTCGACTACGCGCGCGTCCTCGAGCATAAGGCACTTCACAATAGGAACAGAAACAATCACACCCATCTTGGATTTTTAAATGCGCACGTGTGCGACGGTGCATGCTTATTGATATGGGCAATGAAAAATTTTTAGAGGAAATCGTAGGCGTGATAATTTTCGGATCGTTGTTTTTTGTTTCTTTTTCCAGAATTGATAAAAGATGAAATTTTCTTTCATTCCCAATAATCCAGCGCACATTAGGCAAATGAGACAGATCGTCTTTTTGTGTCTGCGATTGACAGCCGATAAGCGCTATTTTTATTTCAGGATTTATGCGAACTAGTTTATTAACAAGTTTTCGGGTATCCGAATCGCTTTTGTCTGTAACGGTGCAGGTGTTAATAACCGCAATATGAGAAGGATAATTGGGCTTAACGATCTGGTAGCTTTTTTCTGAATCAAAAAGTTGTTCTAATAATTCTGTCTCGTTTTGGTTAAGCCGACAGCCCAATGTATAGAAGGAAATGTTTATTTTTTTTCTTGGCATAATGGATTTAAGTATAAATGGACTTTTTTTAGAAATCAACCTTTTCTCTTTTGTTATATTTTAAAATTCGTATATAGATATAGACGAATATCTGGTTGACGAAAAATAATAAATGATTAATATAAGAAACATATGCCAATAGGAAACATAAAAATTAATAAACCTCTTTTTTTAGCGCCAATGCATGAAGTGACAGACAAGCCGTTTCGTCTGATTTGTAAAGAATTAGGCGCGGATATTGTTGTGACGGAATTCGCGAGTTGCGAGGCGCTCATTCGCGATATCCCCAAGACATTAAAGAAAATTGAGATTTCGGATGAAGAAAGGCCTATTGGGATTCAGATTTTTGGGAAGTCCCAAGAATCCATGTCTGCGGCTGCCAAAAAAATTGAGGCCTTAAAACCTGATTTTATTGATATCAATTGCGGATGTTGGACTAAACATCACGCGACGCGCGGTGAAGGCGCGGGGTTATTAAAAGATCTCGGGGATTTAGAAAAAGTAGTGAGTTCTGTTGTAAAATCTACTTCTTTGCCAGTAACGATTAAGACGCGCTTGGGTTGGGATGATAAAAATATCGTGATTTTAGATGTTGCTAAAATTGTTGAAACAATTGGCGTTAAAGCATTAACAGTTCATTGCCGCACGCGTCAGCAAGGTTATAAAGGAAAAGCAGATTGGAGTTGGCTTAAGAAAATTCGTAAGGCCACTTCTCTTTTTTTAATAGGCAATGGCGATGTGGTGAACGTTGAAGATGTTGAAAAAATGTTTGAAATGGGTTGTGATGGTGTTATGATTGGACGTGGTGCGTTATCAAACCCTTGGGTTTTCGAGCAGGCCAAATATTTTTTAAAAACAGGCAAATATTTGCCAGCGCCATCGTTAAAAGAAAAAATTGATCTTTGTATTCGTCATTTGAAATTATCTGTTAAGTTCCGCGGCGATTATTATGGCGTTACGGATTTCAGGAAATATTATGCGGGATATTTTCATGGGATCCCTCATGTGGCGCAATTAAGAATTGATTTAATGTCGTTAATGGATATTAATAAGATTATTGATCGTTTAAGGTTGTTTTTAAAAGAAACAGCGTAGTTTTTTGAACCGGGAGTTTAAAAATGTTTAAGAAAATAATTGTTTTTTCTTTTCTTTTTCTTTTTGTTGTTTTTAAACAGGGCTTTTGCGAAAAAATTTATTTAATGGGCGGTGATGTTATTGAAGGCAAAATCGTCGAACAAGAAGAAGATCATATTCGAGTCGATACCGGGATAGGGTTTTATCTTACTTATTATTTAGATGAAATTGAAAGAATTGAAGGGCAAGAAGAAATTGTCGTTAAAGAACAGATGAAAAAAGAAAATACCGCGGATGCATCTTCCCAAGAAAAAAAAGATCTCCCCAATAAAGATCCTTTTAAAAATAACAAAGACGCCAAGCTTCCTTCCCCATCGGATAATCTTAAGATAGATAAAGATCTCTCATCGAAAACAGCCTTGCAAACACCATATAGCGTCGGAAAAAAACAAGAAGATTATTTATTTGCTATTGCGCAAGATCCTGATGCTGGAAAAGTAGAGCGTAAATGGGAAGAAAATAGGTATTTGGATTATCAAGTTGAAAGGCAGGTTGAGTTGCAAAAAGACAAGATTTCGCAGATGTTCTTTTCTTTAAAAGATTCTATGGTCGCGCAAGCGCAAGTTTATTTTGAGAAATTTCAGCAAGATCATCCGGCGACTTATGAAAAAATGATTCAGGTTTTTGATTGGACAAAAGATTTTTCGACCAAAATATTAGAAAAGGCAAAAACAATTCCCCTTTATGTTTTTATTATTGTTGGAGTTGTTTTTTATGCTTTATTTTGTTATCCGCTTATGCTGATTGGTCAAAAGCTTGGTTTTGCCTACGCGTGGATAGCGTGGATTCCTATTTTAAATTTATTTTTGATGATTAAAATGGCAGGCGCCTCTTTTCTCTCTTTCGTTTTTCTTTTTATTCCCATTATTGATATTTTTGTTTTTATCAGTCTTTGGGGAAAAATTATTGACTATTTACAAAAGCCGCCTATTTTAAGTATTTTGATGATTCTTCCTGGCCCAAATCTTCTTCTGATTTGGTTTCTTGCTTTAGCAAAAACAAAATAGATTTTTATAGTTGTATTTTCTTAATTGCTTCGTTCGATAGAATGATGGCGTGAATATTTTTTTTATGTTCAGGCGTCTGAGCTTTCCAATAAATCATTTTTTGTGGGGTTAAACTATTCTTATGCTTCGAGAATTTTTGAATTAGCCCTGCGCACAATGACAAGACATCCTGCGACGGATCAGCACCTTTTAAAATAAGCGTCGGCCCTAATTTATCAGGAAGCTCCATGATGATATCTTCATCGCAAGCATTTTTTATAAGCGCAATATTTTCATTTTGGTTGCGTCCGAGGATAGCTTTAAAATTTTTATTGATTCGGAAATATCGGCCTATAGGCAAAAACTTTATCGTTGAAAAATTGTCTTCTTTATGGTGAAAAGCATCTTTTAATCGGCGAGAAAAATTTTTGTCTGTTAATAAACATCCTCCCGCAGGTTGAGGATAATTTAAAATATGATATTTTTTTGCCAGAGCGATTTGCTGTTTCCGTCCGCGGCCGTTGATGGCAAGTAATTGCGTGCGGTTAATAAGTCCTTGCTGTTCTGGAAACGTAGGTTCTAATAATTGCGCGCACAAAGGTCGAAGCAAATAACCTTTTAGCCCGGAAGCTTTTTCAATCTGCCGTAAGCTGTTTTTTAATTGAGACATAGGCCGTTGGCCTAAAACTTCTCCTGTAAAAATAAAATCGGCATTGATTTCTTTCATATATTTTGCCGCTTCTGTCAAGAAATAGATTTTACAATCCACGCAAGGATTCATTCCTGATCCAATTCCGTATTTAGGGTTTTTAATGATTTCAATAAATGATTCATTTAGCTCAAATATTTTTAAAGGGATTTCTATCGTTTGGGCTAATTCTATAGCTTTATTTTTGCTCGCACATCCCCAAGGGATATGAAAATGAATCCCAACGATATTAACATTGAGGTCTTTGAGGATTTTTGCGGCCAAGATACTGTCAAGCCCTCCAGAAATAAGCCCAACAGCCGTAAGGGATTTTTTATTCATAAAAAATTTTTTTAAATGAGATTCTTCAACAAATCGCTTGCATAAATAATAAACGTTATGTTAATATTATCTCCCTTTTATAAAAAAGAAAGAAAAAATATGTCAACGGAACATAAATCATTAACAGGAGCGCAAGCACTTTTAAAGGGCTTGGAACAACAAGGCGTGGAATATATTTTTGGAATTCCCGGCGGAGTTGTGATCCCTATTTTTGATGCTCTTGTAAATTCAAAAATAAAATTTATTTTAACGCGTCATGAACAAGGCGCGACTCATATGGCGGATGGTTATGCGCGCGCCACAGGGAAAACAGGCGTGGTGATTGCGACCAGCGGTCCAGGGGCCACGAATACTTTGACTGGTATTATGACTGCGCATATGGATTCTATTCCCCTTGTTATTTTGACCGGTCAAGCGAAACGCGCAGTTATTGGAAAAGACGCTTTTCAAGAAGCAGATATTTTTGGGATGTCTATGCCGGTTGTTAAGCATAGCTATCTTGTGCGCGAGATTAACGATATTCCGCGTATCATAAAAGAAGCTTTCTATATCGCATCAACTGGACGACCAGGTCCTGTTCTTGTTGATTTGCCAAGTGATGTGTCTTCTGGGGTTTTTACAGGAACTTTCGATGTCCCTATGGATCTAAAAGGTTATCATAAGACTTCTTTGCCTTCTAAAAAGGATTTTATTAATTTTGCTAAAGCTTTCAAAAATTCCAGAAAACCTCTTTTATTGGCGGGGCATGGAGTTATTATTTCTAAAGCGGATAAAGAATTAAAGGAATTGGCTTTAAAATTAGGCGCGCCGGTTGTCAATACCCTTTTAGGAAAAGGCGCTTTCCCTGAAACACATGTTTTGTCTTTAGGTATGTTAGGTATGCATGGCACGGCATACGCGAATAAGGCGTTGGTCTCTTGTGATCTTGTTTGTTCTATTGGAAGCCGATGGGATGATCGCATTAATGGGAATAATGATGAATTTTGTATTGGTGCAAAAAAGTTGCATATCGATATTGACCCGGCGGAGATTGGAAAGATTGTGAAACCGGATTTAAGTCTTATCGGTGATGCGAGGGAAATATTACAAGAATTGCTGAAATATATTGAACCAGCAGAAACGAAAGAATGGCTTAAAGAAGTCGCATCGTATAAAAAAGATTTTCCTTTAATCTATGATATTAAAAAAGGATTAACAGTTCCTCTTTTAGTGGATGAGGTTTTTAAATTAACAAAAGGAAAAGCGATCGTTGTGACGGATGTGGGTCAGCATCAGATGTGGACATCGCAGTTTTATAAATGTGCCGCTCCTGATCAATGGCTTTCCTCTGGAGGCGCGGGCACTATGGGTTATGGTTTTCCTGCCGCTATTGGTGCGCAATTCGGGCGGCCGCATTCTCTTGTTTTTTGTTTTTCTGGAGACGGCGGATTTCAGATGACCATGAGCGATTTAGCTACAGCCGCGATTCATAAATTGCCGGTTAAAGTTATTGTGAATGAAAATAAATATTTAGGCATGGTTAGGCAATGGCAAGAACTTTTCTTTGATAATCGCAAGTCAGGAGTTGATTTAAGAGGAAATCCTGATTTTGTAAAAATTGCTAATGCCTACGGAATCAAAGGCATTTCTATTAAAAAGCCGTCTGAAGTAAAGGCAAAATTACAAGAGGCCATTAAGCATAAAGGCCCTGTTGTTATTCATGCGCATATTATCAAGGAAGATAATGTTTTTCCTATGATCCCGGCGGGAAAATCAGCGCATCATATGATGCTGAATCCTCCAAAAAATAAGTAGGTTTTTATGGCAAATAAAAAGAATATTCATACGATTTCTTTATTAGTGGCGAATAAGCCCGGCGTACTTGTGCGCGTGGCTTCTGTCTTTGCTCGTCGCGGATATAATATCGATGCCTTGGTGGTTTCCCCCTCTTTTGACCCTAATTATTCCACGATGACCATTACGGCTGAAGGCGACCCTGAAACATTGGACCAGATTATTAAACAAACCGCTAAATTAATTGATGTGATTCATTCCTGCGAGCATACAGGCCAAGACGCTATTCATCGGGAGCTTGCTTTAGTGAAGATGAAAAATATTCCGGTTCATCGATCCGTCATTATGAAGATTCTTGAAGCCTATCAAGTGAAAATTATAGAAGAAAATCAAGATATCATAATTATCGCTTTGGCGGATACAACCGCCCGAGTAGATTCCTCGAAGATATGTTAGAAAAATATGGAGTTTTGGAGATTGTGCGATCAGGAAAGCTTGTGATGACAAAAGGGAAAAAATCAACATAAAAAGGCCCTGCTTCCCGCTTCTTTGTTTTTTCTAAATAATCCATCCTAAAGAGAATAAAATCGTATAAAGAAAAGCCATTCGTATTATTGTTATGATCAGAGGGTCTAAAGGGATGTTTTTTTCTTTAGATAATTGAATAATAGGATTGATAGACATAAGAATTATTGCGCTTGCGGATAAAGAATAGATTTTATCATTTGTGATGCTATAAATAACGAGAGGCATGAGTCCTGACGTAAAAACCATCCATAAAAAAAGACGCAATATTTTTTCAGCCGTGAATTGTTTGTATGATTTTAGACTTATGATAGCCACAGTTAATAGCCCTAATGGAACGCCTGCAAGAAAGACCGCAGTATTTATTTCGTTCGATTGAAAATAATAGCTTCCGGTTGTTAACATAGGACCAAGAAAAATTCCTGAAAAGATGTTTTTTAATAAAATATTTTGCGTCCGTATTTTATTAAAAAATAGTATAAAAAAGATTTGAAGGATAATAGCTATGCCAATAGAAATTCCGGCTTTTGTCCAGTTGGCAATTCCGTCTCCGAATGCTATGGCTGTAGCTAAAATAACCGGGAAAAGGCAGATCCAAATTGATGGCAAGAAAGAATTTCTAAAAAATGTTGCATGATTTTTCATATAATTTTTTATGCTTTTTCTTCTAAATATTTTTCTACTTCCAAAGCAGCCATACATCCAGACCCTGCCGCTGTAATAGCTTGTCGATAGACTTTATCCTGAACATCTCCGCAGGCAAAAACGCCTTCAATATTTGTTTTTGTGGTGCCTGGTTTTGTTTTAATATAGCCTGCTTCATCGAGATCCAATTGGTTTTCTAAAAAGGTTGTATTCGGAGTGTGCCCGATGGCATAAAAAAGTCCGCGCACTTCGATTGTTTTTTTTTCTTTGGTTTTATTATTGACAACAAGAAGTTTCTCTAAAACATTTTCGCCTAAGGCCTCAAGGACGTTAGAATTCCAAAGAATTTCTACTTTAGGATTTTCCTGGATTTTTTTCTGCATGGCTTTGGACGCACGTAGAACATCACGACGGACAATGAGGATTACTTTGTGGGCGAATTTTGTTAAATAGGTGGCCTCTTCAATGGCTGAATCTCCTCCGCCGATAACAGCTAGAATTTTTTGTCGGAAAATGGGCAATCCGCCATCGCATACGGCACATGCTGAAATGCCTTTTTGCCAGAAAATGTCTTCATTTTTAATGTTGAGACGTTTGGCCGTCGCCCCTGTGGCAATAATGATACTTTTTGTTTCAACGATTCTTTTTTCTGAAAAAATTTTAAATGGTTTTTCTCGAATGTCTATTTTATCAACGGTTGCGGTCTCAATGCGCGTGCCGCATTTTATCGATTGTTCACGCATACGATTCATTAGTTCAGCCCCACTAATGCCTTCAGGAAACCCGGGAAAATTTTCAATATCTGTTGTGGTCGTTAGTTGCCCTCCAGCAGAAATTCCTCCAGCCATCATCCCTTCATACATTAAAGGATATAAATTGGCGCGAGCGGTATAAATTGCCGCCGTATGCCCGGCTGGACCAGAGCCAATAATAATAACGTTTTCCATTATAGCAACTCCTTTTCTTCCTTCAGCGTTTCTATGGGACGAAGATCCCGCCTATTTTTTATGACCATTTTTATATCCGTCCGTGATGTGGGGCGTGTTAAAGAACGTTCTTTTTTTATGAGATCTTCTAATTCAAAATTTGATTCTATGGTGAATCCTGCCTCTTCAATCATTTGAAGTGTTTCTAATCGTGAACGGCCTTTTACGTTTAAATATCCTTCCATAAATAAAGAATTAGCTGGATAAAGCGCCAAGGGTTCTAAATGTTTTAAATATAGTTCTCGTCCTGCCGCAATGCGTATTTCCGCTTGCGGATTAAAAAATCTAAATAGACATAGAATACGTAAACAATATTCTGGTGATATTTGTGGTTTATGTTTTAATGCAATTCCCTCAACGGGCATAAAAAAATTGATCGGAATAGATTCAATTTTTAAGCTGTGTAATGTCTTGGCCATTTCATAAATGTCTTCTTGGCCCTCGCCCATGCCGATAATAATTCCGGAGCAAATTTGCAGATGAGCCTTTTTTGCCGCAGAAAGAGTTTTGAGGCGATCATCATAGGTATGCGTTGAGCAGATTTTTTTATAATAGCGTTTTGAGGTGTTTAAATTATGATTGATGCGATTTAATCCGGCCTTTTTTAAAGTTGTGGCCATGTCATCATCTATAATCCCTGGAGAAACGCAGATTTCTAAAGGATATTGTTGTTTGATCGTTCTGACTAATTCAGCGATATGTTCTATGCGTGTCCAACTTTGTTCTCGTCCTGAAAAAACCATACAATAGCGAAATGCTCCTTTTTCATAGGCATTTTTAGCTTCTTTAAAGATTTCATCATCTGATTTCATAGGATATTCTTCGATAGGCGCGTGTGAGGATGTTGCTTGGGCACAATATTTACAATTTTCTCGGCAATATCCATTTTGGACATTATTGATAATATGGATTTTTACTTTCTTTCCCCAGTATTTTTTTCTTATTTGAAAAGCAGTGTTTAATAAAGAAATGAGTTCTATTTTCTTTGAAGAAAGGATTTGCTTCGATGTTTGTAAGGATATTGTTTCACCTTTTTGAATCTTTTGGAGGAGTTGATTATAAAAATCTTTTTTCATTGTTTTTTATCTCGTGAGATATTTTCATGGAACAAAAATTCGGTCCGCACATAGTGCAAAATTTTTGAGTTTTTTCATCAGGATTCACTGATTCAAATCGATATTGTCGTGCCTTTTCAGGATCAAGGGTTAAAGCAAATTGGTCTTCCCAACGGAATTCGCAGCGCGCCTTAGAAATAGCATCATCCCAATCTCTAGCCAGAGGATGATTTTTCGCCACATCCGCGGCGTGAGCCGCTATTTT
>Ga0116156_10005842_pt1 | contig 10137 bp, 7 predicted proteins | sample AD_UKC045_MetaG_FD_89891 | JGI IMG/M metagenome (GOLD analysis project Ga0116156, IMG submission 89891) | Active sludge microbial communities of municipal wastewater-treating anaerobic digesters from USA - AD_UKC045_MetaG | ecosystem: Engineered > Bioreactor > Anaerobic > Digestate | place: USA... | reverse complement strand
GTAGGTGATCCTGCAAAACGTCAAGCCATTACCAATCCAACCAATACGGTTTCTTCCATCAAACGCTTTATGGGTAAGAAGTTTGATGAAGTAACAGGCGAAAAGAAAATGGTATCCTACCAGGCTGAAGCCGGTAGCAATAATACCGTACGTGTTCGCATTGGCGATCGCATGTATACACCTCAGGAAATTTCAGCGATGATTCTTCAGAAAATGAAGAGCACAGCTGAAGATTATTTAGGTACTACTGTAACCGAAGCGGTTATCACAGTGCCTGCTTATTTCAACGATGCAGAACGTCAGGCAACAAAAGAAGCCGGACAAATTGCGGGTCTTGATGTAAAGCGTATTATCAACGAGCCAACAGCTGCTGCATTAGCATACGGTTTGGATAAGAAAAACGCAGACATGAAAATCGCGGTGTATGACTTGGGTGGTGGTACATTCGATATTTCTGTTCTTGAATTAGGGGATGGTGTATTCGAAGTAAAATCAACCAACGGTGATGTACACTTAGGTGGTGATGATTTCGATTTGCGCATCATGAATTGGTTGGCTGACGAATTTAAATCCGATGAAGGTATTGATTTGCGTAAAGACCCAATGGCGCTTCAACGCTTGAAGGAAGCTTCTGAAAAAGCAAAGATTGAATTATCAAGCTCTACTGAAACAGAAGTAAACTTACCTTATGTAACATCAGTGGATGGTGTGCCGAAACACTTAGTGAAGAAATTGACTCGTGCGAAGTTTGAGCAACTTGTTGACGATTTAGTGCGCAGAACACTTGAGCCATGTCGCAAGGCTGTTGAAGATTCTGGTTTCTCTGTTTCACAAATAGATGAGATTATTTTGGTTGGAGGTTCAACCCGTATTCCACGCATCGTAGAGGAGGTAGAAAAATTCTTTGGCAAGAAACCATCGAAAGGTGTTAACCCGGATGAAGTGGTTGCCATTGGTGCAGCAATTCAAGGAGGTGTATTAACCGGTGAAGTAAAAGATGTTCTCTTATTAGATGTAACACCTCTTTCATTAGGTATCGAAACGCTTGGTGGTGTGTTTACAAGATTGATTGAATCCAACACAACAATTCCATCTAAGAAATCAGAAGTGTTTTCAACGGCTTCAGACAATCAGCCTTCCGTAGAAATACATGTGTTGCAAGGTGAGCGTCAGATGGCGAAAGATAACCGTACCATTGGCCGATTCCATTTGGATGGAATACCACCAGCACAACGTGGTGTGCCGCAAGTTGAAGTAACATTCGATATTGACGCGAACGGTATTCTTCACGTATCCGCAAAAGATAAAGGAACTGGCAAAGAGCAGAAGATCAGAATTGAAGCATCGTCTGGATTAACTGATGCAGAAATTCAAAAGATGAAGCAAGAAGCGCAGGCCAATGCCGATTCGGATAAGAGAGAAAAAGAACGCGTTGAAAAAATCAATCAGGCTGATTCATTGATTTTCCAAACTGAAAAACAATTGAAGGAGTATGGTGATAAGCTTTCTGAAGGAAACAAAAATGCAATCAACAGTGCGTATGAAAAGTTGAAAGCTGCTCATAAAGCGCAAGATGCGTCCGGTATTGATAGCGCCATGGAGGCATTAAACAATGCATGGCAAGGAGCTGCCTCTGAAATGTATCAGGCAACTGGTGCAACGGGAGGCGCAGCACCAAATGACAATACAGGTAATGCTGGAGGTTCTTCGGACAGCAACAATGTTTCGGATGTTGAGTATGAAGAAGTAAATGATAACAAGAAATAATCTATTGTTCACATAATTTAAAAATAGCCCTCGAATTTCGAGGGCTATTTTTTTGCATAAAGCTTCTTCAAAGAAGGAAACTTTCAATAGGTATTATTGGCTCACCGAAAAATGATAGCCAATACCTTTAATGGTAATAATTTCAAGAGATGCATCCTCTTTAAAATAATCGCGAAGCTTAGTAATGTACACATCAAGATTGCGCGAGTTAAAAAAAGAGTCGTCTCCCCAGATGCGCATCAAAATATCTTTTCGATTCACAATTGTATTTTTATTTTCAGATAAGATCTGGACCAACATGGCTTCGCGATGAGAAAGCTTGCGCACGCCCCCGTTCTTACGAAGTTCGTACCGCTGAGGAACAAACTCAAAACCACCCAACACAATTGATTCTTTTGTATTGGTATTATTTTTTTGGGATAGGTGAAGCAGGTTGTGAATACGAACGATTAACTCTTCCATACTGAAAGGTTTTCTCAAATAATCATTTCCTCCTACCTCAAATCCTTTTATTAAATCTTCAGTTTGTGTTTTTGCTGTAACAAAAATGATGGGGACAGCCGGGTTTATTAATCGGATGCTTTGCGCAAGCGAGTAGCCATCTTTATGAGGAAGCATCACATCGAACACGCAGATATCAGGTTTCATCTCTTCAAAGACCGCTAGCACTTCGTTACCATCAGCAATCATCCGTACATCAAAATCGCGAACCTCCAAACTGTCTTTTACTATTCTTCCCAGAAAGGGCTCATCTTCTACATAAAGAACACTTGATTTTTTCATGCGTTGGCTCGTTTTGGTAATGAAACAACAAAACAGCTTCCTCTTCCTTCTTCACTTTCTACCTGCACAGTACCTCCATGACTTTTCACGACACTGGCAACATAGCTCAAACCAAGTCCATATCCTTTTGTAGTATGGATATCACCATGAGGTACACGGAAAAATTTATCGAATATCTTTTTCTGATATGACTTCGGAATACCTATGCCATTGTCATGAATTGAATAGGTAACGTAATGCGCCAATTCTTTTATGGTAATTTCAATGATCGATTTTTCGTGAGAATACTTAATGGCATTATCAAGAAGATTATAAAATACATTCTCGAGGTGTTCAGCACTTCCATTAACTGTAAAATTCTCACCTTCTTTTTTGAATGATATTGTTGCCTTTTGTTTTGAGGCCACAAGCTCCATGGAATCAATTACCTCTAATACCATTTGGTTAACGTCTACATTTTCACGATGCATGTCAATGCCGTTCTTTTCAAAGACGGATGTCTTTAATATTTTATCGGTCATTAAGGTAAGGCGCTTCAGTTCACTTTGTGCAATCGATAGGTATTCACTTGCCAACTTGGGATTATCCAACACATTAAAATTTTGTAATGCTTCAATGGCAACACTTACGGTTGCCACTGGAGTTTTCAATTCATGTGTCATGTTGTTGATGAAATCATTTTTGATTTCCATTAACCGCTGTTGCGACCGTAAACTTTTGTAGAGAATAATAAACGCACTTATGGTAATGAGTGTTAGAAAGAGGGCAAAAAGAATTTGAGGAATTATTTTTCTGAAGATGATCCATTGTAAGCCTGGAAATTGAATTTGAAATGCTCCCGAAGGAGTAAGGATTACTTTATCAGGATCATCAAACTCTTTTTTTATGTGACCATCCGGAGGAGGTTCAAGACGTGTTAAAAAAAATGCAGTATTAAACCCGGCTTTTAACAAACTGCTTCTGTATACTCCATTAACAATTGTTATTGGAATAGTATCAGACTTTAAACGAATCGAGAAAAAACGCTGCTGTCGATTTTCGCGAATACGTGATACCAGCGGCCTCAAAGCATGAACAAGCGAATCACCGTCATGTGAGTCGGGTGAAATATAAACCTGAATATTTGCGGTTGAGTCCTGGAAAGTAAAAGGTAAATCAGAATGTCGCCTTCCAAACATAACAGAGTCTGTAGTCTGTGTTGTTCTAATAATACGGATGCTATTGGAATCCGATTTCATAGGTCGTATGTTCTTTTGAAGAACTGAGTCGTTTAATGCGAACATCGTATTTCGAAATATGAAACCTGTTTCTTTTCTAAAGCCATGTTCTTCATCTCTATAAACTTTACGCAGCCAAAAAAATTGAAGTGCCATCAGCAAGACAATGCTGGAGGTAATCATTACAATTGAAAGCGAATTTCGTGGAGTAATCATGTCTACAAAAGTATCGGGTTTCATCTAAGCATAATCATCTTTTAACCTTAATTAACATAGCATTCAGGATCATTAACCCGTGTGTGTTAGCCATGCCCGTACCTTTACATACATTAATTCAACCGTGAAACTAACACTAACTATGAAACGAATTATTATACTCATCGGAGTCTTTATTTCCATGGCAGCAGCTCAAGTTGTTTTTGGGCAAACTGTTGAAGGCAATATTACTTACGAATCAAAAGTAAATCTGCATCGTAGATTACCTGTCGAGCGTGCAGAGATGAAATCAATGATTCCTGAGTATCGCACAACGAACGAACAACTCTTTTTTAATGCGGAGGCTTCGATGTATAAGCCCATTATTGAAGATGAAGAGGATCAGTTTGAAGCAGAAGGCGGAGGTAGAAGAATGACTATGAGATTTCGTCAACCAGCATCAGAGGTTTATGTGAACCAAAATTCGATGGAAGTAATTTCAAAGCAGGAGTTTCAGGGCAAAGATTATTTAGTTCTGGATACCTTAGAGTTATCACCGTGGAAATTCGGCACAGAAGAGAAAACAATTCAAGGGTATGTTTGCAAGCAAGCCTATCGCACAGACGAAACAATTCCGGATCGGAAACAAGAGATCACCGTTTGGTATACGGATAAGATTCGCCCCTTCGTTGGTCCGGAAAGATTTAACACATTACCAGGAGCTGTTCTGGCCGTTGACGTGAATAATGGAGAACGCGTAATCGTTGCTACGAAAATTGAATTAAAGTCATTGAAGAAAAATGACGTTGTTACGCCAACGAAAGGCCAAAAAATTACCTCGGCAGAATTTCGAAAAATGATGGATGAACAGATGCAAAAGATGCGTGCCAATGGAGGAATGATTATTCGCAACTAGAATCGATTAGCAGCTTCTATTATTGACAACCTAAATCAACATCATTTTCAATTCAGGCTAAATGAAAAAACTAGTACTTGCATTCCTGCTTTTAAGCAATATCGCGTTCGCTCAGAAACTCTCCATAAAGGGGCAATTAAAAGATGACAAAAGTGTTGCCCTGCCATCAGCAACCGTGATGTTATTAAATGCAAAAGATTCATCACTGGTAAATTTTGCGAGCAGTAATAAGGAAGGATTCTTTGAAATGAAAAACATTTCAAGGGGCAGTTATTTATTCAGAGTAACCTATTTGGGCATGGCGACATTCTCTAAAAAAATTGAACCGGATGAAAATGAATCGATAGTAGAGTTGGGTGTGATCATGATGAAATCAAAAAGTCAGGAATTGAATGAAGTAGTAATAGAAGCTGAGAAAGTGCCCGTAGTTGTTAAAGGCGATACATTAGAATTTAATGCATCTTCCTTCAAAACCACCGAGAATGCAAACGTAGAAGATCTGCTCAAGAAATTGCCGGGTGTTGAGGTGGCGAGCGATGGTACTATTAAAGCACAAGGCGAACAGGTCCAACGTGTAACAGTGGATGGAAAAGAATTCTTTGGACGTGATCCGAAACTTGCAACGCGTAATCTTCCTGCAAAGGCAATTGATAAAGTTCAGGTGTTTGATAAAAAATCTGATCAGTCAACGTTCACTGGTATTGACGATGGCCAACGTGAGAAAACCATTAACCTTGAAATGAAAGAAGAGTATCGGAAGGGAATGTTTGGCAACATTACAGGAGGTATTGGAACATCTGAGCGATATCAAGCTAAGTTGAGTTTGAATCGCTTTCGAAAGGATAGTCAGTTTTCAATATTAGGCTCAGCCAATAATATTAATGATCAAGGATTTTCCATTGATGATTATTTAAACTTTAGCGGAAGCTCGCAACAAATGGCTGGAGGTGGAGGAGGAGCAAGAATTACGATCAACGGAGGTGGAGGTAATGGAGACGGAAATCAAGGAGGTGCTCAGGTTAATTTCGGAAACCGGATTACAGGTATCATGTCTTCCTACAGTGGTGGAATCAACTTCAACAAAGAGATTAGCAAGAAAGCAAGTTTAACCAGTAGTTACTTTTATAATTACCTTGATCATGCTATCGATAAAAATCTGGATCGCGAAAATTTTCTGCAGAGCGGAAACACCTTCTTTAATCAGCAAAGCCGGCAACGAAATTCAAATAGTAATCATCGCGCTAATTTAATACTCGATCATAAGATAGACTCAGCCAACTCGGTTAAGCTAACAACAACTTTGGTTGCAACAGAATCAGAGTCTGATGTAAACAGTAAAAGCGATACAAAGACCTCTGAAGTTACTGCATTAAATGAAAGTGATCGGACTACACTTTCGAATCAAAATTCTGTGAACTTCAACACCAATGCTTTGTTGCGCCATCGTTTTGAAAAGAAGGGGAGAACAATATCAGCCAATCTTTCCTTTGGTTATACAGACACCGAAGCGCAGGGTAAACTAGACGCTATCAATGAATATTATACAGAAAATAGAACTGAAACGATCGACCAGAGAAATTCTCAGGCTACTAAGAATACAAGTTACGGACTCAATCTTTCTTACACAGAACCACTGGGCAATCGAAAATATTTAGAGTTATACTATAATTTCAGAGGAAATCTCAATGATGCAAACCGGGAAGTTTATGATATAAATGATATTGGAGAAGATTTAAATTCCGATTTGAGCAATAAGTACTCAAGTAATTATCAGTATAATAGACCTGGTTTTAATTTTAAAATAAACCGAGAGAACTATTCCGTCACGGTTGGCACTGGGTTACAGGTAACGCAGCTTACAGGTAAATTTATAAGTGAATCGATTCCGAGGGATACCAGTATTTCAAGAGCGTATCAGAACATTGTTCCAGCACTTCATTTCAACTATGATTTTGCTAATACAAAACACCTGAATTTTGATTACGAAACTTCTGTGCAGGAGCCATCTATTACACAGCTTCAACCGGTAGTCAACAATACGGATCCATTGAATTTAACGGCAGGTAATCCGGCATTACGCCCGGCATATCAACATAGCTGGCGTCTGAGGTTTATAGCATTCGATCCTGCCAAGTTTATAAACTTCTTTGCATTTGCAAATGCTACCTATTCTCAAAACGCCATCACCAATTCGCAAACTATTGACAGTAGTGGGGTGCGTTTAACTATACCGGTAAACGTTGATCATAACACCAGTCTCAACGGTAATGTTGCTTTTGGTTTTCCGATAACGAAACTCAGTAGTCGTTTTAATCTCTCAGTCAATGTCAGCCAACAATTTGGGTTAAATCTGGTGAATCTGGAAGAGACTAGCATATCGGTAAATGCCATTTCTTCAACACTTCGATACGATTATCACTACAAAGAAATTTTTGATTTGAATCTAAGCGGTACAATAAGTCGCAACTCAACTCAGTATGAGTTTAATCCGCAAAGTGATCAACTGTATTTTAACAATGACTTTAAAGCCGAGGCCAACTATTCCTTTTTGAAAAATTATCAACTGAGTGCATCGTATGAATTTCTTCGATATAAAAGTCAGACAGCAAACTACGATCAGAATGTTGAGTTGCTGAATATTTCAGTGTCACGGTTCTTGTTGAAAAATAAAAGCGGAGAATTTAAACTTTCTGTTAACAATCTTCTTGATAATAATTTTGGTATTAGCCAAACGGCAAATGTTAACTATGTCGAACGCCAGACTACCAATTCGTTGGGTCGTTATTATATGGTTACGTTTATCTATGCATTGAACAAGCACATGAATCCAATGGGAGCAGGACGTTCGCGTGGAGGAATGCGCATGATGATACGACAGTAACAAAATTGCATGGAACGTAGAGGTGCGGAGTTAGAAATAATTTATATTTGAGTAGAGCCTTACAAGCAGATCCTTCTACCAATTTGTATTTTATTATGCGCACTTTATTATTGCTTCTTATGCTAAGCATAAATGCTTCTGCACAGTATATTCCGAAATTTGATGTTCAAGGTCATCGTGGAGCGCGAGGTCTTCGGCCGGAAAATACAATCCCTGCATTTTTGTTAGCACTTGATTCCGGTGTTACAACACTTGAATTAGATGTAGTGATTACAAAAGATAAACAAGTTGTTGTCTCACATGAGCCTTGGATGTCGCCATCCATTTGCCTTGATCCGAAAGGAAATGCAATTCCTGAGAAGGACGAGAAGAAATTCAATATCTATCAAATGACTTATGCGGAGGTAAAAGAGTTTGATTGCGGATCGATAGGCAATGAAAAATTCCCGGAGCAACAGAAAATGAAAACGGTGAAGCCTTTGCTCAGTGATGTAATTGTAGCAGTGGATGTCCACACCAAAAATTTTACCCAGTACGAAGTAGATTATAATATTGAGATCAAGAGTTCACCGGAAGATGATGGTAAATTCCATCCATTGGTAGGGGAGTATTCTGATATAGTGTATAAACTTCTTGATCAGTATCTTCCAATGGAGAGAATCGTTATTCAATCTTTTGATATCCGTGTTTTGAAATACTGGCATGAAAAATATCCGGAAATCCGATTGGCACTTTTGATTGAGAATTTGAAATCTGTTGAAGCAAATTTGAACGAGCTTGGATTTTCGCCTTCTGTTTATAGTCCTTATTATAAGTTGTTGTCGAAGGAAAAGGTGAATTACCTTCACCAACGAAAAATCAGAGTTATCCCATGGACAGTGAATGAAGTATCAGAAATGTTATCAATGAAAGGTATGGGCACCGATGGTTTTATTACTGATTATCCGGATCGGGCCAGAAAGATTAAGTATACGTTGAACATAAAACGTTAACAGAGTTCCGTTTCAACAAAAAATCGTTCATCGTTAAATTCTAACATTTGAATTCATTATCCTTGCGGAAATTTTATCAAGCATGAGTAAGAAGTATGACGTTTATGGTATCGGTAATGCCCTAGTTGACATAGTTACAGAAGTAGATGACGACTTCTTTTCAAAGAACGAAGTGGAAAAGGGCGTAATGACTTTGGTGGATGAAAAGCGCCAGCATCATCTAATGCATGCCATCGATATGAAAAAGAGCAAAATGGCCTGCGGTGGATCAGCCGGCAATACCATGATTGCTGTAGGGCAGTTTGGCGGAAAAAGCTTTTACTCTTGTCTCGTTGCAAAAGATGCGCTTGGAAAATTCTTTCTCGAAGATTTGAAACGCAACGGTGTTGACACCAATTTAAAATATGAAACTTTGCCTGAAAGCATAACAGGAAAGTGTTTAGTAATGACAAGCCCGGATGCGGAACGAACAATGAATACCTTTCTTGGTGTAAGCTCGTTCTTATCTCCAGAACAGGTTGATGAAGAAGCAATCAAGAATTCAACTTATGTTTATTTAGAAGGATACCTGGTGGCAAGTCCCAAAGGATTAGAAGCGATGAAGGAAGCGAAACGCCTTGCAGAAAAAAATAAGGTAGCGGTTGCCTTAACGTTTTCAGACCCCAGCATGGTGAAGTACTTCTCTACCCAAATGCAGGAAATTGTTGGAGCCAGTGTAGATCTTCTTTTTTGCAATGAAGAAGAGGCTATGATTTTTACCGGAACGGACAGTATTGCTGAGGCTCGTGAGAAGCTGAAAGAAGTAGCAAAGCGTTTTGCCATTACTTTAGGGGCAAACGGAGCCCTGATTTTTGATGGAGATACCTTTATTAGTATTGAACCTTACAAGGTAAAAGCGATCGATACCAATGGCGCTGGCGACATGTTCTCCGGAGCATTTTTATATGCTATCGCCCATGGTCATAGTTATGCAGAAGCCGGAAAATTGGCTTCATTGGCCTCTTCCAGAGTAGTTTCTCAGTTTGGCCCCAGACTTGAACCGGCACAGGCCAAACAGGTTATGGTTGATTTGATCGCCTAGGATTTAAGGAAAATCACGCAAATCAGTTTGACTTTGGTTGTAAATTCCAAAAAACATAAGCATCTTTGCAGCCCTTAAAATTTAAGGTAAACGGATATCATTATGAAACGTACATTCCAACCTTCGCGCACAAAAAGAAAGAATAAGCACGGTTTCCGCGAAAGAATGGCAACAGCCAACGGTCGCAGAGTATTGGCGAATCGCAGAAAAAACGGACGTAAGAAGCTTACGGTTTCCAGCGAGAAGACTTTAAAGCATAAATAATCCCTTTCGGGCTTAATCGTCCATGAAGGAGATTGATTAAT
>Ga0116156_10005835_pt1 | contig 10144 bp, 5 predicted proteins | sample AD_UKC045_MetaG_FD_89891 | JGI IMG/M metagenome (GOLD analysis project Ga0116156, IMG submission 89891) | Active sludge microbial communities of municipal wastewater-treating anaerobic digesters from USA - AD_UKC045_MetaG | ecosystem: Engineered > Bioreactor > Anaerobic > Digestate | place: USA... | reverse complement strand
TTGCGAAATAGGCCTTTTTCTCCTCTGGGCAAATGAAAAAGCAATGATTCGGCTGCGAAATACAAGTAATTTGCTTTGTATCCGCCGATCTTTAAAGAAAAAGGGCTATTTCGCAATTGCCTGTTCAAAATCTATCGAAGATTTCTTATTTGTTAACCTTTTACTTCCATTATATTTCATACAACCTTTTATTCCTTGATGCAATTTTAGCATGAAACCCTCCAGATATATTCCCTGAAACCCTCCGGGGCACTACATAGTCCAACTTCATGATGGCGCGTGGTTTAGCTAAGGAGGCTGGCATGAGCACATGGAAATCGACCGTAGCGCGGGTTCTGCTGAAAAGCCTGACCGTGCCCTTTGCGTTCTTGATTGTCCTAGTCCTTATTGTCCTTTTCGCCGCCGTTTTTATTAATCCGCAGATTCAAGCAGAACAAAATCTTGCACGCAGCTCCCTGTTGCTTGCCCCCCCGCCTCCTTTGCGGGAACCCTTGACCCTCAAGATTGTGACGTATAACGTCGCGGATGCCTACCTGTTTACCGGGAACCGGGAGGAACGCATGCGCGCCATAGCCGCGAAACTTGTTGAACTCGATGCGGATCTTGTGGGGCTGCAGGAATCCTTTGTGCAGGCGGATCGCAATATACTGCTTAGCGTACTGGCCGGTTCAAAGCTCCATCATCATATGTTGTTCCCCGGCGCGACGGTCGGAAACGGCCTTCTTATCCTGAGCGCGTTTCCCATTCAGGAAGCCTTTTTCCACCGGTACGAACACTCCAATCCCTGGTATAAACTCTGGCAGGGGGACTGGTGGGCGGGAAAAGGCGTGGGGCTTGCCCGGGTAATGTTGCCCAACGGCGCCATTATCGATTTCTACAACACCCATGCCCAGGCCGGACGCGGCGATCCCGGCAATGCTGCTGTGCGTTCCGGACAGATGAAGGAATTGACGGATTTCATTAAAGAGTCGCGCCTGCCGGGCGGTCTGGCGTTTGTGGTGGGTGATTTTAACACGCGAAGAGGCAATATGGACCTTGAATATGCCGTTGAGCATGCCGGAATGCAGGAGACCATGACTCTTGACTCCGGTATCGATCAGATTTTTGCCCTGAATACGCCTCATTACGTGCATGAAACACTGGAAACCATAAGAATCGATGGGACCACCCAGGGAAGCCGGCCGGAATTTTTCCTGAGCCGCGCTCCCTCCCCTTCAGAACTGTGGAACGCATGGCACGGAAAACCGGGCATGACCGCTCTCAGCGATCATTCCGGTTTTATGTCAACGATCCGCATCACCCCCAACGCCTCATAAGATCTCAAGTTCCGCCCAAACAATCTGCTGTTCTGAGCCGCCGCCTTTTTGTTTGATGCGGATATCATTATAGCCGTCTTTCAGAACCTCCAGGGGACAATCAAAACGTACGGCACGGACTGCGCCCGGCATATCGTCCGGGTTGGGTGGAGCCGCCGTCAGCGTGCAAGGCTTTTCATTTAGTGAAACCTCGAATTCCGCCTTCCCAACATCATCACGTTGGGCAAGCCCCGCCACAAATACCCCCGCACCCTTTTTGGGTGATGGTCCGATGTAGATGCGGAATACCCCGCCTTTAAATCCGTCAACGGGCAATGCCGCGTTATTGGGGAAGCCGGGCGGCACCGTATCGCGGTAGGTCACCGGAAACCGGCGGGGCAATTTCACCACTGTCTCCAATGCCAGTCCTTCCTCCAGGAGTTTTCGATACGTGCCCGGTCCGCCTTTCATCGGCTCAGGATCCATATAATTAAACAAATAGATTTGGTCCGCGCCACGATGCATATGGGCGGCAGCAAAACCACGGACTGATGTGATATCGTTTTCAATCTGTATTGCGGCGGGATACGCCCGAAGCAAAACCTCCTGGCCGGCCGCCAATACAATATTCTTTACCGGTTCCCCAATGCGTTCGCGCCACAATTCCATCGGGACATCAAAATCCGAGGTGGCCCAGAAAGGCGTCGGGACCAGCATGTCCACCAGTCCTTCCTGCACCCAGCGCACGCCATCCATGCCTAACCCTTTGGCCGCATCGGGGTGGGTGGGCACGCGCGCGCCTAGTTTTATCGCATGTCCCCGCTTGGCGGACCACTCTTTCGTTAACGCGCGCACCTCTTTCATAAATTGCGCCAGGATCTCAGCCCCTTCCGCTTCGTGCCCCGGCTTGAAATGATATCCGAACCGCATCCAATCCAACTCAAGCCCGTCCGGATCATACCGTTCCAACAACTCCCGGACAAACGCCATGTGGTGTTCGCGCACCTCGGGAATCCCATAATCGAAGGCGCGTTCGACCCAGCCCTGTGCGCCGGGAACACGCCAATACTCCGGATGTTCACACCAGAACGAATTGTGGATGTAGCTGTCCACATCATCCGCATTATGCACGTCATTCATCCGCATCGAAAGCCAGGGAGAAATCCCCTTTTCCCGGCATCGCGCGATCCACACCGCGTACGGGTCAAGGCCGCGCTCATCCAAGATCCGGGCGTTTTCCAGCCATTTTATTGCGAATTCTTCCGTGGGCGGTTTCTGCGTTCCTTTCAGGTCCCATATGGCATCCCACACCTTGCTGCGATAACTCGCCTTCATCGCATTCGGACATAGAAACAAATGTGAAACCTTGGTATTTGCATACTGATCCACGAATGCATGCAGCCCCTCCAGAGTCATCTGATCCGCCGTCCGCGTTCCAAAGAAATGGCTGTCATCTTCATTGATGATTAGCCCGGCGCCGGTTTCAGCGCCACACACGCCCCCCGCCGCCCAAATACCCCCTGCTATCAAAACTGCCGTTATTTTCCACTGTAGCTGCCCTGCCATGTATAGGATCCTCCTGATTCTTGGGAGACAGCATAGGCGCCCAGCCTTTCAGAATCAAGGAAGATAACAAAAATACAGCACTATCGCGGATTCAATAGCGGCGGGAAGGATGAGGAAAATAGGACCAATAGGGCCTGCGGGAAATGGAAAACAAATAAAAGACGGGGAACGATGCCGATACCAATGCCGATACTGATAACCACAAGATGAGAAGCGAAATTGGGGTGCGGGGAGCAATGCGGGCTAAGCAATCAGGGAATCCGAAGAGACATCGGACAGGGCTTTTTGAATCGAAGTGTAGAAGGTTTCCAGCCGATATGGTTTCTGAATAAATCCCATCACGCCTTTGCCGGCAAACCGATCTTTGAATTCCTGTTCACTAAACCCGCTGGACATCAACACGCGAACCCCCGAATGTATCCGCTGCATCTCGCAGAACACTTCATAACCATCCATATCGGGCATGGTGAGATCCAGCACTACACAGGAAATCTCCTCGGGCTGGGTGGAAAACAGGCGCAAGGCTTCCTCGCCATTTTGCGCGGTAAACACCCGAAAATGTTTGCGCTCCAGGAACTTCTTCGCCACTGTGCGAATGCCCTCTTCATCGTCCACAATCAGGATGGTCCCATTCTGCGGCAGAGGATCCTGCTTTTTCTTTTTCGACGCCGCTGTGTCAGCCTCTTCAATGCACGCAGGAAACAGCACCCTGAATCGCGTGCCCTGGTTCTGTTCGCTGTGTACTTCGATGGTGCCTTTATGTCCGCGGACAATTCCCACCACCGCTGAAAGTCCCAGGCCCCGCCCGGTAAATTTAGTGCTGAAAAATGGATCGAACATGCATTCTAGCGTGTTCTTGTCCATGCCACAGCCCGTATCTTCAACCTCCAGATAAACATAGCGTCCTTCCTGAAGGCTATTATCGCGAATCCGGGCGGCGCGCAAATAGGCAAGATCACAATGCGTGGATCCGGTGGAGATGGTTATCGTTCCCGTGGCATCCCCAAGCGCTTCGGAAGCATTCGTGATGAGATTCATGATAATTTGCCGCACCTGAGTGGCGTCGGCCTGAACTTTGGGCAACCGATCTCCAAGTTGATATTTTACGGCCGCTTTTTTGGAGACGGAGACGCTTAAGAGATGCGCCATTTCATTTACGACCGACGACAGATCCAGAGACTCCACCAAAAACTGGCCTTTTCCGGAGTAGGCAAGCATCTGTTTGGCAAGGTCCGCGGCCCGTTGCGCCGTTGTTACTATCAGATCAATGCTTCCCCGTGCGGTGGTGTCCTGAGGCAATTCCATCAGGGCAAGATCCGCATTGCCCATTATGCTGGCAAGCAGATTGTTGAAATCATGCGCTATTCCCCCCGCCAGCACGCCCAGGCTCTCCAGTTTTTGCGCATGCTGAATCTGGCGTTCGAGGTTTATCCGCTCTTCTTCCGCGCGTTTGCGATCCGTGATGTCCTCCAATGTCTCCACCGCGCCTATCACTTCGCCTTCCGGACCCCGGATCAGCGCCGCCATGAAATACAGCCATCGTCCGCCTTTGCCCATTAGTGGAAAAAAATCCGTCGCCTCATACGCCCCCTCCACCATTTTCGATGGACTGGCTTTACTCCCGTACAAGTGCCGCATCTCCGCCCATCCATTCTCCAATAGCAAATCCGCAAGGCAGGGGCGTTCGGACGGATAGAACGCCTTCCACTGTTGTGAAGTGCCCAGCATCTCCTCCGCCTTGATTCCCGTGTATTCCTCCAACGGCTTGTTCCAGGAAATCACCTTATGATTCCGATCAATCACAAACTGCGCAATCGGGCAGCCATGCACGATCGCCTGCAACTGGCTTTCACTGTCCCGCAAGGCCTTTTCCATCCGCGCACGGTGACGCACTTCCGCCAGCAACGATACATTTGACTCCTCCACCTCCCGTGTCCGCTCCTGTACCCTCTGCTCCAATTCATCCCTGGAACGGCGCAACTCCTCTTCTGTGAGCTTCATATTGCTTATGTTGCTGACCAAGGCATATGCGCCAATCTTTTGGTTATTCGTGTCCAGGAGGGGGGAGGCGCTAAACAAGGCGTTGACCCGCGTTCCATCCTTGCGGACTAAATCAATTTCATAGGTGCTATGAATCCCCTGCGACCGTAACCGAACCTGTTCTTCAAGAATGCTGTGATGATCTTCCGCAACCAATTCAAACTGGTTCCGGCCTATTAATTCCTCCGGAGCATAGTCCAGCATCGCACAGAGTGCGTCATTTACGATTTCTATGGTCATATCATTATTAATCTGAAGAAACCCCTCCAAACAGGTTTCAAGAATTTTCCGAAACCGCTGTTCCCGCTCCAGGATGTGCCTGTTTGCGATGGATTTCTCTTTGGCCAGATAAAAATGACAGTTTTCCGGCTTATTCTTTCCATTGAAAACCGCCGTGGCCATCTCCCGGCACGCCATATAGCCGCAGGCCGTGCAATTATAAATGTCACTCACGCTGTATTTATGCATGCGGTGGAAAATCACTTCCCTTTCCGCATCACTCGGACTCACAATGACGTTGTCACTTCTGCGATCCAGATAGTGCCGGTCGTAAAGTCCTTTTTCCCAGTGTTCCTCCAACACCGCTTCCACCTTCGCAATCGAGGCCTTGTCCCCGTGATCCGTTCCATATACTGCCTGCATTTCACGCCGGCGCTGTTCCACCCAGTGCTCCACCTCATCCAAGGGACGCCCTTTAGCCAAGGTAAGCGGCCCGCCATTACACCCCATTTCGCAATTCAGGCAATCCACCAATTTCGGCGCCCGGTGTTCCCGCAACGCTTCCGACAGTTTCCTCAGATATTCATAAACCGAATTTACCCCTTCTATTTTTCGCGTCTCCTCCGCATATTCCGGGAGCCAGCGCGCCAGGCTCCGGCGCAATCCCCCCGGTGTCGAAAACAACACCGCCCGCTCCGCGGGTGGATTGTCATACTCCGCCTCTGGGAAATCATTTAATGATATCCCCTGCTCCTTAAAATACCGGGCAAGGGACTGATACCCCACATTGAAATCCCCTATCCCGATCTCCTGAAATTCCCGTTTTTTCGCCACGCACGGAGACATTACCGCGATCTTGTATTCCGCATAGGCCGGATAATACCGGCGAATCATCTTCATGCAATGCGCCATCGGGCTGTCGCAGGGGGCCAAATAGGGCAGCAGGTCCGGATGATATATCTCGATAAACGTTACGATCGCCGGGCATGGTTGGGCTATCACCATCTCCGGGTTGTTTTCCCGGATATATTCCACGTACGACTTGACCGTTAGCTCCGCGCCAAAACTGACGTCAAACACCGCCGCCACTCCAATGCTCTTCAGCCACCCATTAAGGTTGCGGTATTGCCCTGGAAAATTCGCCGCTACTGAAGGCGCCGTGATCGCTACTATTTTTTCTCCCCCGGCCAATGCCTGGAAAAAGGCTTCAAAATCGTCCACATAATACCGCGCACCGTGCGTGCAGGCGCTCAAGCATGTGCCACAACCGATGCACATCGTCGAATCAAGGGTCACAAAATCCCCGCTGCCATCATTACAAAACTTCACCGGACAGGCTGATATGCAGGCGTGACAATTCACGCATTTCGCCGCATCAATCCTAATAACCGGCGCTAAATTCGACAACGTATCCGTCATGTTAAAAACCTTATCCGCCAACTCAGCTCATATCATGAAACACGTTGCCCGGCATATCATTCCCTCGACAGGGCCCTTTTATCCCCAATACACACAGTACTGGCGAAAACCTTTTCTATTATATCACTTTCGTAAAAAACATCCCAGGCACACACTCGGCTCGGTAATTTCGCAGTATTATTATATAAGAAATATTCTGGAACATTTGCACTGCCCAGGGTTCAGGGGGCAGGTTGAATCCTGTTTCGGGCAGAACACCCGCCCCGGTCCTTCGCTACACACAGCGCGGAAGACACCTGGAGATTGTATTCGGAGCGCCTCTGAATCCGCGCCTGCCGCCTTTATTTCAACTCTTTGATTTTTATGTTGCGAAACCAGATCGGCGCGTTTCCATGCTTGCCCTGAAAGCCGATTTTGCCTTTTGTGGGAAGCGTGCTCTTGGGCTTACTGAGCCAAGAGGGAATCTCGGTGCCATCGGGATTGGTTTTCGCGGAGGTCCATTTGCTCATGTCCATCGAGGTGACGTGTTCGCCATTCAGCACAACGTCGATCTTCGGTCCAACGCATTTAATCGTGTAATGATTCCATTCGCCCGGCTTCTTTACCATGCTCTTCGAGGCGGGGAGGTGGCCGAATATGGCGCCGCACTGCCAGGACTTCGGCGATTCGGCCCATTTCTTGGCGAAGTCGTCGGCAATTTGGATTTCAACCGCGTTTGGAATCCAGTCTTTGAAATTGCTGCAATACACGATCACGCCGCTGTTGGTTTCCTCGGCATTCTTGAATTCCAGGTCAAGAATGAAGTTTTCATACTCATCCTTGGTCCAGATCGCTTCATCCTTGTTTGCCGTGAGTTCGCCGTCTGAAACAGACCAGACGCCATCGGGTTTGATTGCGTTGGAGAGATCCGGCGCGAACAATTCCTTCCAGCCCGTCGTATCCGGATGTGTCAGCGGCGCATCCGCAGCCGGTGCAGACAAGGATATCGCCAACAATCCAATAAGTACATAAACGACCCTATGCTTGCTCATAACGTGCTCCTGTTCATGCCCATAGGCGGTTCATTACAGTTGATCATTAGCGCCCATTCTACCATCACGGCTGATGCCAAAAAAATCCGTTCGCGAATGCGGTTTTATACTTGAATCATATGTCCAAAAATCGGAATATTTTACTGGACAGCCGTGTTATTATGGGATACAGCATATAGAGTCTTAAGAGTGTTGAAATCAAGACTGGGGAGACGTGTGTATGAAGAACGGCATGCTTGTACCCACAGCCGGAAAAACGTTCCGATATATGTTGCCATTGCTGTTTATGGCCATCCCAACGGCATGGGCCAGCCCGCATAGCGCCGACTATCAGGAACCCGAAGGAATCATCAGTCTTTCAGAATTGTTGCGGGTTATCCAATTGTACAACGTCGGCACATTCCATTGTGATGCCGGAACAGAGGATGGGTATGCTCCGGGGACCGGCGATCAGTCGTGCACTCCGCACAATAGCGATTATACGCCTCGGGATTGGTCCATCAGTCTTTCCGAATTGCTGCGCATGATCCAATTTTACAATTCCGGCGGATATCACCTGGAATCCGGCACGGAAGACGGTTATGGCCCCGGCCCGGGCGATTTGTATGAGGGCGAAGGAGGGACAGAAGGAATGAATGAAGGGGCGGAAGAAGGGGAAGGCACTGTAGAAGGGACAGAAGAAGGTTCGCCTGGTGAAGGTTCTCCCGAGGAGGGCGAAATCCTGGAAGGTGAATCTGAAGGTTCTGTGGAAGGCCTGATGGAAGGCGCACCGGAAGGGGCGTTGGAAGGGACTGTCGAAGGAAGCGTGGAAGGTATAAACGAAGGGACGTTGGAAGGAATCGAAGAAGGGGCTCTTGAAGGTTCCACAGAAGGGATACAGGAAGGAGTTGAGGAAGGGCTGATCGAAGGATCCTCTGAAGGATCCGCGGAGGGATTCATTGAGGGCGAGGGAGTTGTCGAAGGTTCGACGGAAGGCGTTGTTGAAGGGGAGTTTGAAGGTGCCATCGAAGGGGAAGGGGTAATCGAAGGATCTACGGAAGGGGATATCGAAGGAGAAGGTTCAGCAGAAGGGGAAGGAACAGCCGAAGGTTCTCCGGAAGGTACTGTCGAAGGGGAAGGAGAAGTTGAAGGTGTTATTGAAGGCGAAGGCAGCGTCGAAGGCTACATTGAAGGTGCAATCGAGGGTGAAGGCGTACCGGAAGGTTCGGTGGAAGGTTCTGAGGAAGGCGAAGAACCGGTCTATGCTATCGGATATACCACTGTTACCTACCAGGATCCCGCGCGCGGCAATCGAAACGTTGCCGTGAAAATTTACTATCCCGCGACCGCGGCAGGGCAGGATACCCCGGTGGCCGGTGATGCAGGCACAACATTCCCAGTGTTAATCTTCGGCCATGGCTTCCTCATCGGGATTGATTACTACGGCTATCTGTGGGATGCTCTGGTCCCCAAAGGCTATATCGCCCTTTTGTGCAACACTGAAACCGGCGTCCTTCCCAATCATTCCAATTTCGGCCAGGATTTGGCCTTCCTGGCAGACCGGTTCCAGGCGGAAGGCGCGGATGCCGGTTCCCGATTCTATGGGAAAGTGGCCAACAAAACCGCCGTCATGGGACACAGCATGGGCGGCGGCTCCACCTTCCTCTCCGTCCAATACAGCGCCAACATCACCACCATCGTGACGTTTGCCGCCGCCGAAACCAATCCCTCGGCCATTTCCGCCGCCGCGGGCATCACACTCCCGGCCTTGGTGTTTTCCGGCACCTCAGACTGCGTCGCGCCACCGGACAGCCATCAGACCCCGATGTACAACGCATTGCCCCCCCTCTGCAAATATCACATCAACATCACCCAGGGAAGTCATTGCCAGTTTGCACAAAACTCCACCATTTGCCAGGCTGGCGAAATCATCTGCTTCGGAGCCACCTTTGTCGACGATGCCGTCCAAAAAGCACTCACCACAGAGTTCACCAGCATCTGGCTGTCCGCCTTTCTGAAAAACGACGTCAACGCCGGCGCGGAATTCGTCAACGCGCTCGACACCGAAACATCAGCAGAAAGAATTGCCTACACAGGATTGTGTAACTAGACTAGATTCATTGTTTCGTGCCGTTGAACACCACCTTAAACTCTTTCAGCGCCTCATTAGGCTCAAAATGTACGCGCACCCCTTTGGGCGCTTTCGCATCGATGATCACGGTTGTACCATCCACTTTCCAGGAAACTTCTACCGGGCCGTGCGGCGTGGCGGATGCGCCTTTTGCCCACGTCAGGCCGTTTAACCGGGGACTAATCGTGAACGACGTGCTGCCCGGCGCCTCCGGCAGAATCCCCAGGACTATCCGGTTCAGGAAAAGAATCGGCGCGGACGACCACGCATGCGTATGACTCCGCGTGGGGAATCCGCCATGGCCAGTGGTGCCGCTGGGGAAGCTTTCCCACACCGTCGTGGCCCCTGCTTCCAGCATCGGATCGTAATACTTGTGAATCGCCTCGATAATCTTATCCGCATAGCCCATTTTCTCCATGGCGGCAAACAGGTACATCGCCACAAAGGGAGAACCCACCTGCGTC
>Ga0116156_10005834_pt1 | contig 10145 bp, 9 predicted proteins | sample AD_UKC045_MetaG_FD_89891 | JGI IMG/M metagenome (GOLD analysis project Ga0116156, IMG submission 89891) | Active sludge microbial communities of municipal wastewater-treating anaerobic digesters from USA - AD_UKC045_MetaG | ecosystem: Engineered > Bioreactor > Anaerobic > Digestate | place: USA... | reverse complement strand
TTTTTATAATTAAAAGTAACTCTAAATTTTGACCAATTATTAATGTCTGACTTGTACCATTTAATGTTTCTACTTCAATACTATGTTTAGGGTTAACAAGTAATTTTATTTTTTTATTAATATTGTTTATCCCATCAAAGAAATTTAAACTTAAATCATAATTTCCAGATTTAATGTCTTCTGTTGTTTTAATCTTTACATCTATTGTCTTTGAAGCATTTGGGGATAAAACAATTGTTCTTTGAGAAATATTTACTTCTATTTTATCTTCTGTATGTTCTTCTGAAATATATATTGTTTTATTGCTATTTGAATTGTTTTTTATTGTATAGTTTACAACCTTTTCTTCATTTTTATTTATATTATAAGAGATAGTTGTTGGACCAGTTACACTAAAATCAACAAAAGTATCTGGACAATTTCTAGCATATACTGATATTGATTTTGTTTCTAAAATCTCATTATCTTCTATAGTATATCTTAAATTAAAAACTTGTCCTTCTTCTGTGTTTTCTGGAACAAAAACATAATAATCTATTTCTTTTTCATTTCTTAAATAAACAGGATTAGAATATTCTGAATTTATTTCTAATCTATCACTTGTTAAAAATAAATTATATAATCCATCACTTGCATTATTGTTTATTTCAAATGTCATTTTATTTGTTTTTCCAATACAAATACTTGAATTATATACTTCTATTTCAAATTCTCCGTCTTCTTCATCATCAATAACATCTATATCTACTGAATATTCATTTATTTTATCTGAATCTAACTCATTTACATAAATTGTAAGATCTGTTGATGAATCTTCTCTTCCTGTAACATAAAAAGAACTTGTTTGAGTTGAGTTTCCATGCATTGTTATTCTTTGAGAATAATCACAACTTAATTCTTCATCCTCATCATCACAATCTGCCCACAATAAAAGATTTAATTTTGATGCAGAATTATTGTAGATTGTAAACCCAATTTTTGTGCTTGATCCTTCCATTACAGAATATGTTTGCTTATCAAATTCTAATTCTATATCTAAAGCAAAAATATATCTTGCACTAAATACGGAAACCAATAAAATGAAAAAAACCACTAATAAATATCTTAATTTGTTATTAGCTTGCTTTTTATTTTTATCTTGATAATCAATTATTTTTTTTTGCATATAAATCATCTCTTATAAATATATTTTATGTATCTTGTTGAAAAAGACAAGACTAGAATAATTAAAATAATTATTAAAATTATTTGAAATAATAAAGAATCCCAGAAATTCCCTATATTTACAGAACCAATGAATGAAAATAAACCAGTAAATCCTGTTTTAATATCTATTGGGGTCTTTTTATCAGGTAATTCTATTTCTTTTTTGCCAAATAAGCCATTACATCTATATTCTAAAATTACATTTCTTTCTTCTGTTTTAAACAATCTTACTGTAGAAACCTCTGTTTTACCTGATATTTCAACAATTCCTATCTCATCTGAAAGATTAATGTCTTTTAAACCAATAATTTCTATATCTTTATTTACTATAGAATTATTCTTTAGTATTAATTCTAATTTATACTCCTCAGAAGAAGGAACATACATTACAAAATACTGTAAATCAATAGAACATATTCTATTGGTTTTTTGAATAATATTAAATGTTTGTTTATTATAATAATTTGCGGATTTTATTTCTATACTTGAACTATATACTGACTCTAAATAATCATTTAATGGAGAAATTGTAACTGTTACTCTTTTGGATTCATTTGGTGATAGTCTAAATTGATTTTCTGAAAAAGAGCTTGGAAAAGGAGAAATATAAGAGGTTAAAGTTATTAATTCTGAAGAATTAGAACCATTGTAAACATAAAGTTCTACAGAAACAGGATTATTTACTAAAGTTATATTTTCTGGAAAAGAAACTGTAATATTTGATGCATAAATATAACTAGACATTAATAATACCGAGATTAAGACTAAAATATTTTTATTCATAAATAAGCTCATTTTACTTCTTAACTTTTTAGAGTTATAAATAATTTATGACTAAAAAGGTTTATAAACATAGTTATTTACCAGAATTAGTTACTTTTTGGTATATATCCAGCTATATGGCCATATCAAGGCCAATAACTGAGGAATTTCCTTTAAGAGTTACACCAATTACTTGGTTTGCTCCTGAAACTATGGTGCTGTTGTGAGTTATACAGATTACTGCAACAGATTTAGATAATTCCTTTATGTAATTTAGAAGACTTTCTGAATTTTGATCATCTAAAGCAGCATCAACTTCATCAAGGATATAGAATGGAGATTTCTTATAAGCATGCACTGCAAAGATAACCGCAAGAGCAGTAATTGTTTTTTCTCCACCAGATATTATATCTATGTTTTTTGTTTGCCCGTTTTTTGTTATATTTATTATTAGATTAGAAGTTAATGGATCTTGTCCAGACAATTCCAAAGAACCTTTCAAGGACTTAGACATTTTTGAAATTATGTCTTTAAATTCTTTGTTTACTTTATCAAAGCAATCCATAAATATTGCAGACTTTTTCATATTTATTTCATTTAGCATTGCTTCAACTTGTGCTTTTTCAGCCACAATTATGTCATACTTCTGAATAATCTCTTCGTATTCTTTTGCAAGTTTTTCATAAGAATCTATTGCATTAAAGTTTATGTTACCTAAAGCATTCTTGTCTCTTTTTATACTTCTTAATTTTGAAAAGATTTGTTCAATTGGAAGATTAATCTTTTCTAAATCTGTTTTTATATCTAGAAGTTTTAGACTTTGCTCTGCTTGAATAATCTTGCTTTTGAGGGTATTTATATTTAGACGAGAATCATTTATCTCAGAATTAATATCTGAAATTAAAGAATCTATTTCGTGACTTTTTTGATTGAGTATAGCAATCTCTTGATTAATCTTTGACTTATATTGGAATTGGCCTTCTTTCTTACTGTTTTCAAAATCTAACTGTTTATTAATTTCTGAAATCTTGTTATCAATCTTTGTTATCTGGTCTTTAAAATCATTTAATTGCTTTGTAATATCAGAAATCTTTTGATTGTTTAGTTCTACAAGATTTTTCTTATTTTCTAGTTTTTCTTTTATAGATTTAATTTCTGAATTTTTAGAAATTAAGCTTTGTTCTAAGGTATTTGTTTCAGTTACCAAAGAATCATAATCGTCTCTTAAGGTGTTTTGAACACCAATGTTTAAGGACTTTAATTTGTCTTCAATTTCTTGCTTTTCTTTACGTAAATTTGTAAGGTTAGTATCAAGGTCAGAAATTTGATTGGAGAGTTGTCCAAGATTTTGTGTGATTGTTTTAATTGTTGCGCCACTTTCTCCTGATGATTTATTTGTAATCCCTTCAAGATTTTCAATAATATCATCAAGTGTCTGTATTGATGTGTTTAATCTAACCTGTAATTGTGTTTGCTCTTTTGTTTTTTGAGATAACTCTTGTGTTGTTGAAGATATTTTTGTTGTAGCCTCTTGTAAGTGGGCTTTAATCTTTTCAAGTTCTTTGTCTATATGATTTATCTTTTCTTCAAGTTCTTTTGTGTCTTTTACAAGTATTCTTTTATAACAGAAACCATCAAAATAAAAGCCGTCTATTTCTTCTACTTTGTGTTTAGTATTAAAATGTTCTTGGAAATGATTGGATAGTTCTTTTTCAGACACTCCAATTGAAGATAAAACCACAAAATTAAAATTTATATTTTCAAATTCTTTTATTATTTTAGATATTTCTGATTTTTCTTTTAATATTATATAATTAGAATAAACTGATTTTTGATGTTTGTTTAAAGAAACAAAATCATCTAAAAATCCTAAAAATGTTTTATGTGCTTTTAATTTCTCTTTAAGTTTGTCTCTTTTTTCTAGAGCACTAGAGCTAAAAGAAAGGTCTTTTCTTAATCCAGAAACTTCTATTGTTTTTTGATTAAATTGTAATTGTAATTCTTCTTTTTCTTTTGTTTTTGTTTCTAGTAGTTTATTGCTATTTTGTATTTCTTTTTCAATGTCAGATAATTCTTTTCTTAAAGTTGAGATACTATTTTCCAATTCTTTCTTTCTAATTGATAATTGCTTTTGATTTTCATCTCTTTCTTTTGTTTGTTTTTCTAAACTTTCTTTTTGGAATTCATAAGCAGAAATTTTATTCTTATTTGAAAAATATTCGTCTTGTTGTTTTGTAATTTCTTTATTTATTGCAGATAATCGAGAATACAATTCCTCTTGAACAGTTCTAATCTCTTCAAACTCTTTTGAACTTTTTTGTATTTTTTCTTTAAGTTCTGATTTAATTTTGTTTTTGTTTCTTAATTTTTCTTCTTGTTCTTTAATTATAATAGAAAGAGTGTTTTCTTCTTTTATTAGTTCTGTTATTTCTAAAGCTAATCTATTGTTTTCTTTAGTTAAATAATCAATATTTTCTTGTCTTAAATTTAAATTATTAAGAATTATTTCTTTATTTGCTTTCTTCTCAGAAAGTTCTTTACCAAAAGTGGATTGTACTTTTTCTGAATGAGATATTAAATCATTATTTATTGTTTCAAGTTTATTTTCTAAATCTGAAATTTCAATAAGTATATTTTTCTTTTCTTTGTTATTGTCTTCAATCTCGGATAATAGTTTATTTATCTTTCCATCTTCTAATATTAATTCATTATTAAATTCAGTTATTTGTTGATTATAAAGATTATAATTATATAGTTGTTCTAAACTATCCAATTCTTTAAACTTTAATGCATTTTCTCTTTCAGCAGATAATTGTTCAACATATGGTTTTCTTTCATTTAATGCAATTGATACTTTATCTAATCTTTTATTTACTTTATCAAGATTATCCTGTGCTTCTTTTTTTCTTTCATCAAAGAGAGAAATACCAGAGATATCTTCTATTATTTTTCTTCTTTCTTCTGGGTTCATGTTAATAATTCTTGTAACATCTCCCTGTTGAACTGTATAATATCCATCTGCAGTTATTCCAACTTCTGCCAAGAAAGAAGTAATTTCATTTAGTGCTTTTCTTTTACCATCTAGAGAGCAAGCAGATTTTCCTGTTTCATCAATTTCTCTAATAATATCTAGATCTTTGCCTTCGTGATTAAATACAACCCTTACTCTTGCAGTTCTTTCTTTTGCTGATTGATTAACAAGATTAGCAGTTTTATCTACTCTAAGTCTTTTAAGCGAAGTTGAACCAAAACCGAACAACAAAGCATCGATTATGTTACTTTTTCCAGAACCATTTGGGCCAACAATAACTTGAAATCCTGGTTTAAACGGAATACTTGCATAATCAAAGGATTTAAAATTTTTAAGCACTAATTCTTTTACTTGCATTTTTGTCTCACATTATTCTCTTAGGTATTCTGAAATATCATTAACCTTAATAGTTTTAGAACAAACTTTATTTAAATGATATGATTTCATCTTAGGAAATCCAACATAATATATTTCTTTATTCAAATTTAAAGCTTCTTGTATTGCAGGGATAAAATCTGCATCATTTGATACTAATATTGCTATATCATACCTGTCTTTATAAGCATTAACGACTAAATCAACTGCTAATTTAACATCTACTCCTTTTTCTGCTTTTTTTCCATCTGGTCTTTTTTCTAATCTTCCAAAATATATATCAATTAAAGGCACTTCATTTAAATATTCGAAAAAAAATTGTTGTCTTTTATATGCCTCTTTATCATCATCCATGTTTAATGGAGAGTTATAGTATTTAATTTCTATTAAATCATCACCAGAACAGAGAAAATTACAAAACTTTTCAAAATCAATATTTGTTTTAGAAAAAGATCTTTTTAATGCATAATAGAAGTTACTTCCATCAATAAATATCATCACTCGTTTTAAAGAATCAGACATTTAAACCACATTAGAAATCCTGCCATCACGAATCTAAAAGACTCGCAACAACAGGGAGTTAATTATAAATATTATATAGCGATATCTTTTTAAAGATTAAAGTTAAAACTTATATCTAAAAAGACAGGTTTTTAATAGTTCTTTTAAGGTGATTACATTTGGTGCAAGATTGTATTTTTCTAAATCTTTAACTGCAATATATTTTGCATTAGAAAAAATGTGTTTTTCTGTTATCTTTGGTTCTTTGTTTGACTTTGCTAGGAAATTATAGCTTCTTCTTTTTATCTTATCTGGAGTTTCAAAATCAATATAGAATGCAGAATGGTTGTCAAGGACTTTAGGTTTAAGATTAACTTCTTCAAATACTTCTCTAATTGCTGCTTTCTTTAAAGTTTCTTTTTTGGTTTTGCCTTGATCAATTAGTTTGACTTTTCCACCAGGAAGCTCCCAGTGTTTTTTGTCTTTTCTTTCAACCAGAAGAATCTTATCTTTATTGAAGATAATTATTCCAGAATTAACAACTCGCTCATCTTCAAAATACTTTTCTTGAAGTTTATTGTATTTCATAAAATTCAAAATATTTCATTTCTTTTAATCTCTGTTTTACCGTACATGTATTTCTGCAAGACTTTTGGTATCTTTATTATACCTTCTTTTGTTTGGTGGTTTTCTAGTATTGCTACAAGTGCTCTAGAAGTGGCAACTGCTGTGTCATTAAGAGTATGAACATAATATTTCTCACCTTGCTTTGTCTTTGCTTTAATGTTAAGTCTAACAGCTTGTGCACTTGTTAAGTTACTACAAGAAGCAACTTCAATATATTTGTTGTTTCTTGGTGACCACACCTCGACATCTGCACTTCTGTATTTTAAGTCTCCTAAATCTCCTGTACAAATTTCTAAAGTTCTTGTAGGTAATTCAAGTGATGTAAAAAGTTTAACTGTATTTTTTAAAAGTTCATCATATGCTTTCTCTGATTCTTCTGGTTTACAAATTATAATTTGCTCAACTTTGTCAAATTGATGTAATCTAAATAATCCCCTTTCATCTAAACCATGAGAACCAATTTCTTTTCTAAAACAAGAAGAGAAACTAAAAATCTTGATTGGTAGCTTTTCCTCATCAATTGTTTTATCAATAAACATAGAGATAAGTGGATGTTCAGAAGTTGCAATCATATAAAGATCTTCGCCTTCAATCTTGTAAGCCATATCCTTAAAAAAAGAAAAATCCACACTTCCCTCACAAGCTCTTTTGTTTATCATCTGTGGTGGAAGCACATAAATATATCCTTTCTTGTTTAAGAAGTCTTGAGCATAGTTGATTAGTGCTCTATTAAGTAATGCTAAATCTCCTTTAAGATAATAAAATCCTTTTCCTGAAACATTTCTTGCTGCTTCAAAGTCAGCAACATTAAGTTTTTCTGCAATTTCTCCATGGTTAATTATTGGAAAATCTTTTTTTTCTGGTTCTCCAAATCTTTTGATTTCTTTATTTTCAGTATCGTCTTTACCTATTGGTGTTTTTTTAGAAATAATATTTGGTATTTTTTTTTGAATATCAATTATTCTTTCATAAAGTTCTTTTTGTTTTTCGTCTACAACTTTAATCTTCTCAGGTAATTGTCTTGCTTTTTCTAATAAATCATCAACAGGAAGGCCTTTTTGCTTATTTAATGCAATGTTTTCAGTTACTGAATTTCTTTGGTGTTTAAGATCATTAGCTAGAATGATTCCTTTTCTATACTCTTCATCTAAAGAAATAAGTTCATCAACTAAGGGCAAAAGAAAATCTTTTCCTTTCTTTTTTATATTTTCTTTAACTTTCTTTGTGTTTTCTCTTATAAATTTTAATTCTAACATAGATTAATCACATTTAATTACTAATATACTATAGAATAAAAGAATATAAAAAGCTTTATTTTAGTTTTTTTTAGAACTATTGTGCGCTTTTAAGGCTTTAGAGATTATTCTTCTTGCCAAAAAATTATTTAAAAAATTAGTAAACATAATGTTATAACCAAGAACTATTCCTTTTTGTTTAGATAATTCTAATTTCCATGCTTTTGTTAAATCAACTAAATCTTCTTTTTCAATGGTTATGTAATATGTGTCTTTAGATTTTGCACGAACATCTGTTGATTTTTCTCCAGAATAATCTTTTCTATCTGCTTTTTTCAATTTGTAAAAATCTCCAATAACAATTACTTGCTTATGATTAATTTGAGAATTAAAAGAAACTGCAATTATTGGTTTATTTCTTTCATTATATTTAATTTTGGGAGTATGATTTTTATCAAGAGTATATTCAAAACCACTATAGGAAAATGCATAGCCAAGCGCAGTTATTACTGAATTACCAATTCTTGAAATATATTGCCTAGTTGATTCTTTATTTAAGAAACTAGAATCAATAACTACGGAATTATGAAAGGGATTATAGGACCCGTCTCTGTGGTCCGATTGTTTCTGACTAATCTCATGAAGTTCGTTAGACCCTCTAATTGTTAGGCTTCCATAATCCTTTAGCTTTTTTCTAACTAATGGCAAGGTGTTTTTAGATCTTGTTGCTCTTCGTAATGTGGCCATAATAGAAATATACTAAACAAAGAATATTTAAATTTATTTAAAAAAATAGGAAAAAAGAAAGAATTACTCTTCCTCTTCTTCGCAATCGTCACAATCGCAATCGTCGTCTTCACAATCACATTCATCATCGTGTTCTTCTCCACAATCAGAATGACAACTTGAACAATGACCGCCACAACTATGTGCTTGCATTTCTTCTTCCATCTTTGCTGCTTCTTCAGGAGATAAGATTTCTAAAAGTTTTACTTTAAATCTTAGATCTTTTCCAGCTAATGGATGATTCAAGATTGCATCAATTGTTGTTTCTTCAATCTTTGAGATAAATATTGATAATGGACCAACTCCAGACATTACAGTTATTTCTTTTCCTTCTTGAAGGTCACTTATACCATTTAAAAGTTCTTTTGGAAGTTTAGCAATTTCATTATTTTTTGGACCGTATGCTAATTCTGCAGAGATATCAATTGTTTTTTCTTCTCCTACATTCATTCCAACAACTCCGTCATCAAAACCAGGAATTACCATCCCAGCTCCAACTTTAAACTTTAAAGGATCTCTACCTTTACTTGAGTCAAATAATTGCCCATCACTTAATGTTCCTTCATAATCTACAGAAATCCAATCATTTTCTTTAACACTCATATTAAATCATTCTCTCCTTTCTAAAAATAGAATATATATTTATGAGACAAAACCATTATAAAAGGTTTTAAAATAAAAAAGAAATGCCCAATAGTTTGGGCAATTTATAACTTATTTTCTTTTGTACATGAAATAGTAGACAATTGCTGTAATGATGTTAAAAACAATTGCAAGAACTGTCCATAAAATTTTCATTTCTGTTTTTAATTTCTTGTTGTTTGTGAATACATCATATATTACCCATATTGCTGCAACAAGTGCAAGTATTCCTAAAATTGTTCCTAATAATGCCATTTTTAAAACCCCCTTTTTAATTATAGCTTAATACTTATGAATGAACCAAATCACTTCGTGATTTAATGTTTATCGGGAGCCCTTATCTGCACACAAGTGTGCAGTATTACGAGCGGGCTCCCTTACTAATTAATTTGCATGTAACTGCTTGTACTTTTTTTGACCTTCATCAATATATTTTTTTACAGTTTCAGCAGTTACTTTTCCAATACTTTCATAATATGTATATCTACTCCAGAAATGCCCCTTTGGATATCTTTTTTTAAATCCAGGAAATACTTCAAATATATTGTGTGCTGTATTTGCCTTCAACAAGCATATTGCTTGTTGTATACACATTGTTGTAGGTAGTTCAAGAAACAAATGTATATGATCAACATCTGTTTCTTGTGTATGTATTTTTATATTATATTTTTGAGATACAACATTAAAAATGTCTTTTACTATTTCGCTTATAAATGCGCTGCGAAATGCATTATATCTATATTTTGATACAAAAACAAAGTGAAATGAATTTCGGCGAGCATCCGATTGGTTTTTATTCTGATAGTTACATAAATCTGTCATTATTGATCAACTCCTATATTTTATAGCCGCGAAGCGGCTTTTTTTATAGGAGTATAATAAGAAACAGTTTAAAAATATTTATTCGGCATTCCTCAGCACATAAATGTGCAGTATACTGCCGAGGATTTAATTAAACTATTTATAATTGTTTGTTTTTA
>Ga0116156_10005833_pt1 | contig 10146 bp, 9 predicted proteins | sample AD_UKC045_MetaG_FD_89891 | JGI IMG/M metagenome (GOLD analysis project Ga0116156, IMG submission 89891) | Active sludge microbial communities of municipal wastewater-treating anaerobic digesters from USA - AD_UKC045_MetaG | ecosystem: Engineered > Bioreactor > Anaerobic > Digestate | place: USA... | reverse complement strand
GTTACAGTCTGCCTCCGACAACAAAACAGGTTGCAACCCTTAAGACTGCAACCTGTTGATTTCCCTGGTGCCGGAGGACGGAGTCGAACCGTCATGCCCCCGAGGGGCGGGGGATTTTGAGTCTAAACTTTAAATCGGGCGATTCCCCATCAAAAATAAATACTTACATATCAAATGCTTATAAAGCCTATTTTTGGTTTTGTTAGGTTTTGTTGGATTAGTTTTGGTTCAGACGGTTACAGTTTAGTTACAGTCTCTTCATTAAATTACGGATCAGCATTCCACCTTGTATATTGCCTGAAGTCGATTCAATCAAAATAGGATATAAGATACCCTGGGACGCCGGTGTAAAGCGGGAATGGTGAATCTGTATTTCACCTGATGCCTTGGAGAATGCTTTGTAGAACAGATCCCCTTCCCGACGCTTTGTTCTAAAACTCGGACGGTATCTAAAACCTCCTGGAATCAGGATGAGTTTGTATTCGCAAGGTTGATTCGAACTGACCTTCCCTCCATAAACTGGGCCATTTCAAAATGTAGTCCTTCCTGTTAAATAGCCATCAGGACAGGTCCATGCGGGGCAAGAGATTCAAGACGGAGCAGATCATCAAGATTCTCAAGGAATCGGATCTCGGCATCTGGGCCGCCGAGATATGCCGCAAACACGGGATCTCCGAGCAGACCTTTTACAACTGGAAGAACAAGTACGGGGGCATGGACTTCAATGATGCCCTCCGCCTGAAGTCCCTGGAGGAGGAGAACCGCCGGTTGAAGCGCCTGGTGGCGGACTTAAGCCTAGATAACCAGGTCTTGAAGGACCTGCTTGAAAAAAACTCCTGACGCCCGGGGCGAAGAGGGCGGCGATGAAGATGCCGTGACCCGCTTCGGACTCTCCGAGCGGCGGGCCTGTCAGCTTGTCCGCCTTCACCGCTCCTCATATCGGTACCAGGCCCGGCCCCCCGATGATGACGCTTTGCGGGAGCGGATGAGGGAGCTGGCCAGGAAGCATCGTCGTTTCGGCTCTCCGCGGCTGCATGCACTACTGAGACGAGAAGCGCTGGTTGTGAACCATAAGAGGACCGAGCGCATTTACCGGCAGGAGGGTCTTGCCCTTCGAAGAAAGAGAAGGAGGAGGCGCATCTCTTTCCTCCGGATGGAGATGCCGGCGGCAACAAGGCCCCATGAGGTCTGGTCCATGGATTTTCTCTCCGATGCCTGTGCCGGGGGCAGGAGGCTGAGGATTTTGACGATTGTGGATGATTTTACCCGTCTTTCCCCGGGCATTCTGGTGGGGACGTCGATATCCGGAAGACGGGTGGCCGCTTTCATCGACCGGCTGGCTCTTTTCCACGGCTATCCGCAGCGGCTTCGGGTGGACAACGGGCCGGAATTTACCAGCGCCTTCTTCCATCAGTGGGCAGCTGAAAAAGGCATTCAACTGGAGCATATCCGTCCCGGGAAGCCTTCGGACAATGCCTTTATCGAAAGTTTCAACGGCAAACTGCGGGACGAGTGCCTCAATGAACACTGGTTTGCTCATGTCCGAGATGCCCAGGAAAAGATTGAATCCTGGCGGCAGCTCTACAACGAGGTTCGGCCTCATAGCTCTCTTAATGACCGAACACCGTATGAATTTTTCAAAGAACAGCAAATGACTCTACAGGAAGAAAAACTCCATTTACCAGTGACCCAAAGAACGGGGTAAGGTCAGAACAGAACATTTACCTGTTTCCATCTTAATGGAAGGGGAACCCTTATGTCAGATCCTGTTGTCCTCGGCATTGACATCGTCAAGCAGAAGTTTGATGCGGCATTACTCATCGGAAGGAAGCTGAAACACAAGATCTGCAAGAACAGCACGGAGGGCTTTGAGACCTTGTCTCAATGACTCCGGAGGCAAGGGGTGGATTGCCTTCATGCCTGCCTCGAGGCCACGGGGAGCTATGGCGATGAGCTGGCCTTGTACCTGTACGATTCCGGTCACACGGTCAGTATCGTCAATCCGGCCCGGATCAAGGGTTTTGCCCAGAGTGAGTTGCTCCGGACCAAGAATGACAAGATTGATGCCGGCCTCATTGCCCGCTTCTGCCTGGCCATGCACCCTGAGCCTGGGAGCCGCCTGCCCCAGAGATTAGAGCCCTGCAGGCCTTGGTATGGAGAGCCGATGCCTTGATCAGTATGCGTACCCAGGAGATGAATCGCCTCGGGACGGCAGCAAGGGCCGTGGAACCTTCCAGCCGAGAGCATATCGCCTATCTCGATGAGCAGATTGAGAAGATGAAGCAGCAGATTGCCGGACACATTGAGGGGAACCCTGAGCTCAAGAACAAGAAGGACCTGCTCGGCTCCATTCCCGGCATCGGGCCGGCAACGATCGCGGCCATCCTGGCCGAGATCAATATCTTTAAACGATGTGATGAGGACCGGAAAGTGGTGGCCTTCATCGGGCTTGCCCCGAATGAGAGGGTCTCAGGCACCTCCATCAAAGGCAAACCCCGACTCTGCAAGATCGGCCATGCGAAGCTACGCAAAACATTCTATATGCCGGTATTGGTATCGATTCAGTACAATCCAGTGGTCATTGACTTCTATAGACGACTGAAGAGTAAGGGCAAGAACGGAAAGGTGATCGTGTGCGCGATCATGAGGAAACTGGTCCATATCATCTTCGGCATCCTGAAATCAGGAAAGCTATTCGATCCAAATTATAAACCTCATTTTGCTTGAATCGGAAAACGGTATCTACAAGTCTGAAGTATATTAAGATAAGAACTATTAGACTTGCAATTGAAATCAGAAGGCAAGATCATTTCTGACTCTGCATTCTTCGTTCCCTGCGACTACTTGATATTATCAAAGCTTCCACAAGCAGCCCTGTCCCTTTCTGAACTGCACGAGTATAGTTCGTATAATAGGGGAAATCACATAGAACGCCTTTAGGGTCCCTCTGAGGTCTGGACGTCAGAGGTGTTCTATCCTTCTCTTGCTTTTTTCAGTCTTTTCATATTTACTTTTCAGTGGATTATCCCACAGTGAGAGCCCTATTCTGGACTATCAGTCAAGAAAGTCATCATCGGCAATTACAAAGTTGGGGTATAAAAGGATGAGAAAAAAGAACCAATTGGCGGAATCGAAATATGAGGATATAAAAAATAAGTTAGAATTAAAAAACAATCTGCTTAAGCATATTTATGAAATTAGCAGCATAATGGCCGGATCTTTCGATCTTGATGAAGTACTGAGGCAGATTGTGGATCGAGTGACGGCGGGACTTCTTTTTGATCGGGCTGCTATATTGCTTCTTAACGAGGACGAAACGAGAATTGATTGTCTATGCACCAAAGGATTTTCGAAGCATGGAAAAAAACGTGCTCAAGAGCGACCGATTATTATTAATAAACATGATTGCTATGAAAGTAAAGTAATAAAAAGCGGGGAACCCTTATTTGTAGAAGATATGCGACATGATCCCTTGGCAACGAAGATTGATAAAATTATCAGCAAACATCAAGAAAGAAAATCCATTCTCTACGTGCCTTTAAAGTCAAAGCATAAAGTGTTCGGCATGGTCGGAGTTGATCGTTACCGCACTCAAATGAAAATTACGCAGGATGACGTCGAATCCTTGTCAATCTTTGCGAATCAGGCATCCATTCTTATCGAGAATGCCATGTTCTACAAGGCGTTATATGATGAAAAAATGCTGTCGGAAAACATCATAGCAAGCTCGATAACGGGGATCATTGTTAGCAACTTCCAGGGAAAGATTCAGAGGCTGAACCGCAAGGCAGAGGAAATCTTGGGAGTGAATATCGAAGATCTAAAAGATACATCGTTAAGAGATTTGTTTGACATAGACGAGGCCGAAAAAACCAGAATTGTCAATGTATGGAAAAGGAAACAAGCTGTTACAAACTTGGAACTGTATTACAATCATAAAGATGAAAAGAGATTGCTCATTGATGTGAAGGTCTTTCCCCTGTTGGATTCAAGCGGAAAGATTCAGGGCCTCGTCACCTCCATATCTGATATTACGGAAAAAAAGAAAATGGATGATCACTTGTTGCGGCTTGACAAATTTGCCGCTCTCGGCAGGATAGCAGCTGGCATTGCTCACGAGATCAGAAATCCCTTGGCTGCAATTTATGCCATCATTCAATATTTGGATACAGAATTACATGGCAATACGCACCATATGTCCTGCTTCGAAATCATTACAAATGAAATAGGCAGAATAGAAAAACTTATACGACAGGTATTGGATCTTTCTATGCCATTACCATTGCAAGAGATTAAAACAAATGTACCAGATTTATTGTTATCAATAGTGATGCTCGTAAGCCAGCAGGCAAGTCAAAAAGGAATTACCATAAAAACAGAGTTTGAAAGTAAAGACAATATTTTAAATGTAGATCCCAATCGAATGAAGCAAGTGTTTTTAAATCTGCTTATTAACGCTATGGAGTCCATACAGGGAGGAGGAGAAATTCTAATACGTACAAGATCGGAGATAGATGGAAATGGGCTTAAAAAATGGATGTTGATAGAAGTAAAGGATAATGGCATCGGGATTTCTGCCAAAGTTGTTGACAATATATTTGATCCCTTTTTTACCACGAAAAATGTAGGGACGGGTTTAGGCTTAACGGTTTCTCATAAAATTATACAGGACCATGGCGGCTCTATAGAGGTGGCGAGCATCGAAAATGAGGGAACCACTTTTTATGTTAGGTTGCCGATAATGGCTGGGGATTCCATGAATATATTATAAAATTTAAGCATTCGTGATTGTATCATAATGACAGTCGCATTATTGAAGGATTGAGCTTATGCCTACCATTTTAATCGTCGATGATGAAAATGTCCTTTTAGAGTTTTTGCATAAACAATTATATAATTTTGGTTATAACACCCTGACGGCTGCACGTGGTGAAGAGGCCATGGATATTTACGAAAAAAATGCCGTTGACTTAATTTTGCTAGATGTAAAGCTGCCCGACATCAATGGCATGCAGATTCTTCAAAAAATAAGAAGTAATGATCCCTGGTTGCCTATTGTTGTAATGACGGCGTACAGCGGGGTTAAAGGAGCCGTAGAGGCTATAAAATTAGGTGCAAGCGATTACATTGAGAAACCGTTAAACATTGAAGAATTGAAGTATGTCATATCTCGTTGTATTGAGTCTCAAAAAGCTGTGGCCGAGGTTAACCATATTCGATCGAATAAAAAAGAGAAGTACAGCTTTGACAAAATTATAACAAGAAATGCCGAAATGCGTCGAATTATCGGGTTGAGTGAGCGCTTAGCAAATAATATTAAATCAACGGTTCTTATCTTGGGCGAAAGCGGAACAGGAAAAGAGCTTTTTGCTAATGCCATTCATTATAATGATAAGGGGGGTCGCTCCAAGGGCCCATTCATTGCTGTCAATTGTTCTGCATTATCTGCTGGCGTTTTAGAAAGTGAACTGTTTGGACACGAAAAAGGAGCCTTTACTGGAGCTATTGGAAAAAAAAGGGGACTGTTTGAGATCGCCGATAAAGGAACAATATTTCTTGATGAGATTGGGGAGATAAGTCCACAAACCCAAGTTAAATTGCTAAGATTTATTGAAAATCATACCTTTCAGCGTGTGGGTGGTACAAAAGATATTGAAGTGGATGTAAGGATCATGGCGGCCACGAACAAAGACTTGTTTAGAGAAGTACATAATGGAAAATTCAGAGAAGATCTTTATTATCGCTTAAATGTTATCTCGCTAGTTATTCCTCCTTTACGGAACAGAAAAGAAGATATTCCTTTTCTTATAAATTACTTCATAGATATTTATGGCAAAATTTTGAACAAAAACATCACGGGTTGTAATGATGAGGCTATGAAAATTATGATCAATTATACTTGGCCAGGTAACGTTAGAGAACTCAGAAATATAATAGAACGTGCGGTGTTACTGAGTGAAGACGAAATCATAAAACCTTCAGACTTGCCCTTGGAGATGGATCATCACAGTGATGAGATTGACAAGATTAAAATGCCCGATCTAATGGCCTTGGATAAATTAATTAATCTTTACACAAAGAAAGCTTTGGATGAATGTGGAAGCATGACAAATGCGGCCAAAGCATTAAGTATAACAAGGCAGAGAGTAAAAAGGATTTTAAGTAAGAGTAACAGGTAATCGTGGACCCCTAACAGACGGTCAGGGCAAAGCTACGAAAATAGCTTTCAGTCGGAGATTATGTGAGATAAAACGTGAAGCATAAAGGGTAAGAAGCGCTCGACAGGAATGGAACAGGGAAAATCTTGGACGTTACAAGTTAATACAGACCCTGTTCCATGTTGATACACGCCATTGTTTTTTTTCATTTAAACAGCTATAAAATAACCTATTTCCCAACGTTGAATATCTATTTTTAACCCCTTATCTCATCTTATCAGCAATCGACTCCATTAGCATTCAGCGCATGTAACTTCATAAATTCATAGACATAATGATTTATGATTCTTCTTGTATGAGGCACGGGCACAAGGTTTGCTCTTTCCTGAGAAGGAAACCTGTTGTGGCTGCCGGATAGATGGCTACGTCCAAGGTAATTAAATGAAGAAATGAAATTTAAAAAAGGAGGTCAACCATGCCCAGACTGCCTGACACACCGCATTACGTAAATCGAAGATTGGAGACGATGAGAAGAGAGGAAATAAAGGCTATACAATTTAAGATGGCGCAATATCGGCTTGAGTGGGCATTTGCAAAAAGTCCACTGTATCGAAAAAAGTACAAAGAGGCGGGTATCAATTCAATAAAAGACGATATCAAAAACTGGGATGATTTTTCCAAGAAGGTGCCTTTTATCGATAAGGCAGACTTAGTGAATGATGAGGATAAGCATCCCCCATTTGGTACGAAACTGGCTGTCCCTCCGGAAAAGATAGTCCATTTAAGCAGCACGGGTGGGACATCGGGCCAAGGAGCGGAATCATTTCCCATGACAAAATTTGAATGGCATCGCTGGGCGGCCAGCGCCGGTGGCTACTGGACCGGTTTTTACTGGTCAGGCTTGAGGAAAGGTGGGGTGAGTCCGGCGGTGTTCGGCATGGGTATATCAGGTGGCACAAGAAATATGCATGAAAGTAACGTAAAGGCGGGAGCCTTAAGCCTTATTATTGGAACATATACAACGGAACAGAAATTAGAATATATGAAAAAATATTCTATTACATGGCTTTACACGTTGCCAAGTTATTTAAATGTATTAGCGACCACTGCGGAAAAACTGGGTATGAAGCCGGCAGTAGATTATCCAAGGTTACAAGGTATTTCCGTTCCGGGTGAAACATTCCCAATCAACTGGGCAATGCGAATGGAGGAAGTCTGGAACTGCAAGTTAAATGAGTTCTACGGTAACACGCAAACCGGTGCCATTATAGCCTATTGCTGCGAGAAAGGTGCGGTTCCAAATGGAAAACGGGGAATGATGCATCTTAATGAGTTCGATACGCTTGTTGAAATTCTCAATCCTGACACGGGGGAGCACGTGCGGCCAGGCGAGGATGGCGAAATAGTCCTTACCTCGTTTAACAAAGTTGCCGTTCCATACATTCGTTATAGATCGCGAGATAAGGCCAGATATCTGCCATATACTGAATGCGACTGCGGCAGAACTTGGGACATTCTTGAAGCAGGTTCTGTTGGCAGGCTTGATGATATGGTTAAGATAAAAGGAATGAATGTATGGCCTAACGCTATTGAAGAGACCATGTTTTCTCACGTGGAGATTGATGATTTTCAAGCTCGAATATTCACAAATGAGAAAACAGGTCAGACAGATATCATTATCAACACGGCTCTGAAAGGGAAAGGCCTGACCTACAGCGAGGAAGAGAAAAAGAAATTATTCGCAAAACTGACGGAGGAAATAAGAGCAAAGGTTGGCGTTGGGATGAAAGTGCAGGAAGTGCCTCGAAAAGCGCTTCCGGATTCAGGAGACAGTTACCAAAAAGTAAGAAGATTTAAAGACGAACGCAAAATGTAACGTCAACTTTATAAAAACGAAAGGGGTAGACACCATGGAATATGCTGAAAAAATCAAGCGGTTAAAGGTGATACTAGAGAACGCAAAAATATTGGCCGCTCAAAATGATGACCCCGTTTGTGAAAGTACGGGGGACGAAATTCTTGCGTTGGCTGTGGATGCGCTAACTTATCTCGAACCAGAAAATTATGAGCAGTATGAAAGGGCATTAGGACTATGGGAGGCCTGAGTCATAAAGTGTGATGATCAGGCAAAGCAAGTCTCAATTACTAGACAAAGCGGGTATGGAGCGTTAAACGGTTTACTATAGGTGATGCAGCAGGACGTTCGGTATTCCTAAACCTTCTTGATATGCTCTATATAGTGCCCCCTTTTGAAAGGAGGTAAGCTAACAAGTGCATCTTGCGGCATGTCAACTTAGATTTTGAGAGATTTACAGGAATTCAACTTAATACCTCTTGCTATCTCAATAGCATACCCTGATTTCGGGAGCGAGCTGGAACAAGAGGGGAGAGAGGTGTCAGAATTAAATAGTTTAGACGAAAGTATATTCAGTACATCGACTACGCTACTCGAAAGGAGACAAGCTATCATGATGAAGAGAGATTTGGATTATACAAGCACGCAGAAGGAAATAGCCGGATTTGTCCGAAAACTTTCAGCCAAGTACGATCGAAAGTATATGTTGTCTAAAATCGAAGAGGGGGCGCCATTTCCCCGTGAATTATGGGATGAAATATCCAAAGCAGGATATTTTGGAATGATCATTCCCGAAAAGTACGGAGGAAACGATCTTTCATATGACGACCTGAGAGTGTTCATTGAGGAGCTGTCTCGAAACGGGATTGCCACATTGCATCTCATCAGTTTCTTCATGGATTGCATCCTAGTTGGCCATGGTAGTGAGAAACTTAAAAAAATGTTTTGGCCGAACATGGCTAAGGGAGAGTATTGGAGTTTTGCCATTACGGAGCCAGATGCCGGGACAAACAGCTTTAAGATGAGAACACTGGCAGTTAAGGACGGAAAGAACTATGTGATTAATGGGCAAAAGCTCTTTATAACCGGCGGCGACGAGTCCAAATACATACTACTTGTCTGCCGTACATTGCCCTACGAGAAGGTTAAGGATAAAGATAAAAAGAATGGTTTCAGCCTATTTGTTGTCGATTCTCATAGTCCCGGTATCACAATGCAGAGGCAGGATACGGCAACGTATTTTCCGGAGAGGCAATACACCGTATTTTTCGATAATGTCAAAGTTCCCCAGGAGAATTTAATTGGACAGGAAAATGAGGGATTTAAATATTTATTTTCCGGTCTTAACCTGGAAAGGATCATCATCGCCGCATTTACTTTGGGTTTGGGTGAATATGTATATGAGAAGGGGGTCAAATACGCGCAAACCAGAAATATATTTGGTGATCCGATCGGGTCGTATCAAGGTATCCAGCATATGCTCAGCAGGGCTTTCGTACAGCTTAAAATGGCTGGACTGACCAATCAAAGAGCAGCAAGAGCACTGGATGCCGGAGAGGATATGCGGCTCGTGGGAATGTACGCGAACATGGCTAAACTGGCATGCACAGAGGCAGCGTTTGTTGCGGGTGACGTTGCATTTCAGGTCCATGGCGGATACGGCATTACAAGGGAATACGATATCATCAACTTTCTGCCGATGATACGCACCATGCGTGTTGCGCCAATCAATAACGAAATGATTCTGAATTATATTGGTGAACATTTCCTCAAATTACCCAAGAGCTATAAATCATAGTGTTGACATTTTTGTCAAAGGAACGAAACGAAAGCTTTTTTATGGCGTTATAGCTATACGATATGATTTAAGCCAAATAAGTTGGTCAGATTTAGTATTTGAAGTGACCGAAGGGTGTGTAATTCTGACAATAAACCGGTCCAATGTTTGATATTAAAGTGTTGATTTTGCTGATAGACTGAAAAATATCTAGGCATCAATTTTAGATTCGTTCGGATATCGCGAACTAGCAAATCATAAATATTAAAAATGGATTGGAGGTTTTTTATGTCGAAGGTATCGAAGAATCCGGCCGCTATTGTAGGTGTGGGCCATACTGATTATTCGATGAATTC
>Ga0116156_10005831_pt1 | contig 10146 bp, 6 predicted proteins | sample AD_UKC045_MetaG_FD_89891 | JGI IMG/M metagenome (GOLD analysis project Ga0116156, IMG submission 89891) | Active sludge microbial communities of municipal wastewater-treating anaerobic digesters from USA - AD_UKC045_MetaG | ecosystem: Engineered > Bioreactor > Anaerobic > Digestate | place: USA... | reverse complement strand
CTCTATAGGTAGGCTTCCATTTTGCCTGCTCGGTTGTTTGTTGTGTGGTTGAGCAACCCATAAGCGCAACCAACAGTAAAATTGAAATTTTCCTTTGCATAATCTTTAGAATTTTAGATTTCAGATAAATTATCTAGCATCTTGAGTCTAATGTCTAGAGTCTGATTTTATGCAAAGGAATATGAACTCAATACAAAGGGAGTCTCAGTAGTGTGTTTTATGGTCTCAACTTTTTGGAAAGGGAAAAACTTGGGGTCTCAACTTTTTGATACGCCTTGGAAATACTCGCTAGGAGTGACTCCTACATTTTTTTTGAATACCCTGTTGAATGTTGCCTTAGAATTAAAACCGCAGTCGTAAGCTAAGCTGATTAAGGTGAAGTTTTGATTTTTAGGATTCTTACAAAGTTCCTTGAACTCCTCAATTCGATGATGGTTAATAAAATCGAAAAAGTTCATACTTAAGCGTCCGTTCAGTATCCCGGAAAGGTATTCGGGCGTAACGCCAAGTTCATCGCTTAACTTTGCAATTGTGATATCGGGGTTTATGTATGGCTTTTGTTCCTTCATATGGCTAAGAAGCTTATGAACAAAATCTTCCTCATCCCTTTTTATATTAGTTTCTTGTATTGGAATGCTTGCGGCTTTATCCATATCGAACCTTATGGTTTGAACGCTAAATAGGCTTCCTTGGCGTAATCCGAAAAAGCCCAGCACCATTACAAATACCGAGGCTATACTAAACCCAATTACCTGAAGCAACTCATAGGTAAAAAGTTTTAGCATTGAATCAACAATGTATAGCAGGCTTATGCTGGCCAGAAATATTAGCGCAGAGAGTAGTAGAAATCGTAACCACGATAAATCCAGCTCATCGATATCGGAGAAGTAAGTTTTTATTCTTTTTCTGTACGACTTAATGAGAAAAAGTCCCCAAACAGTGTATCCCACATTAGAAAGGGCAATCATAGTTACCACAAGAGGGAAAACAAAATCCTTTTTAAATGCTTCGCTCTGGTCCATCTCAATTTTTACAGAGTCGGGCAAGAGAAACATTCTTACAAAAAGGAGAATTACTACTAAAACAAAAGGAATAGCGTGCAATAAATGTGTCCCTTTTAAACGAAACTTTTGGTTGGTTAACGATTCAATATAAAGCCAAAGCAGTGGTCCAACAAGAAGTATGAATGGCGTTGATGTTCCAATAGTCCAGGGGAAAATGTATCCATTTTTACGGCTATAAATCTCCAAGAAAGCAAATAGAATGATTAAGGCTGAAACAAAAAAATAGAACGACAGAATTTTATCGGAGACAACTTTACCCCTCTTGGTTACAACTAAAATCCAAAGGAAGAAGGAAAGAAAAAAACCAAATATTAGTATGATAGAAGTAATGGGCATAAACAGTTGGTTTATGCCCAAATATATTCATAATAATCAAAAATGCATACTAAGATTTAGATTCCTTTTAAGAATTCCAATGCATTTGCCAGAGCCTTCTTAGCTTCGGGATTATTTTCGTTTTGGTTTGCAGACGCCAAATCGGGCAAATAGTGGGTAAACTCCGAATTTGCAATGTACTGTGCTGCACGGCTACGCACCTCGGCTGAGGAGTCGTAAAGCAATCCTTGAACCCAGCGCTTGGCATCCCACGATACGTTTTGCTCTAGCCAGTTCAGCGCCTCAATCTTTTCAGTTGATGTTCCGTATAGGAATTTCTTGTAACAATCGGCCTCTTGGCTAAGCATTTCCTTTGTGAAAAGTATCTCTTTATTAAAAATTGTTGGTCTTACGGCATTCTGGCTATACTGAATATACTCTTTGCTAATTGTCCACCTAACCATTCTTGGTATTAGCCAGCGCATACCGGGAGTTGCCTCGGGGTGAGCAATTGTGCTGAATACCCTGCCTTTTCCAAAGTTATTGCCAATAAAAAATGGCTTATTGTTGGTCATATTTGTGGGAGCATTTCCCTCTTCGTGAACATCGCTTTGCATAATTGCCAAAGTTTCGAACGAAATTGAATCGGGAGCATCAACAAATACGGGACCTTCGTAGTACACAACATAGTTGGTGTCTCTATTGGCTAATTCTGGAAATATGGTTTTGCCTTGCTCTGTTAACGTAAATTTTGCAACACCATGACCACGGTTATCGTGCTCAATGTCAATTGCCTGAGCCCCGTTAATTGCTATACTAGCATATCCAGGAGTGTTGGAGAAAAGATACGCACCAGCACAAATGCCCACAGCACCTTTGCCCGAGGCTATAAATGTTTTAATTCTTTGGTGGTTCTCGTAACCAAGATTTAGAAACTGGCGACTGCCTCCACCCCCGGGGATAATTATTGCATCAAGTGTATCGAGGCAACCTGCAGCAATATCGGCGGTTGTAATGGTCGATACTATCATTTCTTTATCAATCTTAATGGCTTCAACGGTTTCCCATACACAGGTTTGAGCACCACCGTGGCCATCAAAAACACCAACACGTATTAGGGTGTCATTATTTTTTTTATTACACGCGGTTATTAATAATGAGGCGGTTAATAGGAAAAGAATACTATGCTTCATAAAAAATTAGTTTTTTCTCAAAAATATTAATAGTTACTGATTTATTGCAATACAATATCCTTTTATAGGATTCAAAATTTATCAACTTAAAAAAATCAATTATCTCCCAAATTTCCAATATCTTTGGGGATAATAAGATGTTCAATTTTCAATAATCGTACATCTAATTTCTAATATCTGTATTAATGAGTAAAAGTAAAAAAAGCAAGGATATTGGTTTTCCAAAGAAACGGATTACCAAAAAGGAGCTAAAGCAGGCCATTGTTGATGTTTTTGCCGATAAACCCGGCCAAAGTTTTAACTACAAGCAGTTGGCTACAATCATTGGGATTAAGGATGACCCAACGCGCAGAATGATTACCGATATTCTGTATGAGTTAGTTCAGGAGGAGCGAATTGTAGAGCTGTACCGTGGCAAATTCAAAATGGAGATGCAAAATTTGCTTGCTGTTGGTATCCTTGAGATGAATAACGATGGCACTGCCGATGTAATTACTGAGGATAATCGTGAGATTTTCATCCCTGAGTTTCGACTAAATCGTGCACTACATGGCGATAAGGTTGAGATTTCTATTTACCGTCATCGTCGGAGGGGGTTGTTTGAGGGTGAGGTTATAAGGGTGGTTGAGCGCGCTAAGCGCAACTTTGTGGGAACTATCACTCTGGGCAGAGATTTCGCCTTTGTGGTGCCCGATAATAGGCTGATGCCTTACGATATATTCATCCCTAAAATTGAACTTAGCGATGTTCAAAATGGTCAAAAGGTCATTGTTCAGATTACCGAGTGGCCTGCAAGGGAGAAAAATCCTATTGGAAAAATTGTTGATATTCTGGGCGACCCAGGCGTTCACGAGGTGGAAATGCATGCAATTCTTGCGGAGTTCGACCTGCCATATAAATTTCCAGAGGAACTTGATAGGGTTGCCGAAAAAATCAGCGAAAAAATTACCGATAAGGATTACAACGAAAGGCGCGATTTCCGAAATATTCCAACATTTACAATTGACCCATTCGATGCTAAGGACTTTGATGATGCCCTATCGGTTCAAATTCTTAAGAATGGAAATATTGAGGTTGGCGTTCACATTGCCGATGTTACACACTATGTAACACCCGATACTCCTATAGATGATGAGGCCATTGAGCGTGCAACATCGGTTTATTTAGTCGATAGGTGCGTTCCGATGCTTCCAGAGCGGTTGTCGAACTTTATTTGTTCGCTCCGACCCGATGAGGAGAAGCTATGCTTTTCGGCTGTTTTTGAGATGAACGAGAACACCGAGTTGCTTTCGCAGTGGTTTGGACGAACTGTAATTTTATCGAAAAGACGATTTACATACGAGGAAGCACAGGAGGTGATTGAGACTGGCAAGGGGGATATGCAGGACCAAATCCTGCTGCTTCATAAACTTGCTCAGACTTTGCGAAAGAACCGATTCAAGCAAGGAGCCATTGCATTTGAGCGCATTGAGGTGAAGTTCGATTTGGACGATAAAGGTAAACCGCTTGGCGTTTACTTCAAGGAGAATAAGGAGTCGAATCAACTCATTGAGGAGTTTATGCTTTTGGCAAACAAACGAGTTGCCGAGTACATTGGTAAAGAGCGTTCTGCTAAGCGCGAGTTGCCATTTGTGTACCGTATTCACGATAAGCCAAACCTTGAGAAGTTTGATGCTTTCCGTTCGTTTATTACTCGCTTTGGCTATAACATAACTGGCAATACCGATAAGCAAATCAGCAAAGCTATCAACAAGTTGATGGCCGAGGTAAAAGGTAAGCGCGAGCAGAATCTTATCGAAACACTTGCGCTACGGTCAATGGCTAAGGCGCGCTACTCGTCCGATAATATTGGGCATTACGGATTGTCGTTCCCCCATTACACGCACTTTACTTCGCCAATTCGTCGTTTCCCCGATATGATGGTTCATAGGTTGTTGGCTCATTACTTAAACAGCGATAAACCTAAGAACAAGGAACAATTAGAAACGCTTTGTAAACACTCCACCGATATGGAGATTCGGGCAACGGAAGCCGAAAGAGCATCTATCAAGTATAAGCAAGTAGAGTTTCTGCAGGATAAAATTGGGCAGAAGTTCAAAGGAGCAATTTCGGGAGTTACCAGTTTTGGCCTATTTGTTGAGCTCGAAGGTACACAGTGTGAAGGTTTGGTTGCAATGCGCGATTTAAATGACGATTACTATCAGTTCGACGAGGAATCTTATGCACTTGTTGGCGAACGTACAGGCAGACGATTCCAACTTGGTGATGAGGTTGAGGTTGAGGTTTGGCGCACCAATTTGGTTAAAAAGCAAATAGACTTCAGGCTTGTGGGAATGGAGTATGCCGAAATTCCACAACGCAATAGTCGTATCTCCAAACCCAAGCATAGCAGCTCGCATAAGCCCGAGAAAACAAGGGTTCGTGGGGTTGTAAAGTTTGGAGCAGGTTCCAAATCAAAAGGGAAGTCTAAACCGAAAGATAAAGGAAGAGGCGGAAAGAAAAGGCGATAATTTGTACTTACATAATTATTTAAAAAACAGAAATATGCGATTGTTCGATTTCCGGAAATGCCCTGTTTGTGGACATCAGTATTCAATTAAAAAGTATTTAAGGGAATTCCTGAGAAGTAATAGTGATAGCGTATGGCAATGTGAAAAGTGCAAAACTTTAATGACTTATAAAAGATATAAGTTAACATTTGTATTGTCAATTTTACCTCTAGTATTTACTAGCAGTCTGTCAGGTTTATTTAGTAATAAATTTCTTGGTTACACAATTGTAATCTCGATATCGATAGCGTGGTTTCTAGCAATTTTCCTCTTGACGACTTTCAAAAAAATTAAAATAGACAAATAAATATTTGAAAAGGCTCAAACAGTTTAAATGTATCTTAACTATAAACGTATATATGAGAAAACTATTGATGTTTGTTGCTGGTGCAATGCTGCTTGCATCGTGCACTGGTGGTAAAAAAGAGTTAACCACTGGCCCTTGGCTTGGTGTCGTTCAGTTGGATTCATTGGGCAATTTTACGGTTCCTTTTAACTTTGAGGTGAAGAAAGATGCCGAAAAAGTTACACTGGTTATTCGCAATGCCGATGAGTTTATTCTGGTTGATGAGGTTGAGGTGAAAGGCGACACAATTCACGCAAAACTTCCTGTTTTTACCAGTGAAATTGTTGCAGTAATTGGCGATTCGCTAAAAGGATTCTACTATCCAAAGGGTTTACAGTTTGGTGTAAAGTATAATTTCTACGCTGTAAAAGGCCAAATCGACCGTTTTCCTTGGTTTACCGAAACACCTGCATTTGATGTAACAGGTCGTTGGTGGTTTATTGAGAATCCTGGAACACCAGATTCAACCTTAATGATTGCCGAACTAAAGCAAAATGGCAGCATTGTTACAGGAACAATTCTAAGCACTTCGGGCGATTACCGTTACCTCGAGGGTAAAGTATCGGGCAGTAAATTCTACCTCTCGAAGAACGATGGGGCTCAAACAATTATCATTAAGGGCGACATTGCCGATGCAAACACAATGGTAAACGGCTTAATTTCTGGAAGCCCAAAATGGGTTGCACCATGGAGAGCTGTTCGCGACGATAACGCAAAGCTACCAGAATCCGACAAGTTGGTTTGGGTTAAGAAAGGGATTTCCACATTTGAGTTTGCTGGAAAGGATTTGGATGGAAATATTGTAAAGTCGACCGACCCAAAATTTCAAGGAAAGGTTATTGCAGTTTTGGCTGGTGGAAGTTGGTGTCCAAACTGTTTAGACGAGGGCAGATACTACAAAGCCCTTTACGAAAAGTATGCCGATAAAGGATTGGAGGTTGTATCGCTTTGTTTTGAGGATAAAACCTTTGAGGCTGCTCAACCTAAAGTTCAACGTTTTGCAAAGAGCATAGGTGCAAATTACACCTATTTGTATGTGGCTCCCCGTGGCCGTGAGCAACGCGACTCAGTACTTTATGCCCTTGAAGGGCAAATGGCCTACCCAACCAGTATGATTTTGGACAGGAAGGGCAATATCCGCAAGGTTGAGACAGGATTCTCGGGCCCAGGAACAGGAGCACATTATGAGAAATTTGCCAAGGAAACCGAGGAGTTGATAGTAAAACTTCTTGAGGAGAAGTAGGGAATATCGAACAAGGAATGATGAATGTAGATTTTGAGGTTGCTTTTTAAATCATTATTCAAAAATCATCATTCCTTGTTCATAATTCAATTATCACTTGCTTTGCCGGCTTTTCTTAAATCCTTCAACGAGAAGTGCTATTCTGTGGATAAAGTTCAACTGAAGTGTTGCATAAAGGAATAGCGCACCCAGCCAAATTACTGTTATATTGAACCAAATAGTCCTTACGTACACCCCATTGAATAGTTTATATGGAGCATACAGATGCGCTCTTCCCCAAGGATGGTCGGGCTGCATATAAATTGGCTCATATTTCTGAATTACCCTATCTTCTGTCTCCAAATACTTACTTACCTCATTGTTGCGTAACACCCACTCTGCTAAAGTGGCGTTATGGTTTTGTTGCTTAAGTCTATAAAAACCATCGGTTCCTAACTTTAGGGTTAGTTTGTTATAAATACTATCCCTATCATGAATAGCCTTTCTTGAATTGTCAGCAAATGTTCTTTTAAGGAAAAATAGGTATCCAGAAAGTTCATCAATAATAATGTCGTCTAACTCTCCCTTCTTCAAATTATCAGTGTATTCAAAGGGTGGAACTCCTGTTGTTTTTTCTAGAACGCTGAGTTCGTTTCCTATCAACTTTAAATGCTTAGTTATTTGTTGTTGATTTGGATTTTCGGCTGAGTTAAGGCGAATACTCTCTTCAAGTTTTGCTTGAAGACGAGGAAGTAGGAACGATGACTTAAAGTTCGATTGACTTACGGCCATATCGTACTTAAAGAAGTTCCGTTCAAATCTGTTATTTGTAAATTGTTCCACAGCAAGTGCTTCGTAGGCCCAGCGCGAGGGCATAATATCCGCAATTACAGGCACATAAACTTTTTTGGTTAGCGAAGGATGTAAATTATCATAATCAACAACCGTTCCGCTTAGCAAAATTTGGGGTACAAGAATAAATGGAATTGTTATATAGATTGTTACTACAGAACTCATTGCAGAGCTAATAATCAACCCTAATAAATTAGAGAAGCAGGCGGCAGAGAAAAGTACAAGCCAGTATTGAAATGTTAGTCCTTGCACCTCAATAATCATTGTGCCAACAAATACAAACAGGAACATCTGCAGAGCCGATAATGCAAAGAGGTAAAGAACCTTGGAGTTAAGGTAGCTAAATCGGCTTAGATTTAGGAACGATTCCCTTTCTAAAATCTTTCTGTCGCCAATAATTTCCTCTGCACTAACACTTAAACCAAGGAATAGCGAAACAATAACACTCATAAAAATGAATGCAGGTAGGTTTTTATTATTGGCAAATATATAATCCTGACCAACCGAATACTTTACAAAAAATGCAAGGATTAACCCTAGAACTATTGGTTCTAAAATATTTAGCAGCACATATTGCTTGTTGGATAGTTTTGAAAGTAGATTCCTTATGCTAAAAATTTTAAGCTGCTTTATAACGTTGGGTAACCTAAAGTTATTTTTTGGTAAAGGCTCTTTATGTCCATTAACGGGGACGTGATTTTGGATTATTTCCACATAGTGTTCGTACCATTGCTGGGGCTCAACCTGACGGTTGGGAGTAAAGTTACCATTTTCGTCAACTTCCTTTCTTTCAATAACCTCTAGAATTTGCTCTGGATTTATGCTACCGCAATGTAGGCAACCGCCCTCGGCTGACGATATTGGGTTTACAATTCGTTTAAAGTACGATACTGCATCCAGTGGTGCACCTGAGTAAATTGGATACCCACCTTTGTCTAACACCCATAATTTGTCGAAAAGACGGAAGACCTTATCGGAAGGTTGATGTATATTGGCTATTACCAACTTCCCTTTATTTGCTTGCGCTTTTAGCAACTTCATAACCATTAGGGAGTCGCTGGACGATAAACCGCTGGTTGGCTCATCAACAAAAAGAATGGTTGGTTCGCGGAGTAACTCTAGACCAATATTTAGCCTTTTGCGCTGTCCTCCGCTAATTACCTTATTTAATGGGGAGCCAACTTTAAGGTCCTGTATTTCCCAAAGTTCTAAATCGTTTAGAACTTTTTTCACCAGAATATCAATTTGCTTTCGGGTGTAGTTCCCAAAGCAAAGTTTGGCGTTGTAGAACATGTTCTGGTAAACGGTAAGGTTCTCGAAAAGGAGGTCATCCTGCGGAACCAATCCAATAATACCCTGAACGGCATGCTTTTCCAAATGAATATCGTAGCCATTAATCAGAACGCGTCCCCTGTGGGGCTTTTGTTTTCCTGTGAGTAGATTTAGCAGGGTTGATTTACCCACGCCGCTACTTCCCATAATACCAATCAGTTGCCCCGATTCCTCGCTGATTCGGAATGGTTTAATACCATTTTTGCTGTTTCGGTATTTATACTCAATATCTTCGGCTGTTAGAACTGCTCGCTGCACATCTGCTCTAGTCCCCGAAAGGCTTACCAGTGTGCTATAGTGTATAGGTGATATTCCAAAACCTTTAATCGTTGACCCAACCTGGAATAGATAGACTTTTTCGGCAAGAATCTCTTTGCTGTCGAGGTATAGTTTTGAATCGCCATAGAGTTTAACCAGGTAGCTTTGAATATCGGGTAGAAGTAAAAAGTAGATACATCCATTTAATCCAGGAATTTCCCGATGGTTGATGTTTTTATAATCGCAATTTTTTGTTTCCGTAAGTTTTGGGGCTCCTTTCAGCTTAACTAATCGGAATGGGTCTATACTGTCGTACTCGTTCAGCGCAACAAACCTTTTGATGAACTTAGTATCGGCAGGGTCTACGTTTAGGCAGTTAGCCACTAAATCTGGTAAATCAATAAAGTTGGGATTGTTTTTAAACTTCTCGTACATCTCAAAAAGCTTAACTACAATCATTATTCTATCCTCAATTGTGAGGGTTTTGCGAAGTTCAATGCAGGTATCCTTAGTTAAGGAGTCGTTATCCAGCACATCAACTTCAACGGATTGCTGTTTTCTGGAATCGCTTTTTTGCCCCTGATAGTATGCTGCAAACTCATTTCGAAACCTAGCCGAAACATTTTCGGCCAAAAGTTCATCAACAAAAACATCTATATGGGTGTCGAAACCATGGTTAACTGCATGGGATGCTAAGATTTTAAGCAGGGTGTAAATGGTTGTTTCGTTCATCGAGATTTAAAACGTTATACTTAACACATTATTTTAGACTCGCGAAAGTTAAAAAAGTTACTGTTAAAAAATGCTTTTTGGAAATTTACAACTAAAATTGATACTTTGTCAATATCTATACCAGAATGTAAGGTCAGATTAAAATAAAAAAGCGCGATATAATGAACTGCACCCCAAAAGTTAGACATAACATTTGGGGTGTTTTTTATGAAAAAGAAAACAAGAAACAAATTTTCAATTAAAGAAAAAGAACGCATAGTTCTTTCGTTTTTAGAGGAAGGTT
>Ga0116156_10005826_pt1 | contig 10152 bp, 7 predicted proteins | sample AD_UKC045_MetaG_FD_89891 | JGI IMG/M metagenome (GOLD analysis project Ga0116156, IMG submission 89891) | Active sludge microbial communities of municipal wastewater-treating anaerobic digesters from USA - AD_UKC045_MetaG | ecosystem: Engineered > Bioreactor > Anaerobic > Digestate | place: USA... | reverse complement strand
GATAGCGGGATCGCAAGCTGGAAGCTGACGCCACTTGTTTCTCGAACGGTGCTCAGCGGCTGTACGAAATACCCAGGGGCTGGAACGGGCGGCAAAAAGCGTATGGCAAGCCCATTGACGGTGATTGACATCCGTAGTAACATGCGGGCTGTTGACTGGCGAGCCTCCGGCTTGCGGGGCGCCCGCGCCTGGAGCCACAAGAGTTTGGGCATGGAATGCTCGCCCCCCGCAAGACAGCCGCCACGCCACGAGCCCTTTGATTCCTTCCGAAAGGACTGGCTTTTGCCGTTGTCCTGATGCGATTTTTTCCGGTTCTCATTGGCTCCATTCTCACGAGGAGGTCGGCAATGCAAAATCCAACGTTAGAGAGATTGGGGGTTCAATCGCCCACCGACGGTCCAAGACGCTCCATCAAGCAGAGACAAGGATTCACCCTTGTCGAACTGTTGGTCGTGATCGCGATTATCGGTATCCTGGTCGCGTTGTTGCTGCCCGCCATCCAGGCGGCCCGCGAGGCGGCGCGGCGGACGCAATGCGTGAACAACCTGAAGCAGTTGGGGATCGGCCTGCACAACTTTCACGATACCTACAAGCGTCTGCCGGCAGCCTGCTACGACCCGCTTTTTCAACAACTAACGGTGCCGCCTAACTCGGGTCAGTGGTACCGCTGGTCTTACTTGGCGGCCCTGTTGCCATTCATCGAACAAAACGCCCTCTACGACGACCTGCAGGCGAACAACGCTTTCGCACAGTGGCCCGACGGCAATAGCGCTCCGACGTGCAAAGTCCTGATTCCTTCGTTCATCTGCCCGTCCGACGACGGAAACGCAAAGGTGCTCTTTGCGTTCAATGGCAATTCTGCTCCGACCAGCTACCACTGCAACCGGGGCGACCAATGGCTGAACTGGGATTATTATGAGGGCCGCGGGCCATTCTGCCGCGGGGACAAGAAGCCCGTCAACTTGTCCCTCGTGACGGATGGAACCAGCAATACGATGGCCATCGCTGAGGTATGTATCGGTGTCTACAACAGCCGAAAGGTGACGGAAGGTTCTGCGCTCAGTGTGGGCGCCTACAATAGCGCGCCCCCCTCGTTATGCTTGCAGCGAGTCGGCGGAGACGGCGGGTTTACCGGCACCATCGAAACACGTGCCCATTGCCAGATCGGCGCGCGGTGGATGTGCGCCTCGATCTACACCCACTGGCTTCCCATGTTGCCTCCGAACGGGCCCAGTTGCGCGAACGGACACAACGAAGACTGGTTAATGACGACGGCCAGCAGCCGGCACCCGGGTGGCGTGAATGTGTTGTTCCTGGACGGGACCGTGAAGTTCATCAGCGCGTCGATCGACGCCGGTGATCCCACACGAACGGCGACCTCTCCGCCGCCTGGTTTTCCGCCGCTGGCGGACACCAGTCGGCCACAGGATTACTCCGGTCCGTCCCTTTACGGGGTCTGGGGTTCACTGGGGAGTATGGGAGGGGGCGAATCGGTGCAAGTGCCGTAGTGGGCAGGTCCGTCTGCTGGGTAGACTTTTTTCATTGCCGAGGTGCTTCGGCCTTATCAGGATGAACCGCCATTGGGAGACATGCCGCTCATGAAAACAGTTTCTCGGTTGTTAGTCTACTCGGTCGCCGCCACGGGACTGGCCTTTTTCCCAGGGTGCGGCGAACCGAAACCTGAAGTACCCACGACGTACCCCGTGTCGATCAAGATCGCGCACCGCGGCCAGCCCGTGCAGGGGGCCAGCGTGACTTTAGTTCCGCAGCAACAATCTGGTCGAGGCGCATCGGGCGTCACCGACGCCGGCGGCGTGGCCAAGATGGCGCTCCCCGGCCTGGCCGACGGCGCCGTGCCCGGCAAATACTGGGTGACGGTATCGAAGGTGGAAGGCGTCCAGAGCGATCCCAACATGTCGGCGGAGGAGTTTTACAAGCAACAAAGCAGTGAACCGTCCGCCGCCCCTTCCTCACCAAAACACCTCCTGCCCGTGAAATACCTTTCGGCACAATCCGGCGGGCTGGAGTGCGAAGTCAAGGAACAGCAGGACCAATTGTTCGAGTTCACTCTCACCGATTGAGAGATGGAAGTGCGGTCAAAGGTCCGGCCGCTCTTTGCGGCCTGGGATGCGCTGGTTCCGCCAGACGGCCAGCCAGTGCGTTTTTTCCGGAGTATTCGACACCTGCGGCCCCAGCCCGACGGCGAAATCCGGGTCGCCATCGCCGTCAAAGTCGGCCAGTTCCAGCGTGGCATAGTGAGCCGAGTCGGTCTCGAGCGTGTGCCGGACAAACACGCCGGGCTCCGTCTGCTCCAGGCACACGATCGAAGCCAGCGGCGCGGCCTGCAGACTGCGGGGCTTGAGCGGCGGCGGCAGCCAGGCCGCCACGATGATGTCCAGGTCGCCATCCCCGTCGAGGTCGCCGGCCAACGCGCGGTAAGCGCCGGGCATGTCGGTGAGCCGGTGATAGGCAAACCGCAGGTCGCCCAGGTTTTCGAGCCATTGCACGCCGTGCGACGGGCTGGCATACCAGTTGTCCCAGGCATCGCCGTTGGTGTACAGGATGTCCTGGTCACCGTCCCGGTCCAAATCGACCAGTTCGATGCCGCTGGAGCCGAACATCAGGTCCGGTCCCGCCCACAAGTTCTGAAGCTGAAAAAGCCCCTGGCCCCGATTGACGAACGCCTCGACGTGTTCCCATTCCTGAGCGACCAGGGCGACGAAGTCCGGCAGTCCGTCGCCGTTGAAGTCGTGGACGGGCACGTTAATGGTGCCCGGCCGATCGTCGATTCGTGTCCGTTTGAAACGAGGTGACTCGCCGCGCTCGGCGACGTTACGGCACAGGAAGATGCCGCCCGTCTGGTAGTGTCCGAACTCGGCTACGACCAGATCGAGCCGCCCGTCGCGATCGAAATCGGCGGGGCGCACGTCCGCGACCCTTCCCAGACCGGATGCCAGCACCGTCTCTTCGTAGCCGCCCGATTCCTTCCGGCCCCGCAGCCAGATGACGCGGCCCCGATCGTGGTCACAGGGACGCGAACTGCCCAGGTCGGCGACCACTAGATCGAGCACGCCATCCCCATCCAGATCGCACGGCTCGACATGACACGGATGATTGAGGCGCGCCAGGACACGAGGACTGGGCTGGGGGTCGCGGAGGTCGACGCACGCGACGCGGCCAAACCGGACATCGCAGAACAACAACACGGGCGGTGCGTCGGGCGCCAGAGAAGCCCACCGCAGGTGAGCGATCTCCGGACGGATGCTGGCTTCTTGGCTCCATGTCAACTCCTGGACCTCAAACGTGGTCCGCAATCTGGTCGAGGCTTCCGCCGGCTGGGGAAACGACACGTCTTGAGGCGCGCGCGAGCGGAAGTAGGTGACGACTTGGTGCATGGGCGGCGGATGCAGATCGTTCCGTGCCGAACGAGCATAGAACTCGTAGCCGCGCTGCACGGCCGCATGCCAGCGGTCGCGAGGAAGATGCTCCGGACTCGGCAGCGTGTGGCAGTCGCTGCAAAACGCCACGATCTGTGACTCGACCGCCGGGTCCATCGCCGGCACCGGGGAATCGCCGGACAACCACGAGCGATCGTCGTCTCGCGTCGCGCCGCCGAACCAAACGTACCAGGCGAGCAGCGCGGCGAGGACGCACAGCAGCAGGGCGGCGGCGACCCGTCTTGGCGAGCGGCCTCTGCGCAACGCCCCTGTGCCCCGCCGCATCCTGCCAAGGAGCGACGTACACGCGAGCCTCCGAGAGCCGACGCACCCATCCCGTGGTCCGCCTCCTGCCGGTGCTTCCTCCGAATCGATGATCGGTTGGCTCGAGTCTGGCATGCGGGGATTCTAGCAACTCGTGGTGTCGGGTTACATGGGATGTTGTATGATAATCGTTTCGCGCGTCGCTGCCGGCCCATTCTCTGGCTGCTGCCGGGTCAGCGCTCGCGCAGGGTTTCACCACATGCCGCGGCGAAAAAGATCCCAGAACAGGCCAGCGAAGACGAAGTCGCCCGAGCCGTCTCGGAGCGGGCGTCGAATCGTTCTCTTGACGGCCGCCGTCTTGCTCCTGTTCGCGCTGCTGTGGTTCGGGCGGACGGGATTGGCTTGGTGGACTCGGACGATGGCCCAAGCCCGCATTCGCGACGGGGCCATCAGCACGGCGCAGGGGTGGTTGGACTGGTCGGCCTGGCTTGATCCGCGTCAGGGCGCAACGGATGTGCTCCGAGCCTCGTGCTATCGCCGCCTGCAGCAGCCGGATCGCTGGCAGGCGGCCCTCGCGCAGGCGGAACAGAAGGGCGCGCCCGCGACTTGGGTTCGACAGGAGGCCAGGCTGGGACGCATCGAGAGCGGGCGGCTTGACGGCGGGGTCGAGCAGGAAATGACGGCGATGAGCGAAGAGGGCGTACCGGCGGAGGAAGCCTGTGCGGCCCTCGTGAACGGCTGTCTCGTCAACAAAGCCCCGGCCTGGGCCAAACTCGTCCTCGACGCCTGGGAAGCCCAGCATCCGGAGCCAGCCCCGTTCGCGTATGCGCGCGGAGTCTACTGGCTGTGGATGAGCGACGTCGAACGCAATAGGTTGCGGCGGCGAGAACTCACCGAGCGGGCCCAACGGGACTTCGAAACAGCCCTCGCCAAGCAGCCGCGGCACGAGTTGGCACGGGCCGCCTTGGCCGGACTGCTGGAGGACCAGAGCCGGCTGGACGAGGCTGTCGCGCTGGCGGCGGATGCGCCTGCCGGCGAGGCCGCGGCACTGAACCTGGCGCGGCTTCTGCGTGCCGCAGGCCGGCTGGCCGAAGCCCGCAGGGTGTTGGAGCCGCTGTCGCGGCAGCCCCAGGCATCGGTCCGACTCGCCGCCCAAATGGCCGAACTGGAACTCGAGTCGGGCCGTTACCAGGAGGCGGACCGCTGGTTCGCCCGCGCCGCTCTGGATAGACCCGAAGGAGCGTCAAGCGTCGTTACCGCGGCCTGTTCCTCGGCCCTCCAGGAGAATCCCACCCGCGCCCAGCAACTTCTCGCGCGGTTCGACGTGAGCCACAACCGCAAAGTGCGGATGCAGGATTTGGCTGACCGCCTTGCCGTCGCTGCCGGCGACCCGCTGGCGCAGGACGAATTGCGGCGTCTGACGGCGGCCCTTCCCGGCCCATCCGAACTCGACGCGGCTCCCGCTGCGAACGAGCGAAAGGCGGACGCCACGGCGAGCACGGCTGGCGATCTGTTCATGCTGCACTGCAGCGGATGCCACGGCGAAAACGGCGACGGCGACGGCCGCGCCACGCGGCACCTGTTCCCCAAGCCCCGCGATCTCCGGAACGAAAAGGCCCGGCTGGTGAGTGCCGTCAACGGGGTGGCTTCGCTGGAGGACATCGAGGCGGTCCTCCGGCGCGGGATGCCCGGCACGGCGATGCGCGCCTTTGACAATCTCAACGCCGACCAGCGGATGTTGCTCGCGCAGGAGGTGCAGCGGCTGAACCGCCTGGGGTTCCGCGAACATGTCATCGCCACGTTCGAGAAGGCGGGCGAGGAACCTGACGAGAGCGAAGTCCGGGAGGTGGTCGAACGCAACACGACCCCCGGCGACCCGGTGCGAGTGCCCCGCATCGGGCCGGCCGATCCGGAGGCGATCGCACGCGGCAGGGACGCCTATGTCAACCTGGGATGCCACACCTGCCACGGCCCGGACGGGACGGGGCCGGGGGACTTGCCCCAATTCGACGAGAAGGGCCGCCCGGCGCCGGCTCGCGATCTGGTCCACGAGGCATTCAAAGGCGGAGCGGAGCCGGAGTCGCTCTACTTGCGGCTGTTGTTGGGCATGCCGGGGACTCCCCATCCGGCCTGTCCGGGCGTCGTCGAAGATCAACTGATCGATCTGGTTCAGTACTGCCGCTCGCTTGCCCGCGAGCCCAAGCGAGAATGGTCCAATCACCAGCGAGCCCTGCAAGCCTGGACATGGGGACTCACTGCGGAGCCAACCGCCATGGTTCCGGAAAGGGCAACTTCGCGGTCGCGCCCGTGATTCCGTCGACCTGCACCCGCTCGGTATCGCGCACCGCCTGTAACAACGCGGCAGGCGAGACACGCACCGGCCCCGTGATGAATTCCGGCAGATTGTAGACGGAGAGCAAGTCGTCATCGCAGCCGGGATCTCGTTGCGGCAAGAGGAACGGTTTCGACGTGCGGCCGTCCTTGTCGACATGGCAAAGGTACAGCCGCGTGAAAACGCCGGTGGGACGCTTGCTGCTGAACACGATCCACCGCCCGTTGCTCGACCAGCAATGCCAGGAATCGGCGCAGGGGCTGTTGCACTCCAGCTTCCAGTACTTGCCGGACTTCAGGTTCAAGAGATACAAGTCGCTGTCCGGTTGATAGACCGGAAACTCGCCGTAGTCGCACGTGCAGAAGAGCACGAACCGGCCGTCGGGCGAGATCCGCGGACTGACGTTGCTCCTTCCCGTGCGCGAGGCCGACAGCACGGTTTCCACCGGCCCCCAGTGATCCTTCTCGATATCGTAACGCACCCGTTTCAGGTCGTACCGGACTTGTGCATAATGCTCCGCCGGAAAGCTCTGCCCGTCAGCCCACGGTTTCGGGGCGCTGGCGAAATACAGGTAGCGGCCGTCAGGACTCCACGTGGGATGGGTCTCCAACCGGGCTTTGTCGGCGATCGGCGGAGCGGTTTTCAACGTGCGGCGATCGAGCCGGTAGTAAGTCAACATCGAATCCGAGTCCGTCGCGCCGCGCGTGTGGCCTCGTGCCGTGTGGTAGTACAACTGGATCTCGAATCGGGAAAAGACCACCAGTTTGCCGCTCGGATGCCACGCAGCGTACCCGAGACGGCCGGCCGCGGTGTACGCGCCGTCGCCTTCCACCAGCACCGCCGCTTCACCATAGCGACCGCGAACGTGCAGCGACAGGTGGCTCGGGTCGGCGTTCGGAAAGGCGTGGCAGTTCAGGCAGCCCTCGCCGAACCAGCGCCCGTGCAACACGGCCGAGCATTCGTAGGATTCCAGGTGGCGTTGATAGATGCCGATGCTCCGGTAATACACGGCGTCCGGTCTCAAGACCCGGTAGGCGATATACGGATCGATCTGCTCCTGGGCGATTTCGTTCGTCACGCTTTCATATCGCCGCCAAGAACCCTCACGAGGACGGGCATAGACGTCGATCGACAACTCCGCTCCACGGTTTTCGGCCAGCAGGCGGCGCCAGCGGTCCAGCGGGATCTCGACATCGCCGGAGCGACTGAGGATTTCCACGGGCGGCCCGCGGCGCGAACGGATGCGAATAAAAAACAGTCCGCCGGGCTCCTCGATGCGGAAATTGAGCGGAGCGAGGTTCGGCGGCACCACGAGGCCGTCGTAGTCGGGATGGATGCGAGGCCGCCGCGCCGTTGGCTGAGCGGCGTCGAGAATTGCTGCGCTGGGCCGCCCTGGAAGACACCACCACGCCGTCGCTGCGGCCAGCCCAACGGCGCCGAGAACCAGGAGGCAGGCGGGTTTTGTCGCCTTTCGCTCCGCGAAAAGGCGCCCTTTCGCGGAGCGAAAGGCGACATGGTCCGCGGACGAGTTCTTGGCGTTCATCGCGATCCACCTGTTCCCGAGATGCCGAACGCGTAGTAGTAAAAATAGCTGTCACCGAACTCGTCCGCCAGTTCGCCCATGATCAGCTGCGGCTGATCCTGCCACGGTCGGACACGATCGAGGAACCGCTGGCACGCCTGGACGGTCGCGGGCCGGATCTGCCGCCCGTGCAAGGGCACCGGCTGCGAGGTCTCGTTGGCATGGATCAGGATCGCCTCCTCGTAGTGCCGCGGGATCCCACGGTAACCGAAATCGTTCAAGCGGTGGAGGTTCTCCACCACCTTGTCCGTGCGGCGACTGAGAAGGTAGAAGGCCATCAGGTACTCAAACGCCATCTGGTTGCGCGGATTGGCCCGCAACAGGCCCGCCAGCATGAGTTCCTCGGAATAGTCCTGGAAGACGCGATCGTCCTTGCACCGCAAGGCGCCAACCCGGTCGACGTCCTGCAGCCAGGGCACGTCGGCGGCGTCGGACGCGTCGAGCAGGCCCAGCAATTCTTCCGCCCGGCGGCCGTGAATCACATTCTTCGCCATCCGGTTGAGCAGCACGCGAGCGGCTTCGCGACTGGAGGCAGAGGTGTCATCGGTGCCGCGGCCTGGCGAGGTTGTCCGGACGGTCTCGAAAGCACTCGCGCCGGTTTTCGGCGCAGTGGATCGTGCTTGGGTCCGACTTTTCGCCAGAAAGCTCTTCGCCAGCAGTTCCAGCGCCGACGGGCATTCGCCCACGGCCTCGATCCGCTCAAACGCCCGCTGTTCCGCGAAATTGAGGTCGCCCAGTTCCCAGGCGATTTCCGACAGCATCCAGAACTTCGGCGCACCGTGGCGCGCGTCGTCGGACAACAGCAGCAATCCCGCCTGATCCTGGGAAAAGGAAAACATCTTCTCCCCCAGTCGGCCCGTATGATAGAGCGCTCGGTTCACGAGGTGGCGCGAAAAACAGTCGTGACGCGAAGGCGGCAATTGACGCGCCACGAGCAGCACCTGGTCCCACTGCCGCTGAAGCGTGAAATGCACCATTTCAAAACGCTTCTCGCGATGCGGCGCGCGAAGAAATTGGTGTACCGCCGCAACGGCCGCTGCCAGCAGCAAGAGTTGCGCCGTCACTCGCAGAGCGCGCCCCCCGCGCCGCGAAAGTCCCGCCACGCGATCCTGCAACCTCCGCGGCAGTCCACGACAGAGGGCCGCGACCAGCAGCATCCCCAGCGGAAACGGGAACAAGCCGCGCAAGACATTCAGCGGCCCCGTTTCCAGGTCCGACGCGCTGCCCGGTCCAAACGGCCAGGCCACGCAATAGGCTTCCACCGGCGTCATGTAGAACCACTTGGTGCCGACGAGCCAGGGCACTAGCGCGCTGGCCATGATCGCACCCGCTCCCGCGACGACGCGGCGCTCGACGCACACGTGCCAGGTGCCGACCAGCAGCCCGAAGAGCAGACACACGGTCCCCGCCAGATAGTAAAGCGACACACACATCACGAGAAACGCGATCGGCTGCCAGGCCGCTAGAACCCCGTGGACGCGAATCCGACGCGCCAATGTCTTGTAACCCACTGCCAGCCACAGACAGATTGCCAAAGCCAGCAGGGCGGTCAAAGGATGATGATAGGTCTGATAGACAATCAGCACGGCCAGCGCCGGGAGCAGACACGGCAGCCACCAGCGAGTCTCCTCCCGCTCTCGGATCAGCCGCTCGGTGCCGAAACAAATCAGCCCCGCCGCGCCCGTCACAATCAGAGCCCCCACCGGCGAGACAAAGAACCACTGCGACAGGAACGCAGAGGCGTATTCCAGAGGCCCCGCGGCGCGGGAAAAAGCTTCTCGAAAACACGCCCGATCCACTGAGAATTCCGGGTACGGCAGGTAGATCCCGAAGGCGTCGTAAATCAGACGGGGTCTGATGGAAAAGCAGACGTAGGCCCAGAAGCCGGTGAAGAAAATACCGCGGACCAGCCACCGGTCGGTGTCGTGCCACCAAACGATGATCGCACGGCCAATCCTGGCACTCACTGGCCATCTCCCTGTTCGTCGTCTCCGATCGTGCGCCCGGCTTTGATCCGCTCGTCATCAAGAGTGAATCCTTTCACCAGCAGTTCAGTGAGCCGAGCGGTGGCCCACTGCCGGAAAAGCGTGCCACGCGGAGACCGAACGCGGTAGCCGACCGCAAGGATAACGTCGAGGCTGTAGTGCTTCAGGCATCGCCGGACCTGCCGGTTGCCCTCGGTGCGAACTTGTAAGTATTCCTTACAAGTTGCCGCTTCCGTCAACTCGCCCTCGTCGTAAATGCTTTGCAGATGGAGGGTTATGTTTTGAGGTGTGGGCTGGTAAAGCTCGCCGATTGCGGCCTGAGTCAGCCAGACCGATTGCCCGTCCAGCCGGACGTGCAGGTTCAGGCGGCCATCCTGGTAGATGAGCACTTGGCCACTGGGTGGCTGGGAATCAGACTCGTGGGTATTGCTCATGCTGGCCGCGCCTCCAGGGCAAATTCGGTCGGATTCGTGCGGAACCGCCGGTAGCAACGGCCTGTCGCTCAAAGCCAGAAGTATACCGGCCTGTTGGCAGATCGAACAAGTAGCGGTG
>Ga0116156_10005823_pt1 | contig 10159 bp, 8 predicted proteins | sample AD_UKC045_MetaG_FD_89891 | JGI IMG/M metagenome (GOLD analysis project Ga0116156, IMG submission 89891) | Active sludge microbial communities of municipal wastewater-treating anaerobic digesters from USA - AD_UKC045_MetaG | ecosystem: Engineered > Bioreactor > Anaerobic > Digestate | place: USA... | reverse complement strand
TTGCTTGCTTCTAAGTAATACTCAAGAGCCTCTTCGTATCTGCTTATGTGATATGAAAAGTGTCCACCATTTAAACATGCGATCCCGGTTCCTCTGTGGTATTTTGCTTTTTTCCCTACCTCAATTGCTTCTTTTGCAAGTGCTAATCCCTCCAAGTTTTGCCCTTTATGTTGATAAATTTGGCACATGTTGGTGAGTGTTTTATTCAAACCTATTAAATCGTTGGCTGTTGTACGGAATTTTTTTGCTTTAATAAATACAGCTAACGCAGTATCAATTTTGTTCATTTGGAAAAATATTCTTCCTATACCATGGTATGCTTCGCCTTGCCATTTGGGTAAATTATTGTCGGTAGCAGTTTTGAAAGCGCGGTTGTAATAAATGAATATTGAATCAACCTTACCGTTTTTGAGTGCTGTTTCGGCTTGCACAATCTGTTTTTCAATAGATGCAACAATTTTTGATTGAGCTACGGAGTCTTGGTCTTGAGAAAACAGAGTGCCACATGACGCAAAACTTATAAAAAGTATTACAGATACATAGTGCACAATAGTTTGTTTCATTTCAAGTATTTTTTTACAAAGATAGGTTTTTTTGATGATACCTACAAATTATAAAATAAACAATGACAATTTTTTAATTCAAAACCCTACATATATTTTTGTTTGAAAGTCAATGAGTTATGTTATTAAAAAAAACAAAAAAAAGTTTTTTTTTCTTTATTTTTGAAGTATATTTACATATTAAAAAATTTTAAACCAAAGGAGATATGAAAACAATTATACTTTCATTAACTATACTGCTTGCTTCTGTATATGCAGTATTTTCGCAAACGGCTACCATTCAAGGTAATGTGCAGACCAATGCAGCTGGCGATCAATCTGGAATAGGGGTTACAATAGAAGGATCTACCTTAGACGGATTGACTTTAGTAACTATTGACGAAGTGGTGTATACCGACGCTGAAGGTGATTTTGAATTTACCTATAATTTATATGCAAACCCACTGTATCCGGCATTTTCAAGTAATCCCTATGCTGATATCATGGTTAATATAACGTTTCATAAAGATGGATTTGACGATAAGGAAGTATTGAATGTTTCGGCAAATTCTACTCCTGTAACTATGGAAAATACTTTGTTGTTCCCTACCGGAATAGTGTTGTACAAGCCGCAAATAGCTATGGTTCGCTACGATACGTTAGGCCAATATCCTAATGTAGTATGGGAACGTGACGAAGATGAAAGTATTAAAACGTACATTGTGTATAAATTAGTTGATTCAAAATGGCAAGAAGTAGGACAAGTTCCTTTTGAAAATCATGGTGTGTTCGAAGATACCGATATAACACCTGGTGAACAATATGAATATCAATTACAAGTAATTTTCGAAGATGATTCAAAATCGGATTATAGTTCTTCGCAACAAACACCTAAAATTGAAGTTACAGTGGTGCAAGGTGTTCCTCAAATACGTTGGTCAAATTTGAATGAGCTATCTCGCGTAGATCCATTGTTGGTTCGTAAAGTTATATTGTATCGTAGCGATTCTCCAACAGGTGATTTTGAGCCTATTGATGAATTGGTTATTACCGATTTAACACAGCAAGAACTAATTGCTAAACTTACCATGTTAGATGAGTCTATTCCTGCAGCAGGAACATATTATTATAGAGTAGGACATGAATATTATCATTGGATAGACCCTCGTAATCATAATTTAAAAATAGAGTCAGGACCATTTATATTGGCAATGTCTAATATTTCTGAAGCTCAAAATGCCGAAGCTTCTGAAACTTCTCAATCAACAGTTCCTGCCGATGAACAAGTTTCTATAGGACTACTTGGAAATTCACTTACAATTAATTCTCAATCAGAACAAATATATTCAATAGTTGCTGCCGATGGTAAAACGGTAGCTCAAGGTTCGGTTACAGGCAGTATATTACTTGCTCTATCACAAGGTATGTATGTTGTTCGTGTGGGGGCTGTTAGTCAAACTATTATTGTGCAGTAGTGTCCAATAATTCATATAAGTTCTTAAATTCTCGGTACCACGTATCGGGAATTTTTTTTTGCTCAAAATAAAAGTGTAAATCGTTGTGAATTTGTTTGAAACTTGATGCAAATTCAGTATGCAAAGCTTTTTGTATAGCGTTTTGCGATTGATACATATTGAGTATATATGTGAGTTTTTTTATAATTTGAGTATCGCTGCTATCAAAAAAGTCTCCTTTACACATGCGTTGAATATGAACTATATATTTCCAAATTCGAGCATATACAAACATAGTAAGTACATAATATAACAATATCCAAAATATAATACTTACAATTCCTATAGTTGCTATTGTAATAGTGTGATAGAGAGTCCATTGTACGATAATTTGTTTTGAAATGCAAAATTTTGTGTCGTGATGTATATAGGGATAGATGATTTTTCTGAATACCCCTTGATTGTTGATGTATGATATACTATAGTGAGATTGTTGCAAGCAATTCGATTCTCCTTCAATTTCCCACCCTTGCGGAATGTGAATTATGAATTTTTGCCTGTCAACCAATTCTTGAACATGTTCTAGTAACTGTATGTCGGCTCGCTGTACTTCATGTAAAAAGAGCAATGTACTTGCTAAAACAATACAAGTAATAGAACAAAAAATTGCTATTTTTTTATACCGTATAAGTACATAAAAAACTTTTTGCATACACAGAATTTATGAAGTACAAATATACGTGTAAAATGTGGAAATTATAGTCTATGAGGTGTGAAAAGTATAGAAGGTCTAAAGAGTCAATTACTCGGACACTTGGTCACTTTGATACTTAGTCACTTAGTCACTCTTATACTCGGTCACTTGGTTACTTCGTAATTAAACATTCTTAGGTGCTACAAATAGTGTCCCTAAATCATGTCCTTGCAAAATGTTGTATAAAATTTCGGGTTCATCTGCATTTGCTATTATTGTATCAATATTATCAGTATGGCAAATTTGAACTGCGGTAATTTTAGTAGACATTCCACCGGTTCCAAAACTTGAACCTGCCGAACCTGCACTCGCTGATACGTTTTCATCTACTTTTGTAATGATAGGAATTCGTTTTGCGTTGGGGTTTTTTCGTGGGTCGGCATCAAAAAAACCATCGATATCGGAAAGCATTATAAGCAAATCTGCTTTACAAATAGAAGCAACCATTGCCGAAAGTCGGTCGTTATCGCCAATTTCAATTTCGTCGGTTGCTACCGTGTCGTTTTCATTAACAATTGGTACTGCTCCAAGTTCAAGTAACTTTGCAAATGTGTTTTCTGCATTTACATGTTTTTCCCTGTCAGTTATTACATCGTAGGTAAGTAGTACTTGCCCTACATGTATATTGTATGTGTCGAAAAATTTTCGGTAAATTTTTGCTAACACAGCTTGTCCTATGGCTGCAGCAGCTTGTTTTCCGGGAATTGAACTCGGACGTTTTTTTAGCCCCAATTTACCCACACCAACAGCAATAGAACCTGAAGATACTAAAACAACTTCTTTGCCTTGTTGTTTTAATGTAGCTAATACATGAACTAAATGTTCAATACGAGTTAAATTAAGTCTCCCGTTTGGAAATGTAAGCGATGAGGTACCTATTTTTATTACTATTCGCTTTTTGTGTTGTAAACTCTCTCTGTAGTTCATGTCTCAAATTTTTAGAACAGCAAAAATATACTTTTTTGCATATTCGATTAAAAATCGTAATAAAAATTTTGTAATGTTGACCGTAATGCTACAAAATAAAACATTTGTTGTTTTGTAAGCACATCACTCATTGCATTGCGACTACTCAGTCCGGCTGTTATACATGTATTACTCGGTCTATGAACCATATACGAAACCGTTATATCTTTGTACTGTACAATATTTTTAATTGCAGATTGCCCTGTTTTGTTGTCGTATTCTTGGCTTCGGGTATTATACAGTTTAAATATATTGTTGCCAAAATTTGTACCTGCAGAATCTTGACCATGAATTAAATACAAATATTTTGCTTCGATAAACAATCGTTTATAATTATATCTAAGAAAATTTACAGATTCTATAAAATTTGAACCTCGCGGGTGAGCCATTGATTGGAGAGCATGTCCGTATTGTTGTGAGTAGGTAAAATGCGAATACATAAATGGACGCACATAGTTTACTTCGGTCTGAAAATCAAGATGTTTAATTCCTGCAATATCATAGGTTTTGTATCCTGCCTGAAGAGCATATTTGTTGCCCCACCAACCATTACGAGCTTTCATTTCGGCAAATTTGAATTCGTCTATAGCCAATTGTCCGTACAATATATGATTTTTGAACAAGGTGAGCTTACCGGTAATTCCCATTAACACGTTGTCTGGCGAACCAACCGAGAATTCAACAGGGCGTAAGAAAATAACAGGGTTAAGATAGTTAAATTCAAATCCGCGATATACGCCAAGCGAGTCTTCATTTTGCCAAATAATAGTTTCGAATATGCCAATATTCAACCATTTGGTAACCGACCAATCTAAATAGTGCATTACATTCCACTTTTTGGGATAGCGAGAATTTGCTGCATGCGGAAAATCAACATAGTACTGTTGCGACCACATGTTTACGTATTTTATGTTCCAAACGTCGGTGGTAATTTTAAAGTAGGGATAATTCATGGCGTTGTCCGAAAGTAATAACGAACGATACCCGTCACCTATAAAATGTTTACCGTGACCAAATTGGAATCCGAAAACCGAATCGGGATTATATGAAATATATGCATCGGCAAACGCATAATCGTCGGCTTGATTGTCACTGCCAAAACTTTTTGCCCTACTTTGACCGGGAATAGTGCGTTGTCCTAATTCTTTTACTCGGTCATTTCTATAATCACGAAAACGTGATTGTGTTTCGTAGAATGCAGTAAAAAGATGAACTTTTTTAGTTATATCCGATTCTATTATTAATCCTCGGGTGTTTGTCCATCCGTTTACGGTATCGTCTATATCTTGCGAATATTCAAAATTGCATGCTGGATTTATCGAAAAATTGAAATCACCGTTGGTGTATGCAAAAAAATCTTTGTTGAGTATGTAATTTGAATATTTGTTGTTTATAGAAAAAAGGAATAAACTATCGTACGATACAATTTTATTGACTTCGAGCATATTATACGGTTTTATAGAGGTGTGAAACCGAGCATCGGAATTGTAAATGTATCTGTCGAAAGGTTGGAATGAATGATTGTTGTAGATTGAATTTTGTTGTGCAAACAGTTGAACAGTCAATAGCGCAAAACAGAGTGTAAGTGTGTGTTTATAACCCATCACGTTTAATTATTGTTTTTATAGTTTTCAGAATTATCATAAAATCTAATCGGAGCGACCATGTATCGATATATTGTAGGTCTAGTTTCATCCAACGTTCAAATGGAATATTGTTTCTGCCCGAAACTTGCCATATGCAGGTAATTCCCGGCTTCATTGATAAACGACGCAATTGCCAGCGTTCGTATTGTGCCACTTCGGCAGGTATAGGTGGGCGAGGTCCTACAACCGACATGTCGCCTTTAATAACATTGAAAAATTGGGGAAGTTCATCGAGGCTCGTTTTTCGTAAAAATTTACCTATAGGTGTTATGCGGGGGTCGTCTTTCATTTTAAATACAGGACCCGATTGCTCGTCTTTATTTTTGAGTTTTTCCAATAAATCTTCGGCATCGGGTATCATACTGCGGAATTTGTAAAGCTGGAATTTCCGTCCACGCAAGCCAACACGTGTTTGTTTAAATATAATAGGTCCTTTGGAATCTATTTTTACTAAAATTGCAATAATAATAAATAACCAACTTAATGATATAATTGCTAGTAAGGAAAAGATAAAATCAAAAATTGTTTTAATTTTTAGACTAATATAACTGTTGGGTGTATTTTGAAAAGTAAAAAAAGGCATTTCGTCTAAATACTGAATACTTGATTTGGTGCGGGCAATATTAAGTAATTGCGATGACATACGAAACATAACACCAATTTCTAAACAGGAATATATTAGGCGTGTTATTCGTTCTCGTTCAAAGCCCGATTCGGTATATATAACTTCATCTATTGGTTTGTTTTCTATGAGAGAAGGTATGTCACACGAACTGTCGTGAATTGTATATATATTACCATATTCAGCCTTAATTGCTTCATTATCGGTAACAATTCCTACTATTCTATATCCCCAAAATGTGTTGCGTTCAATTTTTTTAATTACCGACTCTAATTCCTCGTTGCCAATTACTATTACATTAACATAGTTTTTCCCTTGTCGGCGATATTTTTTGAAAATAAAATAAATATCGATTTTTAAAATATACAGGGTGAAAAAGTTGATTACAGAAAAGAGTAATAATGCAAACCGACTAATTTGATCTAATTGCAATAAAAATATAATAAGGAATAAAATTCCCATGGCAATAGATACCAGTATGAAATATGCAAAAAAGATATATGAATAAGGATTTACCCTATAAATGCGGGAAATATTATAGAATCTAAGGAGAAAGAACCAAGTAGGACCAATAAATAATAATAATATAGTGTAATCTTTGTTAAACGTAAGGTGTCCGTGACGAATAAAAAAAGCCAAATAGAAGGTAATGTATGTAATACCAACCTCTATAAGAGCAATAAAATTATTAATTATATTTTCCTTTTCTTTGAGCATAATTATTTGACAAAAATACCTATTCTTTTGTTATAAAAAAATAGTATTATTCATAAAAATTATTCAAAAATGACTAATCTTTATTCAATTCATATTTCCGATTAAAAATTCCGTATTGTTGCGTAATCGGTATGATATACTCCCAACAATACTTTTTCATCTTGTTCCCAGCAAAGTTCCTGAGCTGCCAATGCGGCATTGTGTGAATATGTTTGTAAAGCTTTTGTATTGTTTAAAAGCTTTTGAATTTGTTCAGCAAGTGCTTGTGGGTTTCTGTCTGTGCAAATTTCTCCGCAGGCATATGTTTCAATTATAGTTCGCATTTCGGGTAAATCGGAAACGAGTATTGGCTTATGTGCATGAATGTAATCAAATATTTTGTTGGGTAATGCATATCTATAATTCAATCCTAAATCTTCTTCGAGCGATATTCCTATAGTTGCACATTGTGTATATGCCGGTAATTTTTGAAATGGAATTTTACCTAAAAAAAATACTTTCGACGCCACAGCCGATTCCGAAACTGTTGTTGTAAGCTGCGAAAGTAAATCGCCACCACCTATTATAACTAATGCTGCATTATTAATATAGTTCATTGCTTCAATCATACATTCTATGCCTCGTCCCATATTTACAGCACCCTGATACAATATAATATGTTTTTGTCCTATGTGTGGCAATTGTGCAGGTGTTAGTGTTGGTTTTGACAATATAGGTACATTTCTTACAACAGCTATGGGTACTCCATATTTCTGTTGGTATATGCTTGCTATAGAATTACATACTGTCATGCAATTTCGTAATTTTGGGAAAATCCACGATTCTATAAGTTCCCATATTCGTTTTGCTTTGGGATTTTTTGTTAATTCGGGAACTTCGGTAAAATATTCGTGGCTGTCGTAAACAATTTTTTTTCTTCGAATGCGGGCAGCACAATAAACTCCAAGTAGAGTGTCTAAATCGTTTGCTGTATATATATCGGCTCGCGAAAAAAGTAAATACAGAAACAATCGAATGTTGAGTTCGGCGTAGAATAGTATGTTTTTTTTGAACAATAATCTCAATCGTTTTGTTTGATATATTTGTGGCGAAAGTGCTATGCTGTTTGGTAGTTTACGACCTACTACACATACGTCGTATCCGAAATTGCACAAACTTGTAGCAACTTTGTGTACTCTTTGGTCCGATACTAAATCATTGCTTACTGCAAGTATTATCTTATTTTTTTTTGTGTTCATGCCATTTTTTTTCTGTAATTTCGCTCATTATATAGTGTACTATGTGTAAATGTAGTATAAGTAACAAATACAATAATGATACAATACAGCGAACAAATTTCGTTACAAAAGTACAATACATTTGGAATTGATGTACGTGCCTCACGCTTTTTTTCGTATTCCGAAGTAGAAGAATTACAATCGTTTATTCAGAAAGGTTTTGATACGAGTTTACCTTTTTTTATATTAGGTGGCGGTAGTAATGTGTTGTTTTTAAATGATTATGATGGAACGGTAATACACCCACAAAATGTTGGGATAACAATAATTGAACAAACAGAATCATTTGTTAGGGTGCAAGTGGGTGCCGGCGAAAACTGGGATAATTTTGTAGCCTGGGCAGTTGATCAAAATTTATTTGGAGTCGAAAATTTGTCGCATATTCCGGGAAGTGTAGGAGCATCGGCGGTGCAAAATATTGGTGCGTATGGTTCCGAAGTTTCGTCGGTAATTTTCGAAGTTCATACTATTGATTTGCGTAATGGAACTACTTATGTATATAGCAACCAGCAGTGTGATTTTGCATATAGAAGTAGTTTGTTTAAGCAAATTCATATGAAATCACAAGTGATAACACAGGTTGTGTATACTTTGCAAAAACAGGGTGAATGTAATGTATCCTATGGAAGTCTGCAACGAGAAATTGAGGCTCGGGGAGAGGTAAATTTGCATTCGGTTCGTCAAGCAATTATTGCTACTCGCAATCAAAAATTGCCAAATCCCGATGAAATAGGAAATGCTGGAAGTTTTTTTAAAAATCCTGTTATAAGTAAACAACAACTTATATCGTTGCAACAGGCGTATCCTTCGATAGTTTGGTTTACAGCCGATAATGATTCTGTGAAAATTGCTGCCGGTTGGCTTATAGATGCGTTGGGGCTTAAAGGCTATAGTATGGGCAATGCACAGGTGCATCCAAAGCAGGCTCTTGTGCTTACAAATACCGGAGGAGCTACAGGTAAAGATATTAAACAATTAGCAGAATATATACAGCAGAAAGTATTTTTAGCTACTGGTATTGAATTGGAACCCGAAGTCATTTATCTTTCTTAAAGTCAATTATTGAAACTTTTACAGTTTGTATTGGGGTAACAAAAAATAATCTTACATTTGTATATATTTATACACATGCGATTTGTATATAAATTCATGTAATTATAATAAGTGCATTCATGAACGAAACAATTTCACATATTGGTGTTGTTGATAAAGTATTTCAAAATCAGATACATGTGTCTATTGTTTCTCAAACTGCTTGCAGTGCCTGTCATGCCAAAGGTGCATGTGGTGTCGATTCCGAAAGTCAAAAATTAATTCGCGTTGCTTGTTCTGAAGCCCAATCTTATTCCGTTGGGCAAAAAGTACAAGTGCTTATTTCAGAACAAACAGCTTTGTTAGCTGTTATGTATGCATATATTTTACCTTGTATTGTTGTTTGTTTAGCTTTAGTTGCAAGCACTTATTTTGTTGGCGAAATACTAGCCGTACTCATTTCTTTTACTCTACTTGCTTTATATTTTATAGTACTTTCCAAGTACAAAAGTGTATTACATAAAAAAATATCATTTCATTTAGCTCATATCGCATGACAATTTTATACTCTATACTTGTACTTTCATCGTTAGGCATCATTGCCGGTATTTCATTGTATTTTGTTGCAAAGAAATTTAATGTAATCGAAAATCCTTTGATAGATGAGGTTGAAGCAATGCTTCCTGGTGCAAATTGTGGTGGGTGCGGATATCCTGGTTGTCGCAAATTTGCCGCAGTATTAGTTGATTCTGAATCTTTAGATGGCTTGTTTTGTAGTCCTGCCGGACAAGAGCAAATGGAAAAAATTGCTGAACATTTAGGTAAGTCTGTAGATAAAAAGGCTATGCAAGTTGCTGTGGTCCGATGTAATGGTACATGCGATGTTCGTCCTATTACTAACGAATATGAAGGTATTACTTCATGTGCATTTGCCGCTCAATTGTATGCAGGTGAAACTGCTTGCTCGTTTGGTTGTTTAGGTCTTGGCGATTGCGAAATGGTATGTCAGTTCGATGCTATTCATGTAAATGTACTAACAGGTATTCCCGAAGTAATTACAGATAAGTGTACTGCTTGCGGAGCTTGTGTCGATGCGTGTCCTAAGTTTATTATTGAATTAAGAAAAACAAATAAAAAAGATTTAAAAGT